>SCLJ03000091.1_pt1 | contig 38020 bp, 52 predicted proteins | sample 7267891 | NCBI WGS metagenome assembly SCLJ03 (sample SAMN10721082, study PRJNA514188) | viral metagenome | isolation source: depth-stratified mine tailings core B | place: China: Fankou Pb/Zn Mine tailings
GGCCATTCCAAATTCTCCGTCTTGCCGATGATATCCGTTAGGCAAAAGCAAAGAAATATCTTTATATTCATTTGGAATGCCAAGATAAGTATAAATCAAAAGTTGATACTTTAGCGATTTTTGTATTGCAATAGGATGCCTAATCTCGTATTTTAGCGATTTTTGTATTGCAATAGGATGCCTAACCTCATACTGTGCACTTTTTGTTATTGATTGATGAATGGTAACTGTATAACATAAAGATTTTGTCTGAACAATGCCAAAAAATACCTTATAAACCAGACTTTTTGTTATTGGAAATATTTTAATAATTCTATAACTTAAACTTTTTGTTAAAATTAATCCTGTTATGAGAATTGTGTATTTAAGAGATTGGGTTTTGGAGATAGGACTTTTTACTGTATATTGTCCACTTTTAGTTATTGCAAGAGATAATTTAACTTCGTATTGAAGAGATTTTGTTTTAGCAGAGGGAGTTATTTTTACAAGATATTGAACCGACTTCGTTATCGAAGAAGTTCCTATTATTTCTGCCGTAGTGCCGGCAAATTGTATTTCACCAAAATCATTTGATCCATACATATCATATTATCCTGCAACCGCGCCTGGAAACCTTACTCTTCTGTATTGTTTCAAAGCGTTAATCGAATTATAGAAAACATCTAAAATAGGTGCTGTATTAACAGAGTTATCCGCTGACAATAAATTTGCTCCATTCATTTGTCCCGAAACCCAAGCAGGCGGAGAATTATTAATATCTTCTGTTGCCCTAACCCCAAATTTAGAAATACTGGTTTTACTGACATTTCCTATTCCGGTTGCATTAAGTCTAAGCCTATTGTAACCAGCACCCATACTTCCAGTTGATAAACTTTCAGATTGGGCGACTGCTCCAACATTTGCGTGGTCGGTACTCACAATAGCCGTATTTGAAGCTGGGGTAGTGGTAACAATAACAGCCGTTAAATTTCCAGCTGTTGAACCATTATTGTTTATTTGTATATCTGCAGAAGAGATAGCATCGGTATCAGAAAGCGAAGATGAGTCAAATAAAGAGAAAACGTGATAAAGATTTGCATATTGGTTTAGAGTAGTAGAACAATCTCCTCTAAAATAAAGATAAATATCGCTATCAGATGCGCCGTTTCCTGCACCAGCAATAAGAGTTGCCCAAGTCTCACTGGCAACACTTCGATAAGTATAACCATCTACAGAAACAGTTTCTACATTAGCATTTGGTTTAAAAGAAAAAAGGGTAAAATGAGGAAGTTTTAAAAGTAAAGGCAAAAATTCTTTTCCTGAAATCAAGCCTAACTTTGCTAGCAGAAGTTTTTGAGCCTCTGAAAAATCTGCTAAAAACTGACTTGCAACATCAACAAAATATAAAGCGGGATAAAGTTTAGGAGCAAATATTGGTCTTGAATAAAAGCTGGCCATTCCAAATTCTCCGTCTTGCCGATGATATCCGTTAGGCAAAAGCAAAGAAATATCTTTATATTCATTTGGAATGCCAAGATAATCTCTGCCGATTTGAGTTCGTGCCAACCACGTTACCAAATCAGCATATTTACGAAATAAACTTTTCGGATTGTTTCTGTAACATAATTCCATATTTTAATCGGTCATTGTATTTACGAATCCGCTTAAGGTTACTTTGTTTGCTGCATCACAGAAAGCTTTAACGGTTTCTGCGTTTTGAAGAATTAATCCAGGAACAATTAATTGTAATCCGGATTGCGGCGCCAATGTAATCACAATATTATGATCTGGCGCTGTTGCATCTCCAAATTCAATCGTTAAAACACGGGAAACAGTGTCTGAATTATAAGCATAGAGCCAAATTTCATCAAAAGTTCCGGCTACCACTCCAGCAACCGCGGTATGCAATGCCGTACCAGGCGTTGCCGTTGCTACAACTTTAATTCCCATTCCATCTGTTGACCCTGATAATTTTCTTTTATAAACCATAATTCACCACCTTCCTTAACTAAAGACTTGTGTTTGCAAGATTTTATTATTTATTTGTACCTCAATATCCGTTAAAGCCTTTGCAGTAATTGTAATTTTTATTACATCACTAACAAGAATTGATCTTGCAGTCGAAGCGCCATTAACAGGTTCGGCAGTCCTAGTAATCGTCAATTGGCATTTACCCGCGCCTCCAGAATCTGCTGCCCCGATTGTAGTTATTCTTATAATCTCCGAATTGCTTGGCGTTCTGCCTGATGACAAAGAAACAGTTCCGTTAAAAGGGACTGTTAATCCGGCATTGACTAAAATCGTTCTGTCGGCATTTGAAATATTAAGCGTAGTTCCAGAAGTAGCCGGAACTGGCGCATCGACCACTGTTACTTCGATTAAATTAGCGTGTAAATCAAAACTCATATTTTAGGCGGCGGCAACTATAGTTATCGTTCCTCCTCCTCCTCTATATTTTAGTGCTCCTGCATCCATATATAAAATGCCTCCGGTCAGCGTGGCTCCTCCATAAACTGCAATATCATAAGGCGTTGCTGTGTCGTGAATATTATTCATCGAAGCAACTAGATTTGTAAAACTCACTACGCCTATATGCAAACTCAATCCATTTGCTTGGGTTGCACCTGCTCCTTGGTCGTCATAGATTTCGTTATCTGAAATTGTTAAACCATCACAAGTTCCGGCTGCCGCAGCAGTTTCAACATAAATTCCGTAAGTGGTATTATTGTAAATAGAATTTGCCTGTATAATTCCATTTATAAATCCGCCTCCGCCAACAGTAATAGGCAATTTAATTCCGTATCCTCCGTTTTTCCTGATTGTATTTCCTTTAATTATAATATCCTGTAAATTTCCTTCAGATACATTGTAAATTCCGTGGCCTAAATTCCCTTCAATTAAATTGTCATTAATTTTAACCTTAACCGCTTTTCGGATTACTATTCCTGATGATTCTCCGATTAAAGTATTAAGATTTCTTATTGAATTATTAACAATACGGATATCGCTTAAAGCGTTTTTATCGGTTGTTAATGAATTGTCGTTAAAAACGTAAATATGAGCAGTTGCCGATCCAACGTGAGTGCTATCGCCGTCAAAACCAGTTCCATCTATTAAAATATCCCGTCCAGATTGAGCAACTAGAAGAGCATCATCATAAGAAGTAAGGTAGGTGCAATGCAATACTTTTGCTCTGATTAAATTAAATAACATTGAAGAATCCTTAAAGGTGTCAGCAATTACTTTTTCGACCAGAATATCCCTAGTATCGGTTGTTAAAATTTTATTAACATTATCCCAACTATAAGTATTTCCAAAAACTGCCCAGGAACCACGATAAAGATAAAGATTTTGTAAAGTTAAATGATTAACTCCGGCAAAATTAAGACATCTGCCATAAGCTCCCGCGGAAACACTAAAAGCAGGCATTGTTATTGACATATCCATTACGCCCTGCTGACTTTGCCCAACTGCAGAATTAACAATTACATTGCATCCTTGTCCTAGCGGAAGACCACCGACAAATGAAGCTAGATTTAAAATAGTTTTTCCAATTCCTGCTCCCTTAAGAGTTACCTTGTCTTTTAATAAAATACAAGCGTACAATGAACCGGTATAGACTTGTTGAAAAGCAGGATTTGGATTATTATTTGTAAGATTATACGTTCCTTCCTTAAGATAAACAATTCCGCCTCCAAGTGCTGTTACTGCATCAATCGCCGCCTGAATTTGGACATCATCGGCTATTCCGTCAACAATATAGTCAGCATTGGAATAACCAACAGTTACAAAAGCTTTAGTAGGGTTGCTTATTTGTGTTTCGATATCTGTAAGAATTTTAGGAGTTATGGAATTATAAACCTGATCTCCTGCCTGAACAGTTCTGATATTGGAACCTTCTCTGTTCCCGACAGTATAACTGGCGGTTATTTGATCTCCGACAATGCCAGTGATTCTGCAAATCATTGCATTATCAAGTGTTGGATTTGCTCCAATTGGCCAAATTGTAATTTGTTGGCTTATTGCAAATCTAGTTCCGTGTCCTGCCTGTACGTTAAAAACAAGAATATTTGCTACCTGCGAAACAACAGAATCTATTAAAGAATATCCAAATAATGAATGCGTATCAAAAGTCATATTTACCTTTCTAAAATTACTTTATTTTGGTCGTCAGTCGTTACTACTTCTCCTGTTGGCATAATCATATTTAAAAACTTAACAGAAACTCCGTTGACATTGTTTTCATAACCAAAAACATAGATTTTTGCTTTTCTGTGCTCGTGCATAAAATCAAAACCATAAACTTTGTAATAATGGATGAGTTTCATAAATTTGGGATTGAAAAGTAAGGTTTTTGTCTGTTTTTCCATTACTACTTGATCTGTTTTTCCATTAAATTGATAGGTTGGAAGTTCAATTGCTGAAACCATTTTAAAAGCTTTTAATTTACTCTGGTCTATTTCCCGTAATTGATGAAAAAGAAAAACTCCTTCTCCAAATTCCGGCAAAGGATGATTATCGTCAAACTGTCTTAAAATTGTCCCGTCAATATAGTGAGCTTCCCATTGCCAAAGTTCCTCTGCGACATCTTCCCAACCGCCCTTGACGTTGTTTTTAAGGTCTTGTGGTCTGTTAAACTTGAATTTTCGTATTGTATTACTCATAGTGCATTGAATTGCTAAAAGTAGTTTCTAGCCCTCTTTAAGAGCCTTCCCTGCCCCTTTTCGTAAAGCTTTGGTATTTTTTTGACTTTCTGTTGCTGCCTCATCTATTTTTCTGGCTTCCCCTCTGTCAATTGCCGCTTGGGAAATTAAGGCAAATTCTTCTCCTAAATTTTCCGGTTGAGTAGGATTAAAACCTGTTTTTTCGCAGGTATGTTCTAAATATTGTTCCTCTGTTTCAAATTCTTTTCCGCATTGACCGCAAACGTGCATAATTTACTCCTTTTTAAGCTGTTTCATCGTATTGATAATTCATTGTCGTAGTTGAGCCGGCAACATCCGCCACATTTGTTTGAATTTGATGAATTAAATAATCACTTGAACCTATTGCGAGCAGACTTCCTGTTAATAATCCTCCGATTCCAAGATTTGCACTTGCAGGGACTGCAGTCGGCATTGTTTGGGTATAAACTGAAGCTGCTGCTGTCGGTGCGGCATATACTTCTGCTCCGCCATAAACTGTTGTTCTGGCATTTGTTTTATGAGTAGCAACCCCTCCTAAAGCGCCTGTTCTCCAAATTTTGAGGTTATCAATCTTCGAAGAACCTCCCATTGCTGTAACGTGAAGTTGCTGCCATTTCTCAAAAGTATTATTTCCCGGAGTAACTGGATAAGTAACTGGATCTAAATTTACGGCATCGGTAGAACCCATATTAGAATTTGTAATGTTATGAGTTAAAGTTCCAGCCGGTGCGCCATTTCTTTCGTCAATTTCGACTGTGGCTGCCATATATAATTTTCTATCAATAGAATAGAGTCCAAAGCAATTTTTAATTTGTAGTCCCTTTATTCTCTTATATAACATATCTTTAATTTATCAACTAAAATTGTAAAGTGTCAATTAGAAAACTGAACCCAATGCAATTCTTCTCCAATTAGCATCTGCAATTGTATTTGTGGCAATGGCAAAATATAAATAAGAAGAATCAACTAAAACTTTTTTTGCAATTCCTACTGTTCCATCAATTCCGCCAGATAAGAAAGTTGCTCCGCCAGCAAAAGAACCATTTGTTAAGGTTTCTGCAATAGGCGTTGAATTTCCGACAACTCCTTTAATAAGGTTAGTTACTGTCATTGTGGAGGCAGAAGCTTTAACTGCGGTTGCTAATGGATTGGCAACTGTTCCTGTGCCATAATTTGTACCTTCTCCTGCTCCGTGAGTAATAGCCAAGACCAAATTATCAATACAGGCTTCAGCAGAAACACCGATTAAAACATCATTTGCTAGAGTTACTGTAGCGGTAAATTTATATGCCACTGCGCCAATTGTTACAATTTCTCCTTCAAGGGCTAAGCCCGAAAGAGTTAATACTTTTGAAGCGGCGACCCCATTGACAGGCGTTCCCACTTCAATAGCAAGATTACTTAATGCAATTGCCGATAAATCAAGCGTTGCAGCTAATTTTGCTGCTGTTATTGCTGCATTGGCAATTTTTGGGGTTGTTACAGCATTATCCGGAATGTCAGCGGTGTCTGCTTGGTCGATTAAATTCCAGACTGCGGAAGTTTCATCGCCTGTATTGCCATATAATCCATTTCCAGTAGCGTTTTTCTTTATAAATTGTGCGCCTTTTTTAAAACCGGCATAAGAAGTCGGTAACGTATTGCCGGCCGCTTTTGCAATAAGTCCTGCACTGTCGTATTCCAAAACTTCATTTGTAATATAAGGAGCAAGCGCGGTTAAAAATGCAGTTTCATTAACTGATCTTGAGCCAGAAGCAATAGCGCTTATTCTGTCTATTTCTTTTTGTGTTTCCTGCGGTAAATTGGCTTTAAGTCCAAAAGTCATATTATTGTTTTGCTGCCAAAGTTAAGGTTAATTTATACTTTGGTGTAGTCCCTCCTAAGACTATTTTAACTCTAACATATTTCCCTATCCCTGCGGTAGCCCTTTTAATTGTTTGTGTGTCGGCAGTTGTTACTTGAGTCATTGCATCCCCGTCTGTCCAGGTTATTCCATCTGCTGAAATTTGAATTGTTACGTCCAGTGTTCCGCCAGCTCCAATATGAGATAAAACATTTAACAAAGCCATTAATTCTTCAAATCTTCCTACGTCAAGAACGTCTGAATATATTGTTCCGGTTGCTCCCCCTACCCAAACTGCACTCAATACTCCTCCGACTCCATTTGATAAAGTAGCAAAATCCCAAGAAAGCTTTGCCTCGTCAGTAGTTGAAGCAATTGCATTGCCGGCAAATCCGGTGCTTTTTGCAGTAACTGTTACTGTATGGGTGGTAACTGCCCCTGCAGTTACTTGGGTATGTGCGACAGTTCCGGTTGAATATTTTGTTCCAATTCCTGCTCCGCCATTAATAGCAAGAACAAGGTTTGCCAAAGAATCGTCTGCATCTATTCCGAGTAAAACTTCGTTTGGAACTGCAGGGCCAATAGATAAAGTGGTCTTGAAAGTATAGGTTTTATTTCCAATAACAACCTTTTTTCCGTCAGTAAATTGTCCGGTATTTGCAGATGTCAAAATTCCTGCAGCCAAAGCGGAGTCTGGGACACTTAAACTCAATATAACGCTGTCTTTATTCATATATTTTTAGTATCTGGATAGCTTGCGGTGTTAATGAGGGAAAAGCTAAAGTTTAGAGTTTCCAGTAACCCTGTGCGAGAGCTTTCCTTCTCTCATCCAACACTTTAGCTCCATAAACTGTTAGTCCTTTGTATGCTTTACCGAAATCTCCTTTTAGATCCTCAATTCCTGTTTCAGTGAAGCCCAAGGCAAAAGTAATAGCTGATTTGTGTCCTGCGAGAACTCTGTATCCGTTTGTTGCATCTCCGGCGACTTGTTCATTTTCATAAACTGTAAAGCCTGCAACTTTTCCAAGCAACCCATTTAGAACTACGTTCTCATAAGCTGGTTGGACTGCAGGAATAAATTCTGGCGCTTGAAGAAGTAAGGCACTCAAGTCAGATGGTAATACTATCCATCTATCAGACTTTGGAATTTTATTTTTGTTCAATTTTGTTTTAAGAGCAACTAATCTCTCATAAATATTGGATTTAGTAATTTGAATTGCGGTGTTTGCCTGAATTACATAGGCTGTTCCGCCAGCGATTGCTCCGCCGTCATAGGCCGATACATCATCGTCTGAATCATTTTCAATTACTATAGAAGTACCAGAGGCATAAGATTTAACTCTATACCATTTTGTGTGTCCAACTGCTTTAAAGGGTTTTCCAACCATTCCGGAAGTAAAAGTTGTTCCGGAACCTGTTACTGCGCCGGTTGTTACATCTACTGTTACTGTCCCGGTTACATAATCCGTTCCGTCCCAATTTCCTGCACCTGCATCTCCCCAAAGTCCTAAGACATAAGCATCAACTGCTTCTTTTAATAGTCCGGCTTCGTCAGATATAACAGTATTTTCAGGATTTTTAATCCAGGATTGGAATCTTGCGACTGAACCAATCTTGAAGTAATACATTTTTTCCTGATTTGTTATTAATTCTCCGACTGATTCTTGAGGATTATCCGGACTTGCAATTGGAGCTTCACTATAATTGTGTAATGCTAATTTACCGAAAGTTAAAATGTGGAGTTTGGAAAGTTTATTTTGAACTTCTCCTTCGTAGTTATTATTTGTAATCGCATCAGAAACTGCTTCTTCAAAAAATATTCCTATTACATCTGCTGCGAATCCTTCTGCTATGTTGGTTGCGTAATTTTGCATAATGGTTATAAAAAAACTTGTTTGTTTCTACGTCCCATTATGTGGGGTTTGTTTCTACATTACTAGTGTATAGACTAAAATTATACAATGTCAAGGGGGTATTTTAGACCAATTTTGAAGCTAAACATTAATTTTTATTTTTCCTGCTTTTATTAATCTGCGCCATTCTCTTGGATCTTTTCTCCTAAGAATTGACGATTCTTCTGCTCCTAATTCCGTCTTCCTTGGTTTTGGCTCTTCCCCTCCGGCATTGGAAGGTTCAAGAAGTGATCCGGTTTTTGGTGCTTCTGGCTTAACTGTAAAAAGAAATGCGGCGACTAAATCAGAAAAGTCTAAATTTCTGCGCGTTGGTTTTGATGCAAAGGTTCTAAATTCATCTTCTCTTCCTTTAAGACCTGCGTATTCAGGATTTTGTAAAGTATTCTCGTCCTGCAAGAAATCATCAACTTTTTCAAGCCATTGATCTAATTTTTTACCTTCATTGACAGCCTTACTAACCAAATCATATTTCCTTTTATATAATAGTGTTTCTTTTCCGATTGTTTTTTCAAAATCTGTTAAGATGTCCCAATCCGGATATGCTGCAATTAATTCTTCTTCTGTAGGTTCTGGTAAATTATCGGCCTCTGCGACTGCTTCTGCGACTTTTTTATTTTGGGATGCCAAAACTAATGCTTCTCTACTTGACTGCGTAAATTTTTCTTTATAATCAACTGTTGGCTTAGGAGGCGTTGGTTCTGTCGAAGCAGGCGGAGCAGGTGGTGTTTCTTCTGACAAAGGTTCTATCGGTTGTTCAGATTGTGCAGGCTCTTGATTAGTAGGTGGTTGTGGGGTTGTCGGTTCTTCTCCGTTGGCAATAGCTTTAGCATCATCAAGTTCTTTTTGCTCTCTTGCCTCTTTTTCTTCTAAAGTTTCTTGTTTCTCATCGATTGGCGGATCTTCTTTTTCGGGTTCCTCAACAATGGGGATTTCTGTAGCTTTGGCTTTTTTGGCTTTTAATTCTTCCTTTTTTTGTCTATTATCTACACTCATATTTTATTACCGTCCTTAAAATAGGGTTTGGTAAAGAAGTTACTCTTGGGGAGCTTCTTCTTTTTCTGCTTCAGCAAGTAAGGCTTGAAGTTCAGGCTTTTTTGCTTTGGGATTAAATTCTACATTTAATTCAGTAAGTTTTTCTTTAAGTTGGGCAACTGTAAGTTCTGGTTCTGTTGGCTCTTGGGGAGCTTCTTCAAGAATTGGAGCAAATTCTTCTACTTGTGCTTTAGTTAAATATCCCCTTCTTGCGCGAAGAAAAGCTTTATCATCTTCTGAAAATTGGTCTTGGGGTTTTCTAAGTAGGTTGTCAAATATTTCTTGCGCTTCTTTATTCATATTATTATGATAAGGAATAAAATTATATAATGTCAAGTCCCTATTTTTTGTTTCGTTTTAAAACTTTTTTAACTTTTGCCCGAATTTTTTTCTTTCCCTTTTTAGCAATTGCTTCTTCCCTGTATCCGATACTTCTTCCGGCTTCTGCTCTAGTCATTGAAGAACCGACAATTTTACCTGTTTGCAGGTTTTTAATTTTAAAAGGTCTTTTAGAACCTTTTCTGACAATAATCGTGTAAGGCATATTATTTTTTAAGTTGCGGATACCTTCTATAAACTGCTCTTTTAACTGCCATTTCTTCCGGTTTTCCGGAACTTCTTGCTAACGCGTTTCTTGCGTGATTAATGTCCTCGATGGGATAGCCTTTTGTTTTTGGAAATACAAAAGCACTTGCAGGAAGATTTTGCCTTGCTTGGTAAGTTAATTTTTTGTTTTTCTTTTTCATCATCGGCATTTGTCCCTGCATTGGCATATTTGTTAAAGGCATTTTAACTTTTCCACCCTTTCCTGATGGTTTAGAGCCTTTTTTACTTCCTCTTTTATGGGTTTTTAGCCAATTCGCTAATCCTTGAGGCAATCCCTTTTTCTTTACAGATTTTTTAACAATCTTTTTCTTCACACCATCACCTCCTTTAAACCTATTATAAAGTTTCTGTTTTTGTTTTTTCCCCATTTTATTAACATTTTTCTTGGTAAGTTTTCTAACATTCTTTTCGTGCATTTTAGGATGTATTCTGTGATTTTCTTCGTGCATTATGCTATCAAGTAATTCTCCCTTTCTACCTTTTAATTTTGCTTTTTTCTTATTAATCCGGATTACTTTTTTTTCTAAATCCGTATCGCCATAAGCGCGCATTTTGTTATCCACAATTCTTTTAAATTTTTTGGGCTGAATAAACTTTATCTGATTATTTTGTCTTTTAATAGTAGGTACTTTAATTGCCCTAGGTTTTTTGGGGGCATTTGAATAAACTCTTGATATTTTTATAGTAGATTTTGCCATTTTATCCTTTCTGTTTAGCCTTTGCGAGTTGCTCCAACTGTTTTTCAATAAATTGTTGCGCTTTTTGCGGACTTTGTAAATAAACATCTAAGAAAATGAGTTCTTGAAGTCTTGCCTTAAGCCTATGATCTCTTTCTTTTGATTCTTCATCCACAATCAGAAGTTTTGAGAGTTCTTGTTCCACTCCAGTTTTTAATGTAGTAACCATATTTTGGATTGAAGAAACAGTTACTTCTTTCGTATCCAAAATTTCAATCCAACCTCTAAAAGTATCTCTTTCTTCGGGTCTTAAGTCTTCAAGCGTTAATCCGAACTTTGATAATATTTCATTAAACATACTTTAATAATACTCACAAAACTTATCCTGTTGCAACTGGTGGCGTTGGTTGCCCTGGACTTGGATTTACAGGATTGCCTCCCATTCCGTTAGACATTCCGCCAACAGTCGGATTTGCTATTGCATTTTCCAAGGCTTTTTGCCTCTTCTCTTCAAAATCCAATACTTCTTTCTTTTGGTCTGGATTTAATTCATCAAAATCAAGCAGTTTTTCCTGATAAATTCTTTTTAATGGTACATTATCTGGCATTACGATAAGAGTTTGTTGTAGATTTTGAATTTGTTTTGCATCCTCTTGCTGTTTTTTGGTTTTTGGAACTACTCTTACTTTAAAACCACTCGGAGTTTTCCAGTCTTTAGGAGAAATATCTGCTTTAAACATTGTTCCTTTATAACCTTTTTTATAAACTGTAATTGGTTCTAATTTATCTGCGTTTGCTTCAATAAGTTTTATGAATTTCTGGCCGAAATTTTCCCAAGAAAGAGTATAAAAAATCGCCATTGATTCAACTCTGGCTTTTGCTTCCTGATAAGCTAACCTTATTTCAAAGGCTGTTACTTTATTTGGGTCAATTGCGCCTTCTTGTGTCGGAGTGGTAGCAACTGCATTGCTTGCAAAATTCCCAATAAAGTTAATAAGATTGGTTGTATCGCCAAGATCCGGAATAGTAACTTCCTGCATTATTTCATTTGGATTTCCCGGGACTGGATAAAAACCCCAGGGAACAGGTTCAAATGTCTGTGGTATAAAATCAGGTGTTGAAGAATTATAAAATCTCATTGAATAGTTTCTTAAAGTCCTATTTTCAACTTCCTGCGACCACCAGGAATCCATTACTTTATTAGGATTAAGAAGAATATCCCCCATCGCATCACTCCAAAAGTCGGTTCTTTCTACATCATCCGCCCAAGAATCATAGGGCAAATGATTTTGCCAGAAATGGTCTGAGGTTTTTCCCAACATTTCTTCAAGTGGCTTTTCTATTAAAGTCCTTAAGTTTTCAGCAACCAAAGCGTACCAATAAACCTCTTTATTCAATTTATAATCGAACTTCTTATAATAAAACTCGTTTAACTCAATATAGGTTTCTCCCAACATAGGATTATCCACATCTGGCACTCCTAAGTCTTTTAGTCTTTGATTTTTATCGCGGAATGCGGTTAAATTTTCCTCAATTTTTATTAATCCCTGCTGACTCGCAGTATATCTTTTAAGTTCTGCAACCGCATCTTGGTTGTATTTATCGTTTATCTCCAAAGAACTTAAAGCTCTATAAATATGCTCGTGGATTAAAACTCTAGTGGTATCAATATCTGTTGGGTCAGTATATCTGTCAACTGAAACATCTTGCGGGTCTTCAATAGTAAAAATAACTTTGCCATTAACGATATTTAATTTTTTAAAGGTTCTGCCAAAAAGCATTACCTGTTTTTTATCAACAATATCTTTAAGAACAAGTTTATTTTCTTCGGCGCAATTTTCCCAATATTCATTAAAGTATATTTCTGCTTGTTCATTATTGTCTAAATTATCGAAAAACATTAAAGGCGGATCGTCAACATCTTTTAAAGCGGATTTTATGGAAAGCTTCATTAAAGGAAGATGAACCGATTGTCTTTGCGTTAAGCGGTTGGTAAAAACTGTTCCTCTGTAAAGTGCATAAATTTCTTCCCAAACAAGATGTCTTCTTCCTCTAAAGTTTAGGTTTCCTTCTTTTTTCCTACTTAATATCGAAGCGGTTTCATCCGGTTGAATTTGTTCTTCTTCGGGGACTAAAGGAACAGTTATTTCGTTTGCTTTAGGATTATCCATATATTCAAATATTAACAACAAAATTTAGATAATGGCAATAGTCAAGAAAGATTGGGGGAGGAAAGGATACTGCGGGGGGTGGGAACGCAGTCCGTCTTATTTCTTTACCTATTAGGACTAACCCTCCTCCAATCTTCTCTTTAATATTATCCAAAACCTCTATTTTTTCCAAATAAAGGTTGCACGCCCTGATTTGCCATTACTTCCGGAGGCGGTTTGTAATATGCCGGTGCTCCTTCTAGGAAAGTTTTTGAATTTAGTTCCGCAAACATCCGCATCATTATCATATCCCCAAAGTCCGGACTTCTGCCAAGAAGCGCTTTCATTTCTTCTTTGGAAACAATTTGCAAAGGCGCATCAGCAGTTTTTTCTTTTCTTCTAACCTGTTGTAAATCCTGGATGATTAATTCTTTCTGTTCTTCGGAAATTTTGGCACTTATAGCAACTTGATGGGTATTAACCTTTTCCGCGAGCATAAAATAACATTGACTCCTAAGGTTTAAGTAGTTTTCCTTTATTTCTACTTCTTCAAGACCATCCTTAGTTCTCACTTGCTCTTTTCTTTTAATTGGAGAGGCATTTCCAATAAATCCCTTAATGCCTTTAATATTGTCCGTAACTCCTCCGCCTACTCCGTCATCGTCAATAATTGCGTGAGAATAGGGAATTGCACGCTGAATAAGAAGATCTCTTGTTTCTTGTGTGGTTATATCAAGTCCCTGTTTTCCTTTTTCAACTATTTCCGTTAAATTAAGCCCCTGCCACAAACCGGTAACAATTCTATCTCTGCCAAAACGCGCTACGTCCTCTGTAAGATACTTTTCTGGGCTTAACTCAACTGTATTGGTAAAAAGGTCAACAATCGCATCGTAGTTCATCAGAGCACCTTCTGAACTATCATATTCCCAAAGACCCTCTTTAAGTCGTGCCCTAGTTACTGGATCGGTTATTTGATTAAGTCTTTCTTCCGCGCCCTTGGCGGTATAAGGATTGTCGTTATAAAGAGATTGGATAAAAGCATAACCATCTGCAAGTTCACCTTTTTTAAATGGTTTGTAAAAAAGTCTATAGAGCCAATTCTGAAAAGGATTGCAGGTTAATAAGATTTTAGGCGGTGTTAAGCCGAAATCGTCATTTTTCCATCTGCCAACTCTTGCTTTTAAAACATCAAACGCTTTAAATTCAACTTCTCCGGCTTCTTCAACCCATCCACCGGTAAATTCCAAAGAGCCTAATGATTGAAACTCTGGATCTGTAGGCTTTGGTTTTAAATCCAATAAATCAATTCTTGAACTATTGCGGAATTGAATATAGTTATACTCTCCGTTTAAGTGCCAGTCTGATTGCGGTATATGATGAAAAGCGCATACTTTTTGAAAAGTTATATAGGTAGTCGCCATTATGTCTTTTAATTCTTTTCTGCCTATAAACCATTTACTCCCCGGATAACGATAACAATTGGTTATTAACCATTCGTTGCCTAACCAAGACTTTCCGCCTTCTGCGCCACCGCCAAATAAAATAAAACGGGTAATTCTATCCCAAAGTTTTTGATAAGCATAGTGTTGTTTGATTGTTGGCTCAATCGTTGGAACGATGTTTTCACTCATCTGTTTTTGTTTCCCCAGTCTTCGGAGGCAAATAATTAAATCCTACAATTTGCTGTCCGCCAGAAGTAATATCTGTTTTAACTTTAATATTCCAATCATCAAATTTTCTTTCCAAAATCCAAGCGAATCGTTGCCAACCTTTAACATCATCTTGAAGATCTAAAAACAATCTTTTCTTCTGTTCTATCAATGCTTTTTTTAATAAGACGACAAAAGTTTTTCCGTTTTTATCTAATTCTTCTTCTTTTCCTTCTCTGGCTTTTGCTTTCCATCTCTGAAAAGTTCTATCATCAATTTTTTCTTTTTTTGACAATTGGTCATTGATAAGAAACAACAAGTCCTCGTCTGTATGGATTATTGCATTAATATTGTCATTGATTATTTTATCTGCAACTTCTAAGAATTTCTGTGTAAGTTTCGTAGGTCTTCCGTTTTTCTTTTTTGATTCCAATTCTTTTAAAGCTTTTTTAGCTAATTCTTTTTGATGTTCTTTTTTTTCTTTGTCTGTAATCTTTTTAAATCTCGGCATTATGCTTTTTCCTTTCTCTCTTGTGTTTGGCAATTCTCTTTTGTTGTCTTATTTTAAATCTCTTATTTTTTGGTTTTTTCATATAATTTAAACCATCTCCTCTGTCCGTAAAGTTTTCCGTGTCGGAAGCCTTTCTTCTTATAATAACCTGAAAGTTTAAATCCTGCTTTCTTTACAATTGATTCCATCGGATCATTGTCTAAAGTATAAAGGTCAATGCCTTTTCCGTTCCAATTCTTTTTACAATAATCCTCTGCGAATTGAAGCAGTTTTGTTCCGATTCCGTTTCCCCGGAACTCTTTTAAAATATAAATTTCGTCAATATAATCAAAACCTGCAAGATCATCGGAAGAAAGAATAGTAAATCCAGCAAGTTTGTCATCTGCTAAAACTACAATTGAAACTTTATATTTATTATTTTTGAAGATGTCTGTTTCTACTCCGTGAAAACCTAAGTAGCCGTTATCTTTTCCTTCCAATAATTTATTATGGAAAAAAACTTCGTCTGCTTCCGTTCCGTATCGAAAAGTCAATTTGGGGATGGTTATTAAAGTCGCGTCATTAGTCATAATGGTTTGCTCCTATCTTTAATTTTACCAACTAAAATTGTAAAGTTGCAAGTTCCAAATTAATTTATTGTCCTTAGTTGGACGTAATGGTTTCTATGAGAAAAATCAATCGCTTTTCGTATAAACCCTTTTCTTATTAAATCTCCGACTGCAATTTTTGCCGTTATTGGACAAACCGGTTTTTCCTGATGCGCTAATTCTTCAATTATTAATTTATGGGGAATTGGCGTTCTGTTTTTTCTTGCCCAAGTAGAGATTAAATGCATTATTATTACTTGTAGAGCAGATAACTCTCCTTTACCTTTATTTATTTTTAAAGACATTGACCGACACCTCCTTTCGGAAAGTGTTATCAAGTAATTTCAATTTTGATGAATATTTATTCATCTTTTAAAATTTCGTTGCTCTAAATTGATTACAGAGCCTTAAAAAAAGACTTATAGTCAAAAATAGCTCTTTTTTACCTTAATTTGGTTTTGAGTCTGCTTTTGGTTCTTCCTTTTTTGGTTCTTCTGTTGGCGTATCTATAATGATTACTTCGCCTTTTTCCGCATCGAAATTAACTATTCTGCTATGTCCCGGAATTACTGATTCAATTGAAAGTCTTTGTTTAATTGCCTGTCTTTTAATAATTAATGAAAAATTTATTGCTTCGCCTAAAATCCTTAATAATCCATCTGCGGTATGAACAGCTTGCAAATTTTCCATTTCTTGCGTTGTCATCATTAACTTTTTTATTTTTGGGGTTTTTGGATCTACTTTTATTTTCTTAGACATATTTATCACTCTCTTTTCTATTAAATATTAAAACCTATAAAAAATCAAATTATGTTTCATCTTATTGGAACTCCTTTTATAAACTCTAAAATTAGGTGCGCGGAATATATTAAAAATCCCATTGTTAAAATCCAAAGAATTATAAAAATAATAAATAATTTTTTAAGCATTTAAGTAAAAAGTGATGTCTGATTTTTTATCGCTTCATCATTTTTGCATCTACTGCAAATTCCTTCTTCGGCTTTACGTTTAAATTCTGTTTCTCTTTTTTTATAGCAATTGGAACAAGTATAAAAATAAATCTTAATCCGAATTGTCCCATTTTTTAAAGTTACTGTTTTTACTCTCATATAAATAAATTTTCTGACGCTTTTATTCCATTTTCTGTTTGCTCAACCAAATTATTACTTCTAAGCATTGATAAGTAAGTTCCGAATGTCCCCGAAGAAGCAACTAATCCAGTATTTTCCGCAATTTCTTCCTTAGAAAAAGTTCTTGGATAATTTTCAACTAATAAATCAAATATTCTTCTTGCTCCGCCATTGATGCTTTCTCTCCACATTTGGACAACATCTGTTTTTTCTTCCGGGATAATTCCAACAAAATCCAGTCCTTCTTGAGTAATTTCTATATGATTTATGCCAGCAATATATCCATTTGCTCGAAGAAGTGAAAGATATGTTCCATAAGTTCCGGAACTTGATTTTAGCCTTGAAAGCGCCGCCAACTGGACTTTAGTAAATTTCATTGGATACCTTCTTGCCAAAACTTGTAACATTCTTAATGCTCCGCCAGTAATTTTTGCTTGTATAGGTTTTTCTATTGGATATAGGCTTACTTCTTCAACTGGATAAAATTTCCCTGGTTGTGGATTTTCAAAATTTTCCATATTACTAAAGTCTTTTGGCAGTATATATAATTTTGATGCATTTTTTTGGCTTGGGAGAGTTTGGAGTAAGTCTTTAATATCGCCTGCATACTTGACAACTTTTTTTAGAATATTATTTATTTTGTTGATATATATTTCTTTTTCTTTAACAGTTTCTCTTATAAGATTTTGTGTTCTTGCCTCATATTCTCTTTTTATTCTTTCCATTTGTTTTTCGTCTATTTTAGTTTCAATTCTAGGTTGTTGTTTAAGTTTTAGTTTTAATTCAAAGATTTGTTTTCTAAAATCCTCCATAGTTCTTGCTTCTTTTTCGGCTTCTTTTGGAAGATCCGAAAGTTTTCCCAATACTTCCATAATTTTGGCGGTTGGGGCAACAGTGGGAGCAATTAAACTCCTAGAACCTGCCTTTGGATGCGTGGTTTGAACCTCTCCGATTTTTATTTTTTTAACTTCCGTTGAGATTGCAGTCCCAAAGACAAAAAATTCTCCGGCTTCCAAAGCTCTTAATGAAAGATATTGCTCTTTTGTGGTAAAACCCAATTCTTCGCTTGCTCTTTTCATATCAACATCAAGTCCGGTTCTTCCAATAAGTTTATTGTTGCACTCAGCGGCTGCATCTTTGTTCAATTTAGAAAGTCTTTGAGTTGCTAATACTGCACAAAATCCCCTTTTTCTTCCCCTAGTTGTTAATTCAATAACCGCATTTGAAGCTTCCGATTGACCTTTTTCCGGACAAAAAACGTGAGCTTCGTCAACTACAATAATGCATTGATGCCATAATTCTTTAGGAGCATCAATCATAGCTTCTAAAAAATTTTTGACAAATAATTTTCTGGAATAATGATCTAATTCGTATAAATCAATAATTGCGGAAACATTTAATTCAAGAAGTTTTCTGGCAAGTAAAGCAGCGCTTCTTGGTTCTGCTGGCACATCTCCGCCTTTTCCTGCCAAAACGTAATCAAATTTTTCCCGGAGTGTTGAAAATTCCCCTTCTAAATCAATAACAATGTGCTGAACTTTGCCGTGTGATTGCTCTAAAATTCTTCTTATTGCCCAAGATTTTCCTCCTCCTGAATTAGCTTGGACTAAAAGTCTAGTATCCACTAAAATTGGTAAATCTATTTCAAAACTGTTATTTAATTTAATTTTACTCATAATTTTGGCTGAACTTTTCTGTTATCTATAATTTCCTGCAAAATTTTTTCCATTTCCTCTACTGGCAAAACTTCGATTTCCGAATGGCACGGATTGCATCCAAGCACAACTTTCAAAAGATCTTCTTTTGTCAATTTTCTGCGCTTTTTAAGATGGGCAAATCCTAAAGCCGTATTTTTCCAACAAACCTTTCTTTTGATCTCGCAATTTATAATCCCGACTTTATAAAACGCTACTTTTAACAATTGCCGGTCATCATTCCATTGCTTAGTTTTATTTCCAATTTTTATCATTGGCTTTGGCATTTTTACCTTTTTTAAAGGTTTTGGAACTGGATAAAATTCTTTTGATAAATCAGGTATTTTCATATCTTAATCAGTCTTTTGTGTTAAAAGGTCAGTCAATTTATCCAATAACCAATTTAAAAATTTCCACAAAAGTATAAACATTCCTATCCAATAAATAACTTCGCCTACTTTTGCGTGTCCCGAAAACACTATTGCCCAAAAACCTCTGACATCTATTACGACTCCCAAAGCTAAAAGTGCTATAAAAATTTCAAGATATATTATTTTTTTACACATATCTCTCTCCTAAGAACCTTTCTCTATTTGAATAGTAAAGTTTTTAGTTTTTAAAAATCCCTTTTCTTTTTTGTGTAATTTTCTTTTATCAAAAGTCTGTAATTCAAATTTTGTCTTTTTCATTTTTTTACATCTCCAACATTTATTTGCATATCTAGTAAAAGGTAAAAATTCGTGCCCCAATAACCAACAAATTATCTTTTTCATTTCTTTCCTTTCAGTTGAGAGAACAACTCATCTAATCTTGGAACTACCTCATCTCTAGTGCAACCTCTTTTAAACTCTAATTTAACTGCTTCTATCGTTTCCTCCGTTGCCCTCTCACGTTCTTCACAAATAAAGGCTTCAAGGTCTTTGGTAGTATTTTCCTCTAATTTGCCACCTATTCCGTGATTGCTCTAAAATTCGTCTTAATTATTCATATTTTATGTTTTTCTGGATGAAATCTTGCCCGGATCTCTGCAAGTTTCTTTTCGGATCTAGCCTTTTCCTCTGGTGTTGGTTCTGGCAATTTTTCTCTGATTTGGGCTACAACAATTGGTCTTTTACCAAAATCTCGTAAAAGTGCATTTTGAAGCATTGCGCGATAATTGCTATATTTTTTTCCGTGTCCTAAACAATAATTATAAAGTTGTTCTGCTTTGATTAAAACTTGGGACTTAGTGCATTCGTAAATTCTTGAAAATTCTTCTTGGTCTTTTTCCGGCAGTTCTTTTAAGTAATCGCGAGAGGAAATACTCTCTCTTATCTTATCTTTACTTAACTTCTCTTTAGCGGGAGTATTCCCCGACTTCTCCCCGACTTCTCCCCGACTATTTACAATATTAGCCTCATTAAATGCTGGATATTTCTCTTTTGATGGTTTTTCTACCCTTTGATATTTAAAAAAGTTTTTAATATACCAATAATATTTATCATCATCCTTAAAAAGGACAATTTTACCAATCTCCGACAACTCGGAGAGTAGTTGGGGAGTATTAACCGACTCATAGGGAAAAACTTGTGCTTTTATCCATTCTGGCCTATTTGGAAGAGTAGCGTTGTTGTCATCGCAAATTCCCCAAAGACCCTGATATAAGAGTCTTGCATAGGCAGATACTTTAGCGAGTTCTTCGTCTAACCAAAAATCTGGATTTAACATTCTATTTCGTGCCATAATTAATTACTCCTTGCTTTCCAACAGGTATTTTAATAACTGGTCTTAAAGTATTTGGTCGTCCAGGAACAGGTTCGTATTCAACAGGGTCTTTTAATGGCTCTCTCATCATATTACGCATTGTTGCATCAAGTCTTTTTCTTCTTCTTAAGATTTGGGTTGAAGGCAAAAATTCTCCCTGTTCATTTAATTTTGCTCTAGTTCTCCTTATTGTTTCGGCAGAAAAGGCATTTTTAAATCTATTTTTCTGTTCCGGCGTTAGAATAAGTCCTTGCGCCTCCCAAACGGCCAGAATAAGCTCTTTGTCATCAGACCTTGTTATTGGATCGTTTGCCAAGATTTGCTTTATAAGTTTTAGTGCTTGTCTTATTTCATTATTCATTTTTCTTTTCAAATTGTTCTAAAATTTGTAATATATGCTTACAATGTCCGCTAAAGATAAAGCCTGGACAATCGCATCTTACTTCTTTCGTATCTCTAAAAACTCGAATTGTATATTGTTTATCCGGTTCAGTTTCTGATTGAATATAAAAAAATTTAACATCACCCATAAATTTTAAGCAAAATTATAAATGTAATAAATGCACTTGCAAAAATAATTAAAAACATTTGTTTCCAATGATATAAAAATTCCCTTAAATATTTATTCATTTATTTAAACTGACAATTTTCTTTGTAATAACAAAATCTATTTGTGCATTTCCCATTTTCATCCAATCCACCCTTAAAAACTCCTCCTTCGATGACTTTGATTGACTCCTCAATATATTTTTCTGCATCTTTTTTATCCTGTTCAGTTGAAGGAATATTAAAAACTTTTGGAACTTCTTCTTCCCACTTATCTGGGAAAGGAACTGCGGTAATACAAACTGCCTCTTTAAATGTTGGATTGCCTAAAACATATATCTTTCTTTGCTTAGAAGATTGAAATTTTCCAACAGTCCACATTTCGCCCCACGCCTTAATTTCGCCAAATCTTAAATGTTCTGGATCTAAAGCATCATAATACATAACTACTTCATATTTTTCATTAATTTTAATTACTACTTTGCAACGCGGATCAAATTTTCTTTCTTCTACGATAGGAAATTTGCCAATATTTATAAATTCTTTATGCTTTAGAAGCGTTTCGTTGAGTTCTTTCTGTGAAAGATGTTTTTGGATTAAAGTGTGTGTTTCCCTTCCCCTTTTGAAAAATTCATTATCCGGCACTTCTGCTCCCATTTGCTTATTCAACCAATTATGCGAATTGTCTGGTTGAAGACAATTGCTAATTGTTGAGTATGAAAGCAGGATTTTATTCATTTTTTGGTTGTTTTATTTCATTTAGAATTGGATATGATGTTATTTTAACCTCGATTGGAAGTTTTACCCCTTTGTTATAAAGACTTTCGACAATATCGTTGTCTATCTTCTCCATCGTTACAACCTTTACTGCGCCTAAAAGTTTAAGAGCCGCCATAGCTGTTTCTTTCTCCTCTTTTTTAGTTGGAATAATTGGAGTAAATTTCTGTGCCTTGGTAACTGTATAATGCCCCAGAACTCCTCCGTTATTTGGAACTCTAGCAAAAATTTCATCCCGGAGAACCTTTTTTTCTGCTAAAATCTGTTCTTCTTCGTTCAAGACGTTATCATAGGCTTCAACGATTTGTTGGTCTGTCATTTCCCCTAATTTGGTTGGATCTATTATTAAGGTCATAGTTTTTGTATTGCAATTATTGCTTCTTGTGCTTTTTCAATCATCTTTTGTTTGCTATTCGTTCCGGAAATTGCGAATTTTAAAGTTTTAGCCCTAAATTTATCTAAAATTCTTATTTTAATTTCAAATCGGTTTGGATCGTCAACTTTCATTTTCAGATTCTTCTAATTCTTCCTCATCTTCCCGATAATTGTCATAGCATCGATAATTTGAATAATTGTCCATATTAAAAAGGTAATTCCATAATTACAACTGGCGGGACTTTTAAAACCACATTCGCGATTTTTGTTCCTGAACTTCCAGCAGCCCTTCCGCTTTCGACAATATCTTTTAAAATTCTTTGCGCTTCCTGTTCGTTTTTGGCTCATTTTAATTTTTTGGTATATCTCTTTTTAGATTTTTTCTTTTTGATATTTTTAGTTAATACCGGCTGTAAATTTTTAAAATCAATCATATTTTTACCAACTCCCACTCCTACTCCAACTCCAACTCCCACTCCTACTCCTACTCCAACTCCAACTCCAACTCCAACTCCTACTCCAACTCCAACTCCTACTCCTACTCCTACTCCTACTCCAACTCCAACTCCCACTCCTACTCCCACTCCCACTCCAAAGGTCGTATCCTGAAATCATTAATTTATTTAAAATATTCATAAGTATTAGTGCGTTCGGAGCCGCACCCCTCTTTAGATTACTTTTGCTCTCTGGGCAATTTATGTGTCCAGACAAAGGCATCTGTTATTGAGTTGACATTAACAAACATATCAACATCAACCGGTTCAACTTCAGAAAGCAAACCTTTCATTATCGCTTCCCTGAAACGTCCGGTATCCGCAATCCAGGCGGCTTCATCCAAAACCAGGAATTGTCCGACAATCGCTTTAACGCGGCCGGTAGCAAAATAGGTAACCGTCCTGATAAAGTAAGCGTCCCCTACTTTAAAAGGTAGCTGTAATTTTTCGTATTTTAAAGAATCTTTTTTGGATTTTACTTTAGTTTCTAAATCCTCAAGTTCTTTTAATTCTTTTAACAATTCTTCTTTTGTTTTACTCATTTTTCGCCTCCTTCCTCTAAAATTTCCAGTGTTCCGACTTTTCTGATAAAGAATGTTGATACTGGGTTCATTCTAATACTGGTATCAACTCTGCCGTGTGCATTATTATAGATAAGCTTTGAAACCTGAGTTAATCCGTCAACTTCATTATCTGCTTCAATCTCAAGACTGGCAGAAAACAGGTATTTATTGACAAATTTTCTTGTAATAGTTTTTTTAGGCGGAGGAGTTGGATTATTTGGATCCATTTTCCCCCATTTCTTTTAGTACCTCTTTTTTAGTTGGAATAATTGGAGTAAATTTCTGTGCCTTGGTAACTGTATAATGCCCCAGAACTCCTCCGTTATTTGGAACTCTAGCAAAAATTTCATCCCGGAGAACCTTTTTTTCTGCTAAAATCTGTTCTTCTTCGTTCAAGACGTTATCATAGGCTTCAACGATTTGTTGGTCTGTCATTTCCCCTAATTTGGTTGGATCTATTATTAAGGTCATAGTTTTTGTATTGCAATTATTGCTTCTTGTGCTTTTTCAATCATCTTTTGTTTGCTATTCGTTCCGGAAATTGCGAATTTTAAAGTTTTAGCCCTAAATTTATCTAAAATTCTTATTTTAATTTCAAATCGGTTTGGATCGTCAACTTTCATTTTCAGATTCTTCTAATTCTTCCTCATCTTCCCGATAATTGTCATAGCATCGATAATTTGAATAATTGTCCATATTAAAAAGGTAATTCCATAATTACAACTGGCGGGACTTTTAAAACCACATTCGCGATTTTTGTTCCTGAACTTCCAGCAGCCCTTCCGCTTTCGACAATATCTTTTAAAATTCTTTGCGCTTCCTGTTCGTTTTTGGCTGTTACTCCTATATTTACCTGAACTAAATATCTTTTCATATTATTGATTTGCAAGTTCCCTTATCTTATCTGACGCTTCCTGTTTATTCATTTTCCTAGCTTCTTCTTCCGAAACCCCCATTCCTTTTAATGTTTCAATTTGTGAAGGAAGCGCCGGATCTGTTGAGTCTTTTATAATTGGCTTTACTTTTTGTTCTTCCTGGATAACTACAGCTCTTTCTACAGCCTTTTCTTCGTGTCTATAGAGATCAAGCCCTATTCCAAGTTTAGTTGCAGCATTTTTAATAGCATCTGAATAAGCTGATTTAAAAACATCTCCCCAACTTTGATTTGGATTATTAATAATATTTTTTGCTCCTCCAAATCCAGTTTTTTTAACTATCGAGCTATCTTTGAAGGTTACAGTTAAAAGAACCTCTACAAAAGCTTCTTCGCCTATTCTTTCTTTACTGATACATTCGACACTCCAATTAAGCATAAAAGCAAAATTAAGAGTTTCTTCAACAAAAGCGTGTTCAAGATAGGAAAATTCCGGATTTTTAGGACTTGCCGGAAGTTTTGGATTCATTAATCTCTTTCTAATTTCTCCCTTTGGAGTTTTACCAAGAAGAATGACTGCTTGGGCTGTGCCTATTTTTTCCATTAAGGCATCCTTCATTTGTGTCAAATATTCCTGTCGTTCTTTAAATGATGATTTTTTAATTTCGTTTGCCATATTAAACTCCGTAAGCTTGTCCGCAAGTCCAAAGTTTGAATGAATAGTTATTTCTTTTAAAGATATTCCAAGCCATTAAAATATTAATTTTATAGTCTGTTAAGAATGCCGGATTTGTAACTCCCTGCCAATGGTCGGAAATTTGAAATACTCCCCAATCTCGGCCAACCCCCCCCCAAATTCGATTGTCATTAATAGCTTTTGGATTTAATCCTCCGTTTTCGTGGCATCCCCCTTTACCATCTCCTATAAGAATAAGAAATGCTGTCGGGGCATATTGCCCGAAAGTTTGATTTATAAAAGAAATTATTTCCTGCTGTTCTAATGTTGGGTTTTCTATTGGATTTAATGACTTAGCAAGTTTGTTATATTTTGCTGTGGCAATTTTAACTTCTTGGGCTTGTGCTTGTGTTTTTAATTCTGCAAGGTTTGCGTGTCTTCCTAAAATAATGATAATTGTAATTACAATCGTGAAGAATATAAAGGTACTCCATTGATCTCTTCTAAAATGTGGAGGAAAATTTATTAAATGTTCCCTTCTTTCTAAACCTAGTTTTTGTCTTAGCGATTTTTTATTTTTCATATTACTATTTGTTAATAGTTATTTTGATTTTTCCTCTGATTTTTTATTCCAATCATAACTTTTGCATCTTGGGCAAGCTTTAGGATTTAATATCCTAGAAAACCATTCGTACCCGCATTTAATACATTTCAATTTATTCATATAATGTATTATAATCATAATAATAATGGTTTGTCAAGGGGCAAAAATAGCTTCAAATTGTAAGTTTTACAAAAAAAGAACTGCTCCGGCGTTAGGTTATAAATCGCTAAATTGTTCCTACGCTAAATGCGGAGCAGTCCTAGATTACCGAAATTAAAACGGGCTGAGTCGTTTCATATTTTCGGCTACAATGTTAAAAAATATTTTCATCTTCCTTTAATTGTCCTTTCCAGTCTTGCATTAAAAACTTCAATTCGCGTTGGTCTTTGACTATCATATTCTCCAGGAATTATGGTTTCAGGTAAAAGCATACAAAAACTACCATCACAAACATTATCCTCGCCACAAATGACTTCTTTAAAAGGAAGTCCTTTTTTCTTGGCAAGTTCCCGACTCTTAATTAGTAATTCGCATTGCACTGCCATTATTTACCTCCTGCTATTTGTAAAAGTTTGTAACTACCAGTTCCTACTAAAGCAACTGATATTGCTTCTTTAATCTTGTCGGCAAATATATTTCCAAATTCAGCCGGAACAAAACTAAATATAAAAGCAAAAGCAACTGATAGAATAAATTTTTGTTGAGTTGTTAGATCGCTTTTAAACATCAGGACAACATTTACTGCCCCAATAGTCGCAATCGCAACAAACCCCAATTGCGTAATATCCATAATCTCATCTCCTTTCTAAAGCCAAGTTTGTGGTCTTTGTGTAATCTATTAAATTCTTTACGTTCAAGTTTGTTATAACAAATAGTTGAATAGCTACATTTAAAACAATATTCCTGTGAAATCTTGTCTTGTTTTTTTAACAATTTTTCACGTTCTTTAATTATCTTTTTTAAAGAAATTTTAAGACTAAATTTAGGTTTATTTGACAACCTATTTTCATTTTTACTCTTCTTTGGCACTTTTTTCTTGTTTTTGCTAATTTTCATCAATCTAGTTTAACTTTTCACTTTTTCAATTTAATTAATTTTAAAAAAGAAACAAGAATATTCTTTAACATATCCAATAAATTATTTAAAGGGCTACTAGACGTTGCAGGATAAGGCGTAGAGGGGTTTTGAGGTAAAGTTGGTGTAGTTGGTTGATTTTGCGGTTGTTGTGGTATTTCAGGCGTTTGAGGAGGTTTGGGTATTATTTTCCAAACCTTACCATCGTTTGAATGATAATGTATTCCATTTTTTTCCACATCTTGATTTGGTTGCGTAGGAAGATAACCTGGGTTTGGTTCGGGTAAAGGATTTACTACAACGGGGATAGGAGTAATAATACAATATCCTGTCGGATCAGGAAAATCACTCGTTGGCCGAATTGTGCCAGTCCACGGGTCTTTACATTGTTTGTTACCAATATAATTAGTCCAATGACTACCTCTGCCTCCGATTGACGTTGCCGGAGCTTCTACAATAACATTTGGAACATTTGCTAAGACTTCATCATTGTTGTAGCTCCAAACTCTCTTAAAAATAAATTCCGGAAAAGCTTCTTTTAACCTCTCCCAATAAACCAGATTTTGATAAGCGTATCCTGTAAAACCTTGATCTCCGCGGGGAGGAAGAGATTTTAATTTTTCATTTACAACATCAGGAGTTAATCCTAAAATATTGCCTATTACTGAAATTGTGCAACCGATTTGCCCAATTGTTTGTTCTCCTGTTCCAACCGGTATATTTTCCCAACGTGGATCGCGTTGATTATTGTTCATAATTGATCTTCTTCCGTATTATTAATTGTAAAAGCGTTTGTAGCCCATATATAGGTTTTAGGAATACCATTAATATGGTAAGTAATTAAAGCCTGAATAAAGTATTTCCCATTTTTTAAATCACAGGGAAGTTTATAAGTTAAATGAAATATTCTAGCATTAGATTTCTCAATAATTATATTATCGTCAAAAAGGGGAGAATATTTATTTAAAGTCGATCCGTTAATTAAATAAACTTGAACTGTGGAATGGGCGGAATCAACAATAAAAGATGTCCTGACAATTGTTGCTATTATATTTTCACAGGGTTTATAGACTTCTTTATCAACAGGCACAGGTTGTTCTACACTATAGTAATCCGTTTTATCAAAATATGTAAGCCATACCTTTGGAGCATAAAACCCAAAAATTATAAATAGTGTCGTAAAAGCCACTGTATAAAGAAATCTTGCCGGATGTAACCAATGTTTCATTGTTTTGGCCTCCAAAAAAAGAATCCTACTATTGCTCCCATAATTCCGTGAATTAAAGGAGATGTTTCATAATTTGGATTTAGTGCATCCCATAAAACCGAAAATATCCAAACTATACTGACAACGATAATCAACCAGTTAATTCTATCATCTGCATCAAAATTAAAAGAACTTTTTGATAAAAACTTATGTAAAAAAAATCCGAATATAGTACCAGATATAAAAAAAATTATTGCAATTGCAAAACTGTTTAAGTCCATATATTAAACGTAACAAATATTTTTATCTAAACACAAGTTATTTATATTTATCTAAAATACTCTTGCTTGAAATGTTTCCTTTTTTAAATTCCACAATCAGTCTTTGAGCTTCTGATTTACTTACTTTTCCATCTTTAAGTGCTTGACCTAAAGCATTTTCAACCGGAGTATAACTTCTCCATTGAGAAGTAGTAACAACTTTTAAATTACCAGTATCGTTTGAACCTCCCAATTCAAGTGGGATTGTATGATCTAATTTCATTTGTGGATTATTAGCATTTCTTTTCCTTTTTTCAGCTTGTGATAAATTAAGAGGCATTCTTTCGACAATAACTGTGCCATTGGTTACTTTTCTGATTACTTGTCCACTAAATATTCTATTAAATGCAGTTTCCGGGTCTGTTCCTATTGCTTCTGCATAAATCATAATTCCTTTAACAAGATTGTCGTTAGAAATCGGTTTTCCTTCTGGTAACAATTTAGTTTGAGAATTTGGTGCAACTGTTGAACTTGTTGAGAATCCAAGAGCATCTAAGATAAGAGAGCCTAATACAAAAGTTGATGCCGGATCTTGCATTAAATTTGTAAATAGACCAATTGACATAGGGACTTGATTAAATAATTCGGTTTGAATAGTAACTGGTTGACCGGTATAAGTTTTTCTACTCCAAATATCTCTTAAAATTCCTGAAGACGGAGAAAGTTTGCCTTCAAAAAAGCTTTCAAGCAAATCTAAAGGATTAGGAACTCCATATTTCGTTCCTAAATCGACATATTTACCAGTAGTTGTCTTTTCCCAGAATCCCCACGTTCCGTTATGTTCTGTTGGAATTAATCTTGAAGCAAGAGTAACCAAACTTCCCATTCCGCCTGTTATATCAACCCAATGTCCCCAAATTTTAATCTTCCCAAAGTTTGTGCTTCTAGGGTCTTCGTCAACACTATTTGGATCTAAAATTTTTGCTGTCGTTAAAAGAAAGGCCACTGTCGCAATTATTTTTAATAAATTAATCCCTGCTTGTTTTCTGGCATAAGGATTTTCCCTAACTTTTGGATCGAGTAAATGCATCGTCAGGATGTCAAAATTCCCCTTTAAAAATTTAATAGAGAAGAATAAGACATTTGCTCCTTTTGCTTGTCCTTCGGTTAATGATAAACTTCCTCTTCCAGTAAGAGATCCAATTACGCGACCTACTCCAATAGCTTGGGTTGGATCAAGCATATTCATTCCCATATCTTCTGCGCCTTTAATAAGTATATCTGCCAAATCTGCTCTTATTCTTAAAGCAGCACCATTATAAGCAACTTCGGAGGCTTTAAATAATCTGCCAAACAGAGGTATTCTCTCCGGAATTGAGGATGGATAAGCTTCTTCCGATAAAACATCGAGATTATATTTCCCAACCCGATATTTTCCGTTTAAAGCATTTGGTCTTGAATAAATGTCTGCTTTTAGAGAATCCATAACTGCATTGTCGCCTGATTTATACCACTTACCTTTTGCGAAAGTTTGTTTTGCAATATCTTTCCAAGAATTTCCAAAAGCCCTAGCCCAAACTGTTGGATGAGTATAAAGAGTTTTAATTCCCTGTCTTCCGAAGAACGAATTATCAAGAGAGGCAACAATTGATTTCATTATTCCAGGAGTTTCTTTAATAAATCCAACAGTCTTTTTAACAGGATGTTCTTTAAATGAAACCTCTTTGGATATGAGTTTTAATGCATTAAAATAATTTTCTAAATTAACCTGCGCCGATCCGAAAGCTAATCTTTCCTCTTTTGAATTAAAAGTAAAGTCTGGTTTTACTTTTGCTTTGGCATCTTCGACTGCTTTTGAAAGTTCTGCCAATGTTTTTGCTTCTTCCTGCGTAATATTAACTCCTAATCGAGTTGACACTAAGTCTTGCAAGAATTTATCTTCTGCTTTTGGGTCTAAAACTTCTTGAAGGTTCTCAATTCTTTTAATCATATCGCGTCTGACTTCGGGAGTGATTCCGCTTACTTTTTTAGCCCAGGATATATAACCTTGTTCCTGATTTTTAAGAAGCATCTTGCTTTCAAATAATGCATTAACATTTTGAGCATTTTCTATTCCAACGAATTTTTCTAAATAAGCACGCCTTTCCAGACTTGCCATTACAGACATTTTTTCTGGACTGATTTCTCCGGACTGCAACCCTTTTAGAAATTTATTTACAAAATCTTTCGTCAAGCAAAATTTAGCCATTTAACATTGAATCGAACGAATAAAACTCGCCCAATCTTCCTTTCCGGATTTTTTAATCCCATTTTTTATTTTCTTAACTTCATCCTCTATTGCTATCTTAGCAGTTTTCCCAGTCTTCTTTTTTATAGTCGCTTCCCTAATCTTTTTTAATTCTCTAAGTTTTAATGCAAGACTGTCCGGCTGCCTTTCCGCCGCCAAGCGAAGTTCCTGTGCCGATAACGAAGTTTCGGAAACCAAAGGAGAATTTGCCAAATCAAAAGCAAGTTCTGCATCGCCAGTTTTTCTAATATACTCTTCGGTTGCAGTAATAAGTGCAGTCCCGCGAAGTCCTTTTGGAAGCGGTTCTTCTCCACGAATTACTCTTTTAGCCTTCTCAAAGTCATTATTAATTAAATCTGTTGCTAATTTAGCTTGTTCTTCAATCGTAATCTTGTCAAAACCTGCAATATTTTCAAATCCTTTTGTTAATCCTTGTTCAACAGCCTTTCTCTCAATGCTTTTAGCAATTTTAGATGGAGTTTTTCCTGATTCTACTACAGGTTTTGTTTTAACAATCTTAACAGGAATTTCTTTAATCCCTAAATCTTTTGCAATTTGGATTCTATGTGTCCCATCGTTTATTTCAAAAGTTCCATCTCCATTGTCAATCAACTCAACTGGATATTGGATACCATTTTTAATAATGTCTGCCTTAAGTGCAGCAATTTGTGCTTTTGTTCGATGTCCTTGTCTGTCAATATAAGTTAAGAGTTCGTCTGTAGATTTAACTGTTTGAGTTTCAATAATTTTCCCTTGTGGAAGATTTACAATTGCTCCGCGCCTCTGCAAAAATCCTGGAAGGTCTTTTAAGACTTGTTCTCTATCGACACTTGCTAAAATATGTTCTTTTCCGTTTTGATCGTATAATCTGAATACGCCAAGATTATTCCCTTTATTATCCTGTCCTTGAAAAACATATTGTCCAACCCTAGTGTCGCCCTCCCAAACATCGAAACTTTTTCCGTTATTAACTATTTTAAAATTAGAAACTGTTCCAGTAGGAGGAATTGTTTTTAGGATGTCTGGATTAATGATTCTATATTCCGCTTCTCCTCTTGCACCTTGCGGAATATCGAACTTAACAACGTCAACTTTATTGTCTTTTAAAAATTGTTGAACGACTGCGGTTTTTTCTGTTGGAGAATAATCTTTTGCTAATGCCTCCAAGTCCGAATGATTAACCATAGTTGCATTTGCCGGAATTGTGTATTGCACGACTTCTCCGCCTTTATTTTTAGCAAAACTTTGGGCAACCGCTATGTCTGTTGAGGTAGATTCGCCACCAGTTATTCCGTTTGCTTTGTTGACATTTATTCCTGTTTCTCCCGGAAGTGTTCCCCGATAAACAGTTGTATCTTTTCCCAAGGGTGCTAATTGCACTCCGAAAACATTTTGCGGAGTATTTTCTGCTGGAACAACGGCAGGAACATTGGAATCAATCTTTCCGGCAAGATGTTCTACTTGAGTTGATGGTTCGACTAAATTAATTCCTACTCCAATTCCTTCTGGAGTTTTGGCATTAAAAAGCGCCGCGACTTTTGATTTTTCCGCAGTAATCATATTTATTTCAAGGTTTTTTGCTTGGTTTTCTGCATCTACGGAAGCTTTTATAATTGTTTTTCCTAACTCTGTATTTTCAAGATTATTGTTTAAAACAATTCCTCTTGCTTCATCTGGCGTGAACTCTGTTTTACCTAGCCTAATTTGACTCTCTAATGCCCTTGAAAGCCCGATTTTCCCAATTCCTAGCGCTGTGATAGCTCCGATAAGTCCTGCATTGAAAATAAGTGCATCTTTAGTCGCTTTTAGAGCTTGATCGTGTGTTCCTCCCAATGCGCGAACATCTCCATAGATTTGTCCAGTAAGCGTTGCCAATTCTGCAGATTTTAAACCGGCAAATTTAAGACTTAAGATGTTTGCAGGTTTTTCAAGCCATTGAAAAACAGCACCGGCAGTCGCATCTATAATTAATTTAGCCTGTCTTTGATCCGTTGGAGTATTTGCTGGCAAAGAAGTTTGTCCAAGTGTGGCAAAAACCAATGGAACTGCTTCCCTAACTAATCCTATTTTCTTCAAAATTCCTGTTGGGGCAATATAACTTGCAATTGTTCCAGTTAAATCGCCAATAGTTCTGGCGTTTTGTAATTGTTTTGGAGTATTTTTAATTTCCGTATCTAAAAAGTTTTGAACATTTGTGCTTCCGTAAAGAGTGGTTCCTAAGATTCCCTGAATTAATCCTTTTCCAAATTCATTTACGTTTTTTGACATATTAAGTCCGAAAGTTTGGGTTGGATTTGCGGTTTTGGCTATCTCATCAAGATTATATTTCTTTTCAAATTCCACCTGAACAGGAGTTTTTAAAGCATTCTGATAAAAATTATCCCAAGCTTTCGTTGCCAATTCATTAACAACTGGAGTTGCTTTAACTGCATTTATAACAACGTCTGTAAGTTTTCCAGGAACTTTAAATACCTCTGTCGTAATTTTATCTGCAACTTGATTTACTGGATTTGCAGGAATAAAAGGATTATAACCTAAGACTGACGTATGGCTAACAATATGTCCCAAAACATCACTAGCTGTTTTTATAATTCCCCCGAAATCAATTCCCGAAGTTGGGGTAGGTTTTACAGAAGGTGTAGGAGTTGGGGTTGTGAAAGGAATTCCTTTTACGGCATTTATTGTATTTTGGATTTGAACATCAGCATTTCCCCCACTTGATTGAGAGGTAAAAGGTTGTCCTTTTGATGCACTGATAACGTCTTCGATACTAGCCATATATTCATTTTGTTGACCCTCTAGCTTGGGTATAAAGTTGTTTTATATAAGAAGCATCTTCTTTAGGAGTTCCATATTTTTTACCCAAATCAGACGCTGAATAATATTGATAAATATCTTGTAAGCTTAAATAAGGTGCATATTTTGCAACCAATAAGGGAAATTGCCCAATCCAACCAGAAGGACTCTTAGTTCCGGTAATTGTTGAAGTATCATTTAAAAATTGTTGTTTTACACTTCCTGAACTGCCTTCTTTAGTTTTTCCTACTCCTGATAATGTATTTTTACTTATAACTTCTCCTGTCTGGCTATTAATAATAGCAAAGGTAAGGTTTCCAGCATCATCCGTTGAAGAAATAACTTGAGTTTTTATATTATCCGCTTTCTGTTTGGCGATTGCAGATTGGATCATACTCGTTGGAATTCCAGTTGATAAAGTAAAATTTGCAATATCCGAAGCACCAGCATTTTGTAAAGCACCAGCATTTAAAAGAGTGGTAAATTTCTGTAATGCCTGTTGGGCGGCTTGGGAATTAATATCATATTGTTTTAAAGCAATGTTTATTTTATTCTGCGCATCAGCCTTTGCAAGAGAAAGATTGTTTGATTCAACCGACAGCTCATTTGTTAAATTTCCCAAATCTCTTTGGGCTTTTAAGTCAGTTTTGTTAATTTTCCCCGTTCTGGTTGCCTCTGAATAAAAAGGATTCTCATTAATTACTGCTTCTGCATCTGCTAAAGCCTTATTTTTTGCATCAATTTTGGACTGAATACTTCTAATTTTTGCTTGTTGTGCCAAAAGTGCTGGATCTTTCATTGCGGACTCATAAAGTCCTACCACATCTATTGTATTTGCTGAAGTAGAACTTCCTACACTAGATTTTAATTGTGGTTCTACTACATTTGCCCAATAATTATCATCCTGTACGCCTGTTGCAGGATTTATGCCATATTGTTTTCCTGTTGCCGGATTGATATCAAATTTTGATGGCATACCTGCACTAGTTGGAACAACAGAAGCGGGAGTAGAAGGTGCAGGATTAACTGGATTTGTTGGATTTGCAGGAACTGCAGGATTTGCTTTATCTGGAATATTTAAAACTTCTCCTGGATAAATTAAATTTGGATTTCCACTCTTATAGCCACTGATTTGTTTATAATCAACTCCAAATCTTTGAGCTATTGTGGATAAATTATCGCCTGTTTGAACTGTATAATTTTGTGCCATAATTAACTATTAAAACTTCCGCGTTCGGTAGTCCCTCCGTTTCCTTTAAAAAAGTCTGGAACTTCTAAGAATGGATGGTCTTTTCTTTGATATTTTTGTTGTTTTTTTATGTAATCTGCATAGGAATTGGTAAGTAAAATTACAGCTTCTGCTTCTTCTGCCTGTGCAAGTTTTGCATCAATTCTTTTAATACCAACCGAAAAAGCCTTTTTAACTGTTGCTTCATTTCCTCTGTCATCAGATCTTGAAAATATAGTTTCATCGCCTGGCTGTAAAAGCCCTGTTGCTTCTTCTATTCCCCAAATGGAAATATTTTTATCTCCATCTGCAGTCGGAGTTGGAAAAATAAAATATTGTCTTGCATAATCTGCAAAAAATCTTTCTGTTGAATTAGGATTTTCCTCTTTAAAATCCAACCAATCATCAAAAGCAATAAGTTTATACTTCAAATCATTTACTGTAAGCCTAGTTAATGAATCATTTCTGAAACGTAGAGGATAATCATAATAGAAATAACCTGCAAAAGTATTTGTAAGCATCGCTTTTTCTAATTGAGGCCAATTAAATTGGCCAGCAGCCCAAATATAAGCATTTTGAATAAGTTGTGCAATCCTAGTAGGAGTAAATAATGTACTTGAGGCTGCTACCATCAATCGGGCTTTTAATTCATCCTGTAATTGTTGAAAAGTTTGCATAAGTATAACCTCATTCTAACAACTTTTTTTGTCTAATGTCTACTTTCTCTTTTTTATTTTTGGATTTTTGATTTTACTTTCCAATATTTTCGAAGTTTTAACTAAATTATCCAACTTTTTAGAATAATTAGATCGATTTGTTATCATTTTATTTATTTCCTTTCTTTTTGGGAGTATCCCAAAATTCATTATTTTTAATATATTCCTTACGAGTTTTTGGTTCAAAACGCATTTCTTCGGTTCCTTTTCTTTTACCCCAAATTTGAAGAATATTCTTATTCATTGTAGGCATTGTAATATAGGGAGGAACAGTAACTTCTAAAAATAAATCCTCTGCAATAATTTTAGATTTTTGCCAAAATTTCCAAAAAGGAGGTCTTATTATTTTTACAAAATCCATAAACCAAACTTCTGGAGATTCTATACAATATAAGGAGTTATAACCTTTAGAAGTGGGCATTATAGCTAACTTTACTCCTCCACCAGTTACGACAAGTGCACCATTTGAATAAAATCCACCAGGAGCATTTGCTTCAAGTGTTCCTGAATTGTGTCCAACAATCGTATGCGTGGAATCTCCTACGAGAATTTGAGCATTATTTGCATAAATAGCTGCTTCATTATTTGCAGATCCAAATTTTGCTTTGCCTGCTAAATTAAAAACTGAAAAAAGAGCGCCATCATTTTGAATTATTCCTGCTAAACTATTCCCTGCCCAATAAGTTAAATAATTTTTTCTAAATTCCATTCCATTTGAAACTTGAGCAGTTATTGTATTTCCAGAAGCATCTTTTAATATCCATCCACTAGCAGAGATAGATACAATTTCATTCCCATTTGTATCGTAATAATGATGTCCTGATTTGTCGGCTATAATTATTTTTCTGGCGTTTGCATCCCTTAAAGTAAAAATTCCATCCCGATTGTCCTGCCCTCCTAAAATTAAACTACCAGAAATAAGACTACCCGCCTTAACAGTTCCTTTAAAAACAGCATTGCCAGTTTCCCCATCAATTCCGACAGTTGTTTCTCCGCGCCTATTTCTTGCCAAAAATCCCAATGGACTTATTTTTATGTCCCCACTAACTCCATTTATATATTCCCCTATTTGCAATGCACCGCTTTTTGCAAAATTAAAGGTCGCCAAAATCCTTTTTGATAAAGTATCCAAAGAAGGACTGATTGTTTCGTTTGCAATAACAGGGGTTTGGATATTCACATCCTTAATTTTTGTAGGCTCCTGAATACCTGATGGGGCTGAATTATTGACAGGAGGAGTTGTTTCCTGATTTGGCAAAGGAGTATCCTGAATTTCTTCTGGTTTTAAAATTTCATTTACCATATTATTGTAAATAAGGTTCTATCGTATAAATTTCTGGTGTATCGTTCCCATTAGGAATAAGAATAACTTCTGTTTCAAAAATGTTTGCATTTTCCCCCAATAAAAAGACTGCTTCTGTTGCATTTGTAGTTACAAATTGTAAAGCGTCATCCTGCATTCTTGCCTGAATAAAATTACCTTGTTTATTTAATTTATACCAAACTTCAATTTTACATCCTGCCGGAAGCGCCTTAGTTGTTAAAACAAGTGAAGAAAAATTAGGTATCTGTTGAAAAGTTGTATTCGGTACTAAATCTATAGAATCATAGACCGCTTGTGCTTTATTGGCTGTATCCACAATTTTTACTCCGTAAGTAGCGCCTACTTTATAGGAAAAAATCAAATCACTTCCGATTTTTTTAACAGATCCTATTTCATCGCAATCAAATTGATACTCAAGATTTAAAACAACTGGATTATTCTTTCCTTTTCTACCGAAACTATAGATTCCTGTATATCCTGCGCCGTTTCCAAAAACTCCGAAAAGCGCAAGTCCTTGGTCATTTTCAACTCCATCCGGATTTACCCGCCCTCCATTTGGGAAAGATTTAATAGGCATAACATTTTGCATATCGGATAAAAATAATCCGCCATTTATACCTACTTGTGCTAAAGGAAATTCGGTATCAATAAGTGCATTTACTCCTTTTGCCGGAATAAGTTTTTTACTATCCCAATTGTCAGATATTGTATTCCAAGCAAAGAGTGAACCTGCTTCTGAATCATCTATTCTTCCAGTCCCGACAATAACCAAATTTCCTCTTTCAACCAAAGCTTTTACAAGGTTTCCGGGAATTAAAGTTAAAGATTCATTTGTGTAAGAATTATCATAACCGACAAAAGCGAGTTTATCTTTGTTTGCTATGTTTAAAACTCCGACTGCAACCTTATGGGTATGCCAGTCGGCAGAAGTTAAGTTTGTTTTAGGCCAAGTAGATGCAGAAACAGTAATCGTCCAAATATCATTTAAGGCGTGTCCTGCAGTTGAAATAAAAGTTACTGTAAGCCCATCGGTTATTGTTTGAGCACCTCCTGTAATAAGAATTTCCGCACTCCAAGCGCCCCCGTCTTTTCTCCACTTAAATTTATCGGGAGTGCCTATTGTAGTAATTTGAATATCATAAACGTGGGCGGCGGTTCCGACATAAGTTCCTCCCTGCGTTAAATCATCAACCCCAATACCAGAAAAAGTGGTAACAAAGAAAAAATCTGTAGAAGTATTTACATCCGTCCAATTTGAAAGACCAGGCAATTCTTTCCTATTTTCCCTAGTGTCTGTTGCCCAATATAAATACGCTTTTCCGTTTTTGTCAAACCATTCTTCCGCGCCTTTTATTGCTCCGTGTGCACTATCATCATAAACTTGTGTCCAAATACCGCCAACAGTTCTTTTATAAATATATCCTGCATTGTCAAATCCATAAGAATTTCCGTCAGATGCATTTACTATAAAAAGAATTAATCCGTGAAATCCAGTAGCAGGAGGGGTTTCATTTTTTAAGGCTTGATTACAGGAAAGAGAATCAATTTTTTTTCTAATATTTAAGTTTTTGCCAAATTTAAAAGACCCTTCCGTTCCTTTATTTTCATAATCAGAAAGGCCACCTTTAAATGATTTAATTAAAAACTTCATATTTTAATTTTACTCCCTAATTTTATCTTTTCGCTAGTATTTTGCTTTAGGATAAACTGTTCCCTGCGGAACATATTTATAATTATTATAATTTGTCGTTACCCTATAACTTAATGATTTTGTTAAAGTAGAAAGAATTTGCCTTGTTGTTCTATAAATAAGTGATTTTTTAATAAAATGCCCATACCCCCCACTACTAAGGTTTCCCCCAAAATAACTTGCTCCAAAATAACTTGCTCCAAACATAATTTTTACTCCTTAATGCGAAATCGGATAAACATATTTATAAGTATAAATCAAAAGTTGATACTTTAGCGATTTTTGTATTGCAATAGGATGCCTAATCTCGTATTTTAGCGATTTTTGTAT
>SCLJ03000075.1_pt1 | contig 37198 bp, 49 predicted proteins | sample 7267891 | NCBI WGS metagenome assembly SCLJ03 (sample SAMN10721082, study PRJNA514188) | viral metagenome | isolation source: depth-stratified mine tailings core B | place: China: Fankou Pb/Zn Mine tailings
TAATTCTTTCGTACGGTCTGCTGGTCGAGTTGGCAATTCTTAACGCAAGATGGTCTGTAAGATAAAGGAAAAGTCCAACCTGTGCATCCACGGCTATACCTATGGATATTGCCCAGGGGGGTGCACGCAGTTCGTCGATACAAGGGAATATCTCAAAGAAAAGCGCCGAGAGTTCCTGAAGTTATGGGGTCCCAAAGACTGGACTGACCCTATGACCAAAAAAACAATTTGTCTCAGATTAGTTAATTACGACAGATTGATCCGGATGGCGCCAGGAGTCGAAGCAAATTAACAACGGTCTCAATCGGGAGGGATGCGATCCCCCTCTAAGCGCTTCATAAGAGTGCCGGGAAGACTAGGAAGTTTAATCGGAGACGGTTGGCTTCCTCTCTCCCGATTACCAAGATTAAAAGCAAATGAAAACATACACATACGAACCAACAAAACATCCTAGGCTCTTTCGCGTGGTAGACCGCGAGGGGAATTGGGAAAGGTATTTCCTGACCGACCTTGTACCTGAAAAGGGCCGAGAAATATCGACCATGGGCGGAGTTTATCTTCGTGGCGTTACTACCATCCTTGATAAGGGATACGCCAAAGGAGAAGGTCTGTTACGCTTTCTGTCGCAGCATACCGAATCGGAAAGAGATGAGATCCTAAAGTCGGCTGGCGAGAGAGGTGACAAAGTTCACCGCGCTATTGCCATGCTCAGCGAAGGCTTAGGAACTCTCAACAAAACCGATGGGGTCTATAACCGTGAGATCAAAGAATACGAACCCTTGAGCAATGAGGAATGGGATTGTCTATTGGCTTTTGAGAGTTTTTGGAGAAGGCACGAACCGATAGTGTTGCAATCAGAAGCACCACTCTATTCGTTGGAAGGAGGGTACGCTGGGACAGCCGATAAGATTTGGATCTTAACGAAAGCCTGTGATGTCAAGATGTGCCCTTGCAAGGACTGGATAAACCTCATCGGTCTGAACGATTACAAGACCAGTTCTGGTATTTACCCGAGCTACTGGGCTCAAGTCGGAGCCTACGCTAAAGCTGAGAACATCAAAGAGTATCTCCCAACGGGCAGAGTGATTGACTACACCTCGATCCTGCGGCTTGGCACAAACCACAAAACAACGGGAGGTTATGAGTTTCGGGTCAGCAACAGGCTCGGGGCTCAATATGAGTTGTTTGGGGCAGCCAAGACGATAGCCAACTATGAGAGCAATGAGTTCGATCCCTCCAAAGAGGTTCAAGAAATTCCTGATTCAATCACCATTGAATTGAAAAAGATGCCGGAGTCCGTCGAAACTCCCAAAGTCGAAAAGAAAAATGGAAAAGGTAAAAGAAATCAACCAAAAGCTGGGCGTAGTGCCAAAGCTAAGGCTGGGCACGCAGCAACCAGCCAAAAGTAAGGACGGCAAGATCTACAACGCCATTGTTCCTAATGGTCCGCATCGATTAAAGTTTTTGGACGAACCAGTCGTCATTATAGCTAACATCAACGGTAAACCTGGGAAGGTCTTGAAATTCACAGTCGAAGAGAACGGCCAGAAGTTTCGTTGGATAGTAAAAATACTAAACGCCGAGGGACAGCCCAATTATCTATTGGAACATCTTGAGCCTGTTATGGTCGGCGAGGAAAGAATAGTGGAGATGAAAAACAAGGGCGCTCGCAAGTTCATCGAGATCAGGAAGGTTGGAGAGGAATCAGCCTCGGAGGATGAAACCGATGAGATAGTCGATTACAAGGAGGATGAGGGATTGTCCGAAGACGAACTCAACGAGATGAGTCGCAGGGCCAAAGAAGATCTGAAAGAATGAAAGCCTATCTCATACAAATTGAAGTGCGTCTTTCCTCCAAATCATATTTTCAGACACTGGGAGAGTCGCGACAGAATTGCAGCTCAGCGGAGACCGCCTCCAGTAGGGCTTTGAGAGAACTCAGACATGAATTGAAAGGTCGGAGGATAGCCGAGTACAAGATCCATATCACCAAGTGCTAGTTATCTGACTGGGGCGTCCGGGCCAGATTAAGATCAACACTCCAAGTATCTCGATCTCATCGGCGTCTTGGTCAAGGAGAATAAGCAAAAGGGGAAGCGATGTACTACATAAATATATCAAACGGTCTGCTTAAAGATTCCCACCGTACAAGGATGGGAGAGGCTATTTGGGAGTTCATGTGGTTATTGGATCGTATGACTAGCGAGAGCGAGGATGGCATAGGGAAAGTCTTGGGGGGCAGGCCGATAAAGATTGATGAAATAGCCTGTGGATTTCCTGTGCATAGGACAACGGTGATCCGCAATCTCAAACGCTTGGAGAATGAAGGATACATCAACGTTATTCGGGCTCCTTACGGATTAGTGATAACTGTGAATAAAGCCAAGAAAAAGCTAGTGAGAGATGTTGCGAGTTTGCACAGAGATATAGCGGATACGCAACATCTAATTAGATATAGCAAAGACGCAACATCTAATAATACTAAACACTACTTAACAAAGACTAAACAGTCGGCACGCCCTGCGGGCGTCGATGTTAAACCCCTTGAAGGCGTAAGAGGGGGAGGATTAAGGCATATATGAACCAAATGCCCGAAAAATACGTTACGGGCAGTTAACAAAACTCTAGGCGGTTCGTCGATGCCGATTAATCAAGAATCAAAAGTCAAAAAACAAAATGAACAAAAACGACATAAACAACAACTGGGTAGAAATAGGATACAAGCAAATCCCCCAAAAGGTTTTCGACAAATACGGAGTCAAGCCGTTCGAGATAATGAAACGGAAGATGCGCAAAAAAGAGGGTCAAGTCTGGAACCTCATCTCTTACAATGACGCCAAAGAAGAAGCCGAGCGACGGGGCTGCCGTCTTCCCTCCGTTCAGGAGATGCTGGTACTGCTCGAATGGTACAAGCACGAGAAGGGGAACAAGGCGAATATCAGAGACAATCAATTTCTGGGCATAGAGGAGCTTTCATATAAGGAGTTTGTCTATCTGGAATGGGTGGAAGGACTAATTCCGTACCTTCGCGGTGGCGATTGGGGTAATGGCTCGGGTGGTGGGCCGTTCACGTTGAACCTGGATTGGGGCGCGGGCACTACGAGCACCTATGTGGGTTTCCGCTGTGCCCGCAGCCGTAGAAATCCGAAATAAAACGAAGATGGAGCTTAAATTGACCCAACACGACATAATCAGGAACTACCTCGACGGGAAGGGATGGGTGTACGAGTACAAAATCCGAGGGCTGGACACCGAGTGGGGCTTCATCGGGGCCAGAGGGGACAGGGACGTAAGGCAGATGATAAGGAACGGGGAACTGGAAGCCTCCTTTAACGGCAAATACCGAATAGTCAGATTGAAAAGGTCGCCGAGTCCAAGAGAACTAGCGGATGAACTCAACCAAGAAATTGAGGAGAAAGGCGGACAGGTTGTGGCAGATAAAATGCCAAGCCCTATCAAAGAGGTGTCTGGTATGCGGACGGCCGACGCAGGTATGCCATCACTTTTTCCCGAAGAGCATAGCGGCATCTCTTCGCTACGACATTTCTAACGGCGTTCCGTTATGCAACGTTTGCCATTTCAAGCTGCACAACGGAGACCCCACCGTGGGGGCGAAGATACTGGAATTGAGGGGAGCAAAATGGCTGGAGGGATTGGAAGAGCGGCGCAAGGGGAAGGTCAGACCGACGGTGGGATATTTCGAGAAAGTCATCGCCGACCTGTCTAACGAGACTGACGAGAAACAAAGAAAGGACAAAGAAAAATGAAACAAAAAATGAAGAGGCTCACGGTGTGGGTAACGACGGAGAATCTGAAGCAGCTCGCCAAACTCGCCAGGGAGTCCAACAAGTCTCGGGTAATCAGGGGTTTAATCGTAAAGGCCGCAGGTGGGGGTTCCCAGTCGGAAAAGGTACGGTAAAGACAAAAACAAAAGAGATGGACGATAATAAATTAGAAAAATGAGGCAAATTAAATCAGCATTGGGAGAAGTATTGAAACTCCTCAACAAGTCCTATAAAGATCAGGAAATCCGTGTTTGCGACAACTGTGGAGTCCCATTGATATGGACTTTTTGTTGGGCGTATCGCGAGAGATACTGTCTCAACTGTGGGATAAGTGGCGCAATGCTGGGGACTGGCGAAGATGTGGAATTAACCAGCGAATTGAAGTATGAGGCAAGGGTGATAGATGACATCTGGAAAGCAATCTACAAAAATCTAGTGCCGCGTTCATCTTACAAACGGAATGGATGTAAGAAGTGTGAGGGAGAAGATCATAACAAACACCTCTCAAGGTCCGAAATTTTTAGAGATAAAACAGCGACGGAAATTCTCAAAAAATTAGCGGAGGGCTTCACCGTTAAAAGAGAAATTTTAGAAAGAGGATTATATCAGGGACAAGTTTAGGAACTGTCCGGAAAACATAATTAAGCCGAAAGGATGGTAAAAACCGTTTACGGCATGAAATCTAAAATGACCGACCAAGAGTTCAAGGAAAAATGTGAGAAACATAGGGAAAAGCTTAAGGTGCTATTGAACTCCGGCTTCTTTGAGCTCAAAAATACCAAGGTCGAGGTGAACTTCGGGCCAAAGGGAGAGATAGGGGATTGGTCTATTGTCCGGCAGAGTGTGTACAAACGACCATGAATATGCTATAATACTCAAAACTGAATAAGTAAAAGTCCCAAGCGATAATAAGCCGGACATCTCGCAATGAGGTGGCCGGTATTTCATTTTTATGGGAGCACCAAAGGGAAATCAATACGCAAAAGGAAATAAGGGAGGGCGCCCTCCGAAAGTAGAGCCGCAAAATCTTCCCGCGTTCGGTGAAGAACTGGTGTCATGGGCAACTCGGAAATACCAGACGCTTCTTTCGGCGCCCGACAAGGAGGCAAAAATGCCCTTCTTCATCAAGACGTTCTGTCGGGAGTATAAAATATCGGAAGACACGCTCCAAGCGTACAGGGAGGCAAATAAAGAGTTTTCCGCCTCGTATAAGCAGGCAAGACAGATTATTGCTGAAGCACTCATGGTTGGAGCACTCAAGGGATGGTGGCATCCGACCGCTTTTATCTTCATCGCCAAGAATGAAACCGAAATGAGAGATAACTCGTCGGTTGATCTCACATCGGGCGGAGAAAAGATTACGGTCAACCTGGTCGAATTCAAAAGATGAAACTCTCGGTTTTAATCTGTTCTTTGTCTTCACGAGGCGAGCATCTCGCCAAGTTGCTTTCGATCTTGTTTCCCCAAATTCAGGAGGAGACTGAAATTATCGTTTCCATTGACGACGGAGGACAAAAAATAGGTGTCAAACGCAATAGGTTGATGGCATCGGCACTGGGCCAGTATGTCTGTTTTATCGATGACGATGACGAGGTGAGCGACGACTATATTGCCCAGATTATGACCGGCATCGAATCCGGTGCCGACCACGTGGCAATAGGCGGCATTATGACGACGAATGGCAGAGAACCACACGAATTCAGAAGCTCGAAGGATTATGTCTGGCATGAAAAAGACGGCGTCTATTATCGCGGCGTCCAGCATCTGGGAGTGATTAAGCGTGATCTGGTACTTCAATGTCCCTTCCCTCCGATCAGTTTCGGGGAAGACCGCGAATTCAGCGAGAGGGTAACGCCGCTAATCAAGACAGAGTACCAAATCCAAAAGCCGATTTACTTCTATCGATACCGGAACCCGAAATGCTGAGTGTCATAATGCCGGTCTATAATCACGTTCTCTACACCTATCGGGCCGTAGAGTCGCTCCTTGAACACACTGCTGCGCCAGCTAGGCTCATTATGATTGACGATGGCTCGACCGATGATACGCATGATTACGCTATGGAACTTTCGGATCGGCTGAAAGAGAGATTTTATTATGGCCGAAACCAAAAGAATGAGGGTGTCCACTACAGCTGGAATGCAGGACTACGCGCCGCTTTCGACCAGAATTCAGATTATATCGCCATTGTGAATAACGATGTCCTCTTCACAAAGAACTGGGATTCGCCCCTCATCAATGCCCTAAAAACGAAGAAGCTTGTGAGTCCATATCATACGGATGGCTCATTGCCGGATGATTGGCCGTCCGGGAGCCGCAGGATTGCGAACCAGGGTAACTTGCCGATTCTGGGCGCTTGTTTCATGGCACAAACGCAGACATTCAGGGATGTGGGCTTTTTCCCCGAACAAATGCGGTACTACTTCGGAGACAACTGGCTGGTGCGACAGGTCGGGGAACAGCAATGTACCCAGGTGCCCGAAAGCTACATCCATCACTATTTCTCGAAAACAACGAGTGAACTTCAGAATGATTTTTGGTTCAAAAAAGACCAAGAAGAATACTTGCGGCTATGACAATTCAATTCCCCACCCAAGAATTTATCGACTCTATACGACCTTACCAATCCGAGTACCTTTCGTCTCCCCAGAAGAATAACGTGCTTATGTGGCACAGAGGCAGCCGCAAGACCACGACACTGCTCCAAAAATTGCTTATTTCAGCGCATCGCGAGGTTGGTCTCTACTGGTATATCGGGCCCTATCTTACCCAGGCGCGATCGACGATATGGACAGACCCAGCAACGCATATTTTCCGATGGATACCATCGGACTATCTGAAGCGGTTACGCGTCAATAACAGCGAGATGTCGATAACATTCCCGAACGGAAGCGTCTTGCAGGCCAAGGGAATGGACAATCCGAATGGACTCCGTGGCCCTAAACCGAAGGGGGTTGTGCTCGACGAATACGGTGAAATGGCGAAGCGGTGGGGCAGCGAACCTCGTGAAGCCATCATTGAGCCGTCCATGCTCTCGTCGGGGGGCTGGACTGACTACGCGGGGACGCCGAAAGGAAACAATGATCTTGCGCACCTTTTACGGCGGCAGGATTATTTCGCGTCTCTCAAAACAGTCGAAGATACGGGTGTGTATTTGCCGGAGCAGATTGAGGAATTGAAGCGGAATGCCGTCAATATAGATTTCTTTTGGCAAGAATACTACTGCAAAATCATCGAGGGAGCCTCAAGCGTTTTCAAAGACATCGAGAATGCCGTCTCGGGAGAACTGGAGAAGCCGCAGAGTGGCGAGGAGTATCTTTTTGGAATTGATTTAGCGCGGAGTTTTGACGCGACTGTCCTCGTCGGTTTCAAAATATCCACCAATCATCTCGTGTACTACGAGAGGATAAAAGATAGAACGTGGGAAGCGCAGAAAAACCTCATCGCCGGTACGCTCGCTTCGTACCATGGCGCGCGGGCTATTGTTGACGCAACGGGTGTGGGCGATAGTTTCACAGAAGAGTTGATGAGGATGGGACTCAATATCATGCCTCTTAAGATCGCCAATAACCTCATTAAGCGGAATCTGGTCGAAAAACTCGGTTCTTACCTTGAAAACAGATACATCACCATTCCCAGCATTCAAGAAATGATTGACGAATTGAAAAATTACGAGTATGTGCTTACGGCAAGTAACAATATCGTTTACTCGGCCCCATCCGGCAAGCACGACGATGTCGTAATGGCGTTGGCGCTGGCAGTTTCAGCTCTCAATCCCACGCCTTTCGTTGTTTCCCAAAATGCTTTTGTTCCGCCGGTTACTATCGACCCCAGAACGGGTTATATTGTATGAACGAAGAACTACGTTGCAAATTATGCGGTAAATTGTTGGGCAAGGGATTGCAGTTAGGGGGCATTGTAGCCATCAAGTGCCATCGGTGCGGTACCATCACGGAGTTCGGGAATAAAATCGTCCACTATATCGTTCGTACCGAAGCGGGCGAGGAGTTAGGGCTCTTGACACTGAAAAATAAAAAGATATAATGACAATATAAAATAATAAGTTTTGAGTGCCTTTGAGCGCCAGAAGTGGCGCTTTTTTTGTTGTATGAAAAAACCATCGGCACAAGAAATACTCAATCAATTTCGCATCGAGAAACAGGCAGCCTCGAAGACTCGGCAGTCGAAGATGTCCCATTGGCTCCAAAATGAGGAGCTTCACAATGGCGTTATTCAGCGAACTCTTTTGACGAAATCAAATCTTCATGTCCCGAAAGTGTTTGAGGGGGTACAAGATATGGCGTCCCGTCTCGGGGAGTTACCGACTATCGAATACGACACAAAGCCGGAAGGCGATGAAAATGCAGCAGATCTCATGAAGCATCTGTTCTTGTATGACGGCAGGAAATCAGATTTGGAACACTTATGGGAACTGTCAAAAATCGAAGCGGGTCTCTATGGGCGTCCCATTTACAAACTGTTTCCATCACCGAACGGCGTCGCTTTCCAGCTTATCGATACGATGAGTTTTCTCATTTCTCCGCTTTCGCCGACGATAGATTCCGCGCTTTATTGCGGTCAGCAATTCATCTATAAGACGGCAGCGCAGCTGATGGAGGAGGCCGAAGAATACGGTTACGACAAGAAAGAGGTGATGAAGGCTCGCAAAGCCGTGGCCGAAACCATCTCATCGGAAAATCCGGAAGTGAGCCAGCGCAACCTGCGGCTTGCCTATCTCGGTTTTGACAATGTGAACCTCGCAGGAGCGAAAGTCATCGAACTCACGGAATGGTACACGCATCTTGTGAACGAAAAGGGGTTGCCGGAAAAATATCTTCTCACCGTCGCGAACGACCAGTTCCTGCTTCGCGCCATTCCGATAACTGAAGCGGGGTTTGAGGATAAATTCCCGTTTATTTCGCGGGCGCTTTTCCCGCGTCTCGTCTCGTTCTGGGTTCCGTCAGTCGCGGATATCTATCGCGATCCGAACTTGGCGATGGATGTGATTATGAATCAGAACATCGACAATAATACCTACCGCAATTTCGGGATGCTCTTTGTCGATTCGGCCAGCGGTCTCAAGCAATCCGCTGTCGTTCCGCGCCCCCTCGGCGTTGTACCGATCAATGTCGGAGCGAAATCGGTTAAGGACGCCGTGCTGCCATATAATCCGCCGGATATTTCGCAATCTACCGCCTTATCCAGCCAGATTGAAACGCTCTCTGACAATGCGGCCGGTCTCGGTTTCGTGCTTCCCATGGGACGGGCAAAAATGTCGGTCTCCCAATTAAACCTCGAAATGTCGCTCATTGAACAGCGATTAAGCACGTCAAAGATGAACCTCATCGCGATGGCAAAGGATATGGGCCAGATGTACGCCGATCTCATCAAGAAGAACCTTACGACTCCCCGGGCAGTCAAAACCTTCGGCATGAAAGACCTCACTATCTCAGGAGTTACGAAAGCGAACTTTAAGGGCGTTGACTTCATTGCAAAGGCGACTGCGAAGGAGAATGTCCAGCAAAACAAGGCGCTCTGGCAGAAATCAATTCAGGCTCTCTTCGCGATGTTCAAGGACGACCAGAACATCCCCAATCAGCGCTATCTCCGCGAACTCACGGCAGAAGAATTCGGCCTCACGCCGACGCAAATTGATAAATTGATGACTCGAAATGAGCAACCCGCGCCTTCCTCGGTCCCCGCGCCTGCGGGAACGCCTGCGCCAGCGGTTCCGGGCGGCAAACCAGCGCAAATACCGACCATGCCGAATAACCCGCAAATGGGACAAGTCCAAGAGGCCGCACAAATAGCCGCACGACCATGAACAAAATCATTGAACTCTTTGGGAAACGGCATCAATACGATGAACCGACACAGGCGATCATCGAGAGCTGGCATAAGACATCCCTCGAAATTGACGCCTTGAATGCGATGAAACTCACAGATGGTTGGAAGCTTCTTGAACGGAAAATGCGCGAGGAATTGAAAATCAGAATTCGGGAGATGTTGACTTCGGAGATGGACGAAAGACAACGGCAGAAAGTCAAAGGAAATATTGAAACGTTATTGCAGGTTCTCGGGGTGGTCGATACCCGAAACAACCAGGCAATTTTAGAGGAAGAAGTCGAAAAATTCATAGGCGAAGCATAACCAAAATTAAGCCCGCAAAAATTAAAAAACAATGGAAGATAAAAACAAGGACGTAGATTTGGAGAATTTCTTCAAATCAGACGAAAAGGTTCCAGCGGCGGGGGCGTCCGACCAGAAAAAGGAACCGGCAAAACCGAACGTCGGTGAAGACGTAAAAACACCGGAAGAAAAGGCGGCGAGCGAACGCGAGAATGCCAGAGTCAGGGATTTAGTCGATGCCGTAAAAAGCAGAGACGAAATCATCGCTCAATTGGTTCAAAATAAAAAGTCGAAAACAGGCAGCGATTCTCCCGTTACGGCGGATGATGTCGAATCATTCCTCGGTAACGTAGAGGACGAACCAACTCGGAAACTTTTGAAGGACTACGGCGATGTCTTAAGAAAGACCATCGTCAAGGAGTTCACTCCTCAAGTCCAAAAAGTGAAAGAGATGGAATTCGAGAAAGAATTTGACGCGATGGCGTCGCGATTCCCGCAACTGGAGGCGTTTCGGGATGAAGCCTTAAGATCATTTAAGGCGAATCCCAACGCGTCGGCGAAAAGCGTCGTTGGGGAGATGGTTCTTGAACAGAACCTATCGAAACCGAAGCCCATCGAAAAAACAGGAGGAGCGGCGAGACGTGAACAAATCGATCTCAATTCCGCCTCAAAGGAAGAATTATACGAACTGCTTGAAAGTATGAAGGAATAAAGAAAGAATGACTAATTTCGCAGTAATTGATGTGGGGCAGAAGGTAGTTGCAAAAGAACTTATTGAAATTCTGAAGCAGAACCTCGTGTTTTATAAACTCGGGAAGATGCAGAAAGTTAATAAGGGCGCGAACTCCAAAACCGCTATTTTCAGGGGTTTTGCGAAGCAGGCGCTTGCAACGACCCCTTTGACTGAGGGGACTGTTCCGACGGGGCATGACTTAAGCATGAGTTACGTTAGCGTGACGCTCGCCCAGTACGGGGATTTCACAAAAATCTCTGACTTGGCGGAGTTCCTATACGACCGCTCTATGGTCAAGGATGCTTCGGAAGTCCTTGCAATTCAGGCACAGGAAACGATAGACAATCTCATCATGAGCACAGTCGCGGCTGGCACGAACGTCGTTTATGGCGACGGTTCTGTCGCGGCTCGCGCGAATGTGTTATCCACTATGACGCTTACGACGATACTCGTAAGGAGAGCTGTACGTTTCTTGGAGCGGGGCAACGTGAAGAAATTCACATCTCCGGTCGGTTTAATCAACAAGGCATACGCCTTGGTTGCTCATCCCGATACCTTGAATGACTTGCGTGCGGACACGGCTTTCGTGAACGCGGTCAACTACTCTTCCCCCGATCCGTCGAACCAGAATCGCGGTGACTTGTTCACTGGCGAGGTGGGTTACTGGATGGGAGCAAGGATAGTTTCATCGACAGCGGCTCCCCTTTGGGCGGCTGCTGGTGGCGGTTCTCCAGCGGCGACGGTCTATGGTGTTCTCGTCTTTGGCGAGGGCGCTTATGCGGTCTCCGAATTGGAGGGCGGCCTTGAGACATACATCCACACTGGCGGTGTCCAAGATACATCCAACCCCTTGGAGCAATACTCCACCGTAGGCTGGAAGTGGATTGGCGCATCGGCCATCTTGGATAACAATCGTCTCATCCGACTCGAAGTCGGCGCTACGCTTTCCGGCTCAACGGCCTAAAGGTAGTAGCTAATCCTCTCGCTCCCTCGGTCGCAAACATTGGCCGAGGGACGGAGGGAAAATCTGGAAAATCCTATGCCACTCACCAAAGCAAGAAAAAAGGAAGTCCAAAAAACCATCTCCCAAAATATCAGGGAGTTCCATACCGGAAAGACATACGCTCGCACCAAACGAAAATTTGGGTCGAGGCGGGCGAATAAACAGGCGATAGCGGCCGCCATTAAAGCCGCAAAAGGGTATTAGATATCCAAAAATAACTAATAAAACATGCAAAACGAACAAAACGAACAAAACGAATACAAGTTGTCGGTTCTCAGGTCTTTTGGGAGCGAGCAATTCTCAATAACAGCGACGCTCAACTGCGAGAAGGACAAGGCGCAAAAAGAAATTGCCGAGTCGTTTGATCAGATGAATAAGCTCATTGAGGACTCGTTCTACAAAGTCTCGGAAAGAACCGATCGGGAACGTGAATTTTCGGTCAAGAAGATTAACGCTCGTAAAGAAGAAATAAAAGCGGCGTTCATAAAGGAGGGCAAAACCGAGAAGCAGGCTCAATATGAGGTCGATAAAATCTTCAAACAATAATATGGCAAGAACAATCAACGATGCTTCCGAGTCCAAAAACACGGAAGGAATAAAAACGAAGAAGGTGAGACTTTACATCGACCCAAAAGAGACCGATGGGGGTCTTACCACTAACGGGAAACGTCTCGTCGGATACGTCGAACTCGACGAGAAAGAAGCGGAGGATATTTTCCGCCGCCTCGCAGAATACAGGGAAGTGAAGCAACGGCTCCATGACCCAAGTGCAAAGGTAACAATAAAGAATTCGTATGTCATAGAACAGCTTTATCTCGCAGATCCCGCTACTAACAGGAACAAACCAGGGTGGCGTGATGAATATGGGATGCTTGATCCCTGGCAATGGGAGAAACTCCCGAAAGAGTTCCAAGAGGAACTAAAACAGAGACGGAATGCACTCTATGGCATCTAATAAAATGCAACAACAAAACTATATGTCCTTCATGAAAAAGATGATGAAGGGCGGAATGTCGATGACTCAGGCCGCCAAGGAATGGCGCTCGTCCAAGCATCCGACAAAAGGATCGAAGATGGTGTGGGATAAAAAGGATAAGAGGATGGAAACGCCCACGCAAATGAGGAGCGAGGGAGAAAAAGTCCCCAGCTACAAAAAAGGAGGAAAAGTAAGAAAGACTGGATTAGCACTCCTTCATAAAGGGGAACACGTCATCCCGAAAGGCAAGTCAAGGAAGTCGTCCTCCAAGATAATGCAGAAGCACCCGGGCGGCACGTCGACAATCAAAACCTCAACCAGGAAAAAATCGGCGACGATTGTCCAGAAGAACAGGCAGGGCGGCCAGAAATACCGCTTCCCAATGCCGGATAAGGCGCACGCTCGCGCTGCTTTGGCTGATCTCCCGAAAGCTCAAGGGTTGTCGTCGAAACAAAAGACGACCATCCGTTCCCGCGCCGAAAGGATGCTCGGAAACAAAGACAGAATTAAAAGGTCGCTCAGAAAGACTATGGGATATGCTTAGTTCTATCGCTCAAGTCCATTCTTACCAGAACGTCGAGTGGCGACTTACAGACAAAGACGGCAAGCCGAAAAAGCTTTTCCAGGACAATAGGTTATTCACCTATTTAATGAAAAAAGGGATTGTCTCTCCCTTCTTCCCGAAAATCCCGTTTCTCCTTGGCCGATGGTCCGATAAAAAGGTCGTGAGAAATCTTGTCACGAACGCCGGATTCGCGCTGAACGCGGGTCTCCTATGCGGTTCGGGTTCACCAGCAGCGGTTACATATATCGCTCTCGGAACGGGAACAACTGCGGCGGCGGTTACCGATACTGCACTCCAGACGGAAATAGCGACTGGGGGTTTAGCGCGCGCGTCCGCTACCGTTTCGCTCATAACGACATCTGTCGCGAATGACACGGCGCAGTTGTTCCATACCTTTTCGGCGACCGCTTCCTTTGCGTTAACCGAGAGCGGAATCCTGAACGCCGCAGCAAGCGGGACGCTATTCGCTCATCAGGTATTCTCCGTGGTCAATGTGAATAACGGCGACAACCTACAGATCACGTGGAAAATCCAAGAACATTAATCCTATGTCGGAATTGACGACAATCTTGACACAGGCGACTCCGCTGGGGGTGGTTGCCCTCTCGTTGTTTATCATTCTTCAACTCGTGCGGCAGAAGAAGGAGATAACCAATCTGCGGGATAACCACCTCCATGAGGTCAAGGATGGAATGGAAAGAATAGAGGTGATCCTTAACCGGCAAACCGAGATGCTCCAGAACATCTATACGGGCATAGAGATTCTGAAGATCAAACTAAACGGTCGTGACAAATAAAAACAAATGGCAACAGCAAAAGTATCATACGGAACGTCAACTGACATAACTCCGGCGGGACTCCAATCGCTCGCAAACGGTTCCGGTGTCGCGACGGCGGCACAATCTAACACCACTACTTTAGCGCAGGATTATCTTATTGAGCTAAAGATAGTGGGAACAGCGGCAGCGGCGGCCTATCTCGATGTCTATGTTCTCACCTCCCAAGGGGGGACGAACTACGACACCTATCAATCGGCGAAATACCTCGGCAAGATTTTTCTCACTGCAACGCCTCAACAGACGCAATTCTCGATTGTCTCGGACGGCTCGTTCTTCGAGTGTCCGCAGAATTTCGAGATATATGTCGTGAACAACACGGGGGCTGCCCTTGCCGCTTCTGGAAACTCGATTAAGGTAACGGCCGTTAATATTACGATCGCCTAGCATGAAGTTTAAGCGCGGCGCATTACAACCCGACCCGTCCCTGGCTGGACTGTGGCATCTTGACGGCAACTCAAAAGACTCCTCGGGACGCGGGAACAACGGCACCGATACCTCTGTTACTTACGGGACGGCCTACGGGAAATTCGGGCAGGGAGCTTATTACAATGGTTCTGCCAACACTGCCGTTACTGAAAATTCCTCGCTGGCTTTGAGCAACATAACGGTCAATGCGTGGTCGCTTTCCACTGCAAGTGCATATACGCCTCTCTTGCGAAGAGGTAAAGCCGTCACTTTTTCTCATGGATACGCGCTCAATATTGGAGCAGTGGTATCGAACAAATACCAAGTATACCTAGGTACGGGAGTAGACAACAATCTCCCGACGACCCAATCTGCCGATGGCAAGTGGCATATGATTACCATGACCTACGATGGCACGACGCTCAAGGCCTATGTGGATGGAGTATTGAATGCCACTTCGACCATAAGCACACCTATATCCTACGCAAGCGGGGAATCTCTGACGATAGGCGCAGACTTCGTGAATTCCCCCGCTTATTACTATAACGGCGATTTGGACGACGTGAGTATTTTTAGCCGCGCTCTCTCGGCTCCCGAAATCGCGCAGATGTATACCGCTGGAATGACCAAGCACACGACGGGAACGAATTTTGCGAGGAGAGTACTTGCATTTTTAGCGATTACCATCAATTTTTCGGAGGCAATCAATAACTCGGATACTTTGCTGAGGGGAATATACAAAACATTCACCGAAGCAATCACTAATACAGATACATTTCAATCTCTTAAAGTTCTATTCACGCAATTCATGGAAGCCGTGCAGAGCACCGATACTCTTTTAAGAACCATCGGTAAAAACTTTTCGGAGGCAATCACAAATAGCGATATTCTTCTCAGGGGCATTTTCAAAAGTTTTTCGGAGGCGGTAACGAACAGCGACACCTTCTCGCAGCTAAGGATATTTGCCATCAATTTTATCGAGATGGTTCAAAATACGGACTGGCTTTTCTTGAACGGGCAACTAGTAGACAGGTGGATACGCCGCGTGAAGGGGGCAGTAAGCTGGGCAAAACGGACAATGGGGTCGATTGTCTAGACAAACAGAAATAAACCAAAACCATAAACCCATGAACTATCAGGAGATGGAAGATCAGGTGAACCAGAATATGGAGGATATCCAATCCATGCAGGAGGCGTTCGACGAATCGAACCTTGTGGGAGGGGTCGGGGGACTCTCGTTGCCGTTAGACCCTAATGTAGCCCAGATTATGGACGACGAAACCGTCTCATATTTCTCGGACAAAATCGGCTCAGCGACGCTTGTCGCGGGGACGATTACTGTGAACAATCCGTATGTTCAATCCACCTCTATCATTATTTTGAGCAGGAAAACCATAGGGGGAACGGCTGGATATTTGAGCCTCGGGGCTGTTATAGCTGGAATCTCCTTCGTCATCAATTCATCGTCGGCAACAGATACGAGCGTCGTAAACTACTTGATTTTTCCATAAAATAACATATAATTGAAAAAACTAAAGAGTGCCGATGAGCGCCGAAAATGGCGCTATTTTTATTGGCACAATGCAACTAAACGATACATCGACAACACTTAACGGGATTAAGCAAGATATCTATTTCATCGGCAAAATAACCGCGAGCACTTTTACGACCGGCGACCTGAATCGCATCATCAATAAATACTACAAGCAGGCGCAGGCAGTCATTCGGGCCGTGAACGAAGACTTTTTCATGGAGATTGCGACAGCAACCCTCCTCGCGACGACAGGTGGAACATATCCGAATGAATATCTGTTTCCCGACGACTACGAAAAAATAAAACAGATACAGGTTGCTTTCACCCCCGCGATTATCACAGCGCCGGTTTCCTCGGAGTTTCAAATTCTTCACCTTGTCGGGCAAGAGTCCATTTCAGACCCGTCCGCCGCTATCACCATCCCAACAGCAATCATTTTAGATAACTCGTTCTTTCTCTACCCCGATCCGTCGCTGGGAAGCAATCTGAAACTTCCCGTTACGGGCGGTGTGAAGTGTTTCTACATCAAAAAACAGGCTGATCTTGTGAATGACGCCGATGTTCCGAATATCTTTTCCGATTATCAGGACGTCATTTCATGGGGTTCTTTGATTGATATAGCGGCACGGCTGGGCAACCAGACGCTTCTCAACGAGGCGTTGGCGATGTTCACCAAAAGAATTGCCGAAATGCGCTCACACGCGAGCCAGAGGGTCTTGGAGTTGTCATCTCCTTACACCGATAGCCAGTCGCTCGGCGGGTGGGCATATCCGCACGGCCAGAATTCGATGAGTTAATATGGCAATAAAAACACCGACGCAAAACAGAATAGTGCTCGACAATTTCAATACCATGACGCCATGGGCAAGAACCTATACCCCAAAAACGCAGTTCAGCAAAATAGTCAGCAACCTTCTCCAAACCGATTATCTCTCTAACGGCGACAAGAATCAGTATGCCGCACTCGTTCCTCCCTTCACAACAGATTCTTATTATGCTCTGGAGACGGCAAATTATTCAGATGGTAGCGCTGTCATAAAAATGATTTCCGATCCGACGCAGACCTCGGATTTCTATGCGCTCTCGAATTACGGTGCGGTCTACTGCGTCACGAAAAATCTTGGGTTGACGCCTTCTGTAAACAGACCATCTTCTAATATCATTTGGAATACTTCTGGTATTGGCGCTGACATCGCGTATTTTAATGGGAAACTTTTTGAGTCATCCCCGAGCTACGCGGGGATAGCGTATTGGGACGGCAATAATGGAACAGCATGGCAGTCACACTCTGGAGTAGCCGCGGCCGGTGCAAATTCCCTTTTGCCTTTTGGTCTGTATCTCTATGTAGGAGGTTCTAATGATAACCGGATCTTCCGCTGGGATTCATCGGGGAACCAAGTGTATCCATTTAATGGCACGGGAGGTCTCCAGCTTCCCTCATGGTTGGGAACGACAATTCTCAAGAATTACAACAATAAATATATCGCGATTGCAGCTGCTCCTCAGATTACATCGGGGTCGTCGCCCACAGAGAATTACCTTTTTCTTTGGGATGGCGCATCTACTTCATATAATTATGCAATCAAGGTGCCAGGCCAAATAGTCGGTATGGAGACAATAGGGGGATACTTGTGGTTGGCGATCTCCTTCTCTTCTCCTTCGGCTGGCGGCGAGGGGACTTCATCGGCTCTCTATGTCCTTTCGGGAATAACCCTCAAGAAAGTGTTTCAGCTTCCGGGGATCACGATGGAGCGCTTTGACAGCGGAGGAAACGCCGTAAACAAAAACTGCCTCTTCGATATTCTGGGGAACGTCGGTCTTACAACTTTGAAGGGGAAATTGGTTTATGATTTCAGCCAGAAAACGCTGTATGACTTTTATGACGATTCAAACGGGTCGACGATGTTGACAACCTTCGGGGTAAACGGGGTAGTCGCAAAGTTCTTTTTAGTTTCCTCTTCTTCTATGGTATTCCAACTTTATTACGGTGTTGTCAGTAGATTGCTTGTTACTCAGTATGGTTCGCCCTATCTGTCGACGAACTGGATTGATGCCATTGGACAACTGTCCTCAATTGAACTCTATTATGACTCTCCGCCGCCATCGGTTAACAGCTATTTCTATATTGATGTTTATTACGAGGACGAAAATCACCCCGCTACGCAATCAAAGATCCACTTGGCGCAAATAGACTCATCGAATTACCAGAATAATAAATATACTCTTATCGATGGCGCAGGCATTAACTTTAAGAGATTGCAAATTGTGGCTGGGGCTATCAATTCGGTATCCGACAACTGGATGCCGATCATCCGAAGGGTCGTCATAAACTACGAACCATCAATAATTTTATAGAAATGTTAACACCAAACCAGGTCAATACCATTTTCCAGAGCCAATACGGCAGAGTGGCAACTCCCCAAGAATACGACCAGTACAAGAACGCACCGCTTTCGACGCTCGCCAGTCTGAATCCGGCCGATATTAACGCGACGACGCCTAACGTAAATCCCGATATGTCGCCGTATGATGTTCCCGCAGTGCAAGCGGCCGGACAGAATGTCGGTCAATTGGGGACCGCCATAGACGTTGGCAACCAGGAACTGGCGAATATACCCACCGAGAAACAAGCCAACCTCGGCGTTGGCATCACTACCGCATCCCAACTCAATAACGCTATTAAAGCGGAAGAGGCGCCGATTTCCCTTGACTTGCGATCGCTGGGCAAACAGTATTCTGCGGCCCGCACAACCTATACCAGCGTCCTTTCGGCGGCCAAATCTGCCCTATCGCAGGCCAAGTCGCAGGTTTCATCGGCTCAAAGCAAAGCCCTCACGCAGGCCGGAAAGGTGATTACGCTTTTGCAGAACGGCGAACTCGACCCCACGAAGGTTGATTTGTCGGGAATTGAAAGCGCCGCCGGACTTCCGACCGGTTTCTTCGCGAGCATCACACCGAGGACGACGACGACGAAGAGTAATATCAGAAGTTTGCAGGGCGGACTCTACAATCTTGATACGGGGAAGTGGATTGTAGCGCCGACTAATGGATCGAGCGGGGCGGTAACGAGCGGAGGATTGAGTGTCAGTAAATCCGATATAGGAGCGGGCGCCACAAAACTTGATGATTCAAGAGGGAGCGACGGATATGCCAACACGGCTCTTTATACGCAGATGATGAATTACTGGACTACGCAGGGTGGATTGATTCAGGATTTTATTAAGCAGTATCCTCCCAAAAACTATCTTAATCCCGATGATTCAACCATACCTACAATTATCAAACCATATCTAAAATCTACGGCGACAGTCATTTTTCCAACCGGAACACAATAGAATGTCTTTCTGGGACAAGATGCCACAATCAAGTACTCCGAACGTTCCGGTAAAAAATTCGGGCGCTGGCTTTTGGGATAATCTTCAGAACACTCCATCGACCCCCCTAACGCCTTCTCTCGGTTCATCTTACAAACCATTTACCGGAAATGGTTATTTCCCCTCGACCGATTTTGGCAATAAATTAACCGATGTCTCGGGCCGTCCTTTCCAGGGATATACGATGAAGATACCGGCCTCTGCGATCAGTCCTATGGTAAGTGTACCGTCCATCGATGAAACCCGCGTAGCGGCTGGGTTCGATCCGACGCAACCTATGCCCTTGCAACTCCCGAAGAGTGTTCTCGAGAATTCCAGAATGAGTGAGGCGTTGAGTTCAGCAATTAAAAAGGCGATGAATGGCAACGGAACGGACGAATTGGACCACATCGTGGCCCTGGGTCTATCAGGAAGCAATGATATCTCAAATCTCCAAATCCAACCTGGTATAAGGGGAGGTGTGGCAGCCGCTTCTGATAAGCTGGAAAACTCTCTCATCTCAAAAGTAAAAAGCGGAGAAATGACGCTCTATGATGCCCAGAACGAACTCGCTCAAAGCAAAGGAAAAACACTCCCCGAAAACGCTGGTCAAAGGAGCGCCGTTGACCAATGGCTAATGGACAATCCAGACGTTTTGTACCCTCTCGCCAATCTCCAAAACACGATGACTGGCATTCCCAAAAATATCTGGGGCAATTTGGGGAACACCTGGAAAGATACTATCAGTTCGTTTACGAATGCTTATGAAGAATTAAAAACGTCAGCCGTTAATACTGTTAGCGCTTTTACATCAAAGGGAAGGCCCACATCGGAAAAAATAGGGACGACAGCGAACCTATTGGGCGCTTCGGCTAACGTCGTGTTTTCTCCGATCAGCGCAGTATTTAATGCTCTTAAAGATGTTCCGCTCGTTGGTTCTGTGTCGCAGATAGCAACCCTTCCATTTGCTATCGTGGGAACCGGCGGAGAAATTGCCGGAAAAGAAATCGTTAATGCGTTGCCCATTTCTGCGCAGGATAAAAATAATCTTCGGGATGCCGTAGGCCAGCTTGGCGCATTAGCGGCTCAAATCGCTTTAGGGTATGGAATAGAAAGGGTAACCGCCGCAGGTGTTATCAGAGACACCGCAACCGAAACGGCCGATAGGATAGCGAAAGGTGAAGATATGACGCCCCAAAAGACGCAGGACATCTTGAAGGCGAATATTGATAAGGCGAAATCAGAAACTCCGGCGACGACCATTAAACCAAATGCGCCGGAAACTCCGGCAACGAGCGCGAAGTTAAATACGGAACCCATCAAAACCTCGCCAGCAATTACAAGTGGGGGGTTTGCTAATATCGGGGAAGGCATTGAGAGCGTCAAACAAAATATTCAAAGTGTCGCTGATTACGTCAAGGAACGTTCAGCACAGCAGGCACTCGGTTCGGACATCTCCGATAACTATTATCGCTCCATCACAAACGGGAAAAAAATAGACGACATAATGTCGTCTCGTCTTCTCGACCAGGCCAACATCTCTCCTGAAGATCAAAAAGCGATTTATAACTGGATGGAGAATCCGAAAGAAGCGATCACTCCAGAACAAAAGGCGGCGTATAACTCTTATATTAAACCGCTCGTGGAGGGTTCGACGAAGATATACAACTACCTTAAAAATAAGAATATACCGATTCCCGAAGAGGATTCTCCGGAACACGCAACTCGTGTCGTGAGGGGACGGGGGTCTTTTCTTGACCGTCTTCAGAAGGGATTTACCAGCACGCGAATGGGAAGTTTACTTTCTAAGTCGGCTGGATTTCTGAAAAAGAGGACGATGATGGCCCTTGAAGATGAGGGGGGTGATAGGATTATTGTCTCTATAAAAGACGGGACGGTAACCGGATGGAATAATGGAGAAGGGTTTGATATGGGTAAATTAAAAACAGACGATTATCAGAGTCTCGCAGACAAAGAGATGAAACCGTTTCAAGATAAGCTAGATAAACTCCAAAAAGAAAAAGATATTTTGTCCGCTACGAAAGGACGTGCTGCTGCATCCCCCGTCCGCCTTGAAAACATAAACAAGCAGATAACGGAACTCGCCAACAAAATCGGGGAAATTGAGAATAAATATAATACAAACTTAAATGGCAAAGTTTTTGTGGACAGCAACGGAAAGGCGTGGAAAATAACCGATGCGACAACGAAGGAGATCGAGGCGAATACGAACGTTCGCTATTATAAGACACCGCTTGTAAGCGAACTCCAAAAATTCAACAAATTGAACCAAATCCAACGGGCGACAGACTTTCTTGAAAGTACGAGAGGGGCATTAGAGGATCAGGGAATGATAAAGAAAATCGGCTCTTATGACATTCCCGATGATTGGAAGACAAGCAACCTTCCGCAGTTTAGGGGATATTTAATGCCGAAACGAATAGCGAATGTTTTAGACAGTTTCTACAAACAGTATCAAGGTGGAGATATTGGGGCTCTTACCAAAATGAACCTCTTTTTGCGGATAACCATTTTCTTCAACCCGCTCATTCACGTTCCGAACATCCTTGTCCACTGGGTAGTAAACCGTGGTGGAGAGTGGGCATCCCCACTAGGTTATGTGCGAATGGTGAATGCCGGTGTCAGGGCGATCAGGGCCGTTCTGGCTATGAACGACGATTACGTGAAGGCTCTCAATGAGGGTGCTCCATTGCTTTTTTCTGAAACTAAGAATGCCGATCTCTATAAGGCATATCTAGCAAAAGCGTCTTATGAAATGTCGTCTGATCCTAAAATGATTGATGTACTTAAAAACGCGTTCGGTTTAGACAATCCAATGGTCCAACGTGTTCTTGATGTCATGAACCCCTACAAGATATCAGGAAAGGTAACATGGGCGGTGAACGATATAGCAACCCTCCAGGCGATTTTTGAAGAAATGGATAGGGGAAAGAGCTGGAGCGATGCGATAACCGATGTTGGGAAGCATATCCCCAATTATCGACTTCCCCCCGACCTTTTGGGCAGTAAACAGTTGATGGATGTTATCAAAAATCCTAACATCACCATGTTCTCGGCTTACCATTATGGCGCACTCCGATCTTATTTTGAGATGGTAAAATCCCTAGTTGCTGGTAAAGATATGGCTGAGAGGACTGACGCTCTTGGGAAAATAGTGATGCTCGGTATCGTAACCTACGTGATCTATCCAGAATTAGACAAACTTATTAAACAGGTTACGGGTAATAAGAACGCCTATGTGAGACGAGCTGGCGCTTCTACATTTCCCTATAACACAGAGAAATTTATAGAGGGGAAAGAGAGTTTCACGACATGGATAACGTCCGTTTTCACCCCTTCGGTATTAGCGAGTCTCCCCCTTGATGTTTCGCAGGGTTACCTCAAGTTACCGACTGCGACAGAGTTTCAGGCGAATCCAGTGGGATCAGCTGGTTCGACAGCGTTGAATCTCACGACCAACCTTATTTCTCCAGCTTCCTACGCCTCCAATCTCGTCACTGGGAAGAAAAGCGTCATGGATACTTTTCTCCAATTCGCTGGCATTTCGACTCCAGCTTCAACTGCGAGTCAGCGGGGAGTATATGACCTGATTTATAACCAGAGACCCACAATTTTGAAGCAAGCGAAGTCACTTATTGCGAGTGGTGATACGGATGGTGCGCTAAGGTTGATTGAGACCTATAATCAGGATCTCAAAAATATGTTTATTGGAATTCTCACCGATCGGGGATATTCGCAATCTGATGCTATGAGCATATTCAATCAATGGCTTAACAGCGGCGATACGAGGGTGTCGTCATACTTTATCAAGAACATTTCCCAGAAATCAATGCAAAGTTATAACGCAAAACTCAGCAGGACTTCTCTACAGAACCTCATCCTTAAATAGTGTTTTCGATATCTTTACTCCTTCCGGCCCGGTAACCGATATATACCAGTAAATAGATAAACGCTAAGGCAACGACACCCTCCAAAGTACCCCAAAAATCTCGCATCATTGCTACGATGATGGCCCCCCCAAAAATAATAGCAATGAACCAACCCATCCCGTGTTCGCTTTTTACATCTATTTTCATTTTCCTTTTACTGCGTTAGACAGCCACCAGTCCCGTTATTATCTGTGCAATTTTGCCTGACCTTCGTCGTCGTCGTCATGCCATTTACCGAACAACTGATAGTGAACAGGCTATAGGCATTCGGGTCGTTGGTATTCAGCGCATACAGGAATCTCGGGTTACTGGGGTCTAATGAAAAATCGTTGTTAATCTCTCCATATTGGTTTCTGATATTTTCTATATTAGTGGATGTAGTTAGGTGCAATCCGTCTGGATAGAGTGTGCGATACATTGTATTTCTTCCGGCCGGTGAAAGCGGTGCCACGAGACTTACGCTTCCCGATGTAGTGGTTGATAAAATAAGGGGATTTGAGAAGGGGTTTCCGTTTGGCGGAGTATAAATCTCTTGATTGAGAGGCGTTACTGAACAACTCGTCCCGTTGGAAATAAAATCTTGCCCCAACCATTTTATGAATGGCTGAGGGGGAGAAGGTGTGACGGGGGTGACTGCCGGTGTTTGCGTCATTGGCACTGGAGCAACAGGAGCCGTATTTGACGCTATCGTTTGCAACGCCTGCGTTTGGGATTGCGCTTGTTGTTGGAGAGACGCCACTTGAGCCAGGAGACTCTGTATCTTGGAGTTTAGCTCGGATATCTGTTGCTGCGTGTCGGTCGTTGTCGCGATACTCGTGCTTGACGATTCTGACGTGCCTATCTCTGAATTTAGAATGGTATTGGCGGCTGCTCGGCTCAATGGCCCGAAATATCCGCTCACTGGAGAAATAGCCTGCGCCTGTTGGAAGGACTTCACGGCATCCAGCGTCAGGACATAGAAATTGCCAGTGATTGGGCCGCCATATTCGCCTTGTTGCGTCAAGAACTCCTGAAGTTGAGAGACGTCGGCATTGCCGACCAGACCATAATACAGGTCATTGTTGAATACAGACGCGGCGGAAACGACCTTGATTGCGGCCAACGATACGATGGCCATCGCAACGAGAATGATGGTTTTCTTCATGATTTTATTATAGCACTCTTGCCCTTGAAAAAGTAAGGGGGATATAGTATGATGTTCTCAAAGAGTGCCAAGAGAGCGCCTGTGAATAGGCGCTTTTTTATGGCTAAAAATATCATCTTTATAACGCAAGATTATTCCGGGCTCGGCTTTGCCAAGTTGGCTCAAGATCAGGGCGATCGCGTCCTTTTGGCGACCGCTCCGACTAAAGATGAGGACAATCCGAGAGCGCACAAGATTGTCGGTACTGGCATCGTGCCCAAAATAGACCTTGCCGAACTTTTGAATAATCCCCCGAAGGACGCTTACTACATTTTCGACCAAAATTTTCTACCAGGAGTTTCGGATGGGTTGAGGAAGAAGGGATACAAGGTTCAAGGGGCGTCCTCCTTCATGGTGAAGTCTGAACATGACCGGAATTTCGGTGTTGAGTTTGCGAAGCGTGCGGGACTTGCCATCCCCCCCACCCAAGAATTCAAAACGATAAAAGACGGATTAAAATTCCTTGATGAGAACGAGGAAAAGGCATACGTCTATAAGCCCAACGATTCGGATGAAGCATACACGACCTTCGTTCCCGTTTCCGAAAAAGACACGGCGGCAAACAGAGAACTTTCCCAATACCTCGCGTCATTGGGCGATCCCAAAGACGGCTATATCCTCCAAGAGCGCATCAAAGGAGTTGAGGTGAATTACGAAGCGTACTTCTATGACGGCAAACCGTTCTTTGCCTTTTGCGACTTGGAAAACAAGAAAAAGCTGGCGGGCGAAATGGGCGAAGCGGTCGGTTGTGCATTTGATTATATCTTTACCATTCCGCTTGAAAGTAAGGGTGTTCAAAAGACTATCGGCAAACTCTTCCCAATTTTCGAGAAGATGAAGTACACGGGTACTTTTGACGTGAATGTCATCGTTGCGGAACGGGACAATTATTTTATTGAATCATGCGGCGGCAGATTCGGTTATAACAGTCATCCGAACCTTCTGATGAATCTTGCCAAGGATTCATTCTCGGATATTTATACGTCGTTCATGGACGGGAAAATTGAGGACTTTTACGAGCATTTCCGGTATGGATTCGGGGCTTCCGTTACCCTGTATGTCGGCCATAACCGGAACGGCTTGCCGCTTTACATTCCCGAAGAACTGGACAATAGATTCTATCATTTCGACTCGCACAGAAAGAACAATGAGTATTTTCTCAGCGGATACGATGAACAGTATGCCGGTATCGCTCTCGGCCACGCTTACACGATGGAAGAAGCCGGGGAAGAGGCGATCGAGGCTGCCAAGAAGATAACGTTGCCTGACAAGGGATACCGGAACGATATGACCCTCAAGAACTATCCGAACGCGCCCCTTAACCGCTATGAGGCATTACAAGCAATGAAATATGTCTAACTTATCTGAAATAGTCATCAAGTCCATCCCGCATAGAAATCAGCGTTACAACACAGCAGGGGATTATTGGCGGGGGAAAAACGGGATGCTTCAATTTCGCGTCTCTCAATTCGGCAATGAATACGAACAGTTAGCTGTCATTCTTCACGAACTCATCGAGGCGTTCTTATGCCAGAAACGTGGCATTAAGTGGAAAGACATAGACAACTTCGACAAAAAATACGAGAAAAACCGCAAAGAAGGGGATTTGAGCGAACCCGGCAATGACCCGAAAGCCCCCTACTATCGGGAACACCGCTTCGCCGAAAACTTGGAAAGACAACTCATTCACGAACTTGGCATTGACTGGTTCAAGTATAACGACAAAGTGGACAACCTATGAACTATAAACGCCTTCTAAAACAAAAAATAAAACTTTCGGCGGGGGCCGTCGTTGAGGATAAATTTGACCCGCGCAACTTAATGGATGTTGAGCTGGGCGTCGGGCCCGCTGATTGGTCGGCTCCTTACACTGTCCCCGATGAAGGGAAACTCATCGTCAAGGACCAGAAGCAAACAATGGCCTGTACAGCGTTTGCCGTCTCTTACATTTTGGAACTTCTTAACAGCAGAAATGGCAACCTATATCGGCAATTTTCCCCCCAGTTCATCTATTCAAACACGTTCATTGCTCCTGGGGGCGGTTCTTCGCTCGGAAGTGCGGTGGCTCCTTTTGTGTGCGGTAAGGGATGCGCTACATTGGCGGATTGCCCCACCGACACGTCCTCCGAGGCCAACATTCGGCTCGCCATCAACCAAGACCTTTACCTTAAAGAAACGGCGAAGCTCCTCGCGCCGGATAATTACATTTTCATCGGAAACGACATCGATAGCATCGCTTCCGCCATTCAGCGATATGGTGGCGTCGCGGCTGGGTTTTATCTGGACGATGGATGGGCCAGTTTCTCGGTTCCTGCCTCGGGAATCATTCCGGCTCCCACCAGTAAAAAATACGCCCACGCCGTCTTCCTCACCGGATACCTCACTATCGGCGGCAAAAAATATATCCGCCACATCGGCTCTTGGGGAACGGCCTGGGGTCAAAAGGGGTTCGGATACATTCCGGAGGATTATTTTCTTAATGGATATTTGATAGGGGCCATATCGTTCGGCTCGGTTCCAAAGGACTTTCTCGCCCAGAGTCAGGATTATCACTACCAATGGAATATTGACCTTGCGGTTGGGATGAACACCCCCGACGTAAAAGCACTCCAGGATGTTCTGAAGATTGAGGGCGTAATGGCCCAAAGTGTTCCATCCACGGGCTACTACGGGAACCTGACATACAACGGAGTGAAGGCTCTCCAATTGAAATACGCCGCGCAGATCCTGACCCCTGCCAATCTGACTAATCCAACTGGAAATTGCGGTCCATCCACTAGGGCGTTTCTCAACCAGAAATACAAATAAAGGTCGAAAATAAAAACAATCAATATGTCCATACCAATCGATATGTCCATTCTAATCGCCGCAGTCGTTACTCTCGTTACGGAGGTTGTCACCAAGTTTTTCGGCACGGATACGATCGGGTCATTAGCCGCCTATATCGGCTTTTCTATTTTGGCCGCCGGTGCCTACGCGTTCTTATCTGCTACAAACTTCTGGCCGCTTCTTTTGAATATCGGAACCTACGCCGCCGCAATCTATGCGGTGCTCGTTCACCCCGTCACCAAGAGTTCCTAAGATATCGGGCGCCCCAGTTTTTAGATCTTTAAGCTGGGGCGTTGCCGTTAGGGGGATTCTAAAAATGAAAACCACAACCAAAATTGCCGTCATGCTGGTAATAGCGGGAACGGTCATGTCCCTAGCACGACCAGAAAAGACGTATGATGTCCCCCTTCTGGCTGCCTTGGGTAACAAGTTTGCGGGAGAAACAGATCGTAACAAGATTGACTGGCGTCTCATACCGGCAGTTATGCAGAGAATAGCTTGGTGTGAAAGCAGAGACAGGCAGTTCAATCCCGATGGTAGCGTCTTCCGCGGCAAACAAAATCCCCACGATGTAGGGGAATTCCAGATAAACGAGAACTGGTGGGGGATGAAAGCGGAGAGTCTTGGTTATGATATTTACACTCGTGAAGGCAATACCGAGATGGCTTTGTACATCTATAAAAATGTTGGAGTTTCCGCTTGGTCGTGGAGTTCTGGATGTTGGTCGGCAAATAAGATCTAGAAAGAGTTATCACCCTCTTCTCGACAGCTTATGAACTTTACTAGCGTTCGTACGAGCGTTAGTCATTGACTGGCACGAACGTTCGTCGTAAGATTGAGGTATGGAGATCGCATTAGCTCTGGAGGGCTATTTAATCTTTAAGTCCTCCAAACGTCCTAAGACAGCCACGATTTACGCTAGGTTCCTCAAGCAGTTCCTTTTCAGTGTGCGTAAAAACAGAGTAGAGGATTTGACGCTGGAAGACGTAGATCGTTTCCAGTTCGATTTGAGCAAGTCGCATAGTGCCACCACTGTTGCTCTTTACACTCGCGCTATCCGCGACTTCTTCAAATACATGTCGTATCTTGACGTGAAAACAGTCAGACCGCAGATCATCATCGAACCCAGAGTAGAAGACAATCCCCATAAAACGTTGATTCACAGTGAATTCCTCAAGATAGATGGGATGTTGGCTGAAGAGGAGGGATTCAATGCGCTGCAGAAAAGAGTTCTGCATAACCTCTTGTGGGACACCGCGCTCCGAATTTCAGAACTCCTGACACTAACCCGCGATGACGTCTATGAGGGCGACCGGGCAGCGCAAGTGAGAATTAGAAAGAACCGGCAACTAGGCTGGGTATTCTGGTCCGAAAAGACGGCCACGCTTCTGAAGAAGATGCTAGAGCGCAGAGAGGACAACAAATCGTACCTTTTCAAAACCAAGAGGGGAGAGCTGACTTGCCGGACAGCCGAGAGGTGGGTCACCGAGATTTCCCAGAAAGCGGAAGTATCAGATATCTCGCCTCACAGCTATAGGCACGGCCACGTGCACTGGATAGTCGAGAAAGGTGGAGGATTGGTGGAAATCAGCTCAAAACTGCACCATGTAAGCCTCAATTCTTCCAGACTTTACCTGCGCCTGAACCAAGAAGAACAGCGCAAAATAGCCGATAGGTTCTTTGACTAACGAGCGTTCGTATGCTAAATTAGAAGCATAATGATTTCCAAATTTATACATAAAAAGTCGGCGGTGCGTCGTGCCGCCAGTCAGCTCGGAAAGCTAAGCGCTCGCAAGCGAAAGCTCTCTTTCAAGAGCAAAGCCGAGGAAAGCGAATACTATAAGCGTATTCGCAGACAGGCTGGCCATAAAAAGGCTGGCAGATAGCGAGGTCTGGTTATCCACAGTTTTTGACGAACGTTAGTCAAAGTGTGCTATACTAAAAGGTAAGAAGCCGTTTGGATCTTTACATAAGGGTCAAACACAAATCAGGTCAGGTATGGGTTTTGCGTTATATGGCCCTAGGCGGAGCGATAGGCGAGTGGCTGCAAGAATGTACTGCTAACAGTCGTATAATGTATGTTATACGACATATATAATGAAATTAAGGGCTCACTTCATCGGAATAGGCGGAATCGGGGTAAGCGCACTCGCCCGCTATTTCTTAGCTCAAAATTGGGCTGTAAGCGGGTCGGATATAGAGGAAAGCATAATTACTAAAGAACTACGCCGCGAAGGCGCACAGCTCAAAATTGGCCATTTTAAGAGCAATGTTAATCCAGACATAGCTATAGTCATTTATAGCCAGGCTGTCCCCCTAGACAACCCGGAGCTGATCGAAGCCGAACGGCTCAATATACCTATTTCCAGCTATCCCGAGGCCCTGGGAGCTCTCACGCGCGAAAACAAGACGGTCGCCGTAGCCGGATCGCACGGCAAGAGTACAATCACGGCTTTGACAGCGCGCGTTTTAATATCCGGTGGGTTTGATCCTACCGTTATTGTCGGTACTCGCCTGAAGGAATTTGGAAACAGCAATTTCCGCGCCGGAAGGAATGGCTACCTAGTAATCGAAGCCGACGAATATCGCGAAGCTTTCCAGAACTACCAGCCGGACATAATTGTATTGAACAATATCGACCGGGAGCACTTGGACTACTACAAGAACCTTCGCAATGCTCAAAAAGCCTTCGTGAAGTTCGTTAACAATATGAAGGGGGGCGGGATCGTGATCGCCAATGCCGACGATCAAAGTATCCGTGCCATAAGAACAGAACTACCCAAAGACACGATCTGGTTTAGTTTGGACAGTAAAACAAATGCTAAACGCGTGAAACAAATTAAGCGAGTTATTAAGATTTACGGAAGTTTTAATGTATCCAACGCTCTGGCAGCTTATCTAGTCGGCGAAGCGCTAGGCATAACCGACGATAACATACTTGATGCCATAGGCGGTTATAGAGGTGCCTGGCGACGTATGGAATACAGAGGCAAAGCAAAAATTGGAAAACAAATCATAGAAGTCTACGACGATTATGCTCACCATCCGACTGAAATTGTGGCGACCCTCGGTGCTTTCCGCGAACATTTCCCCAAATCGCATCTGATATGTATATTCCAACCCCATCAGTTGCAAAGATTGAAAGCTCTCTTCCAAGAATTTAGAGAAAGTTTTAACGGAGTTAATTCATTAATCCTGATTGATGCTTACCAAGTGGCCGGCCGGGATAATATGTCGCATAATGTAAGCTCGGCAAAACTCGCCAGAGCTATAGCCAAAAGTAACAAGGACATAGACAACGTGGTCTATCTCCCCTCTCAGCAGAACATAAAGGGCCTATTAAGCGGCGTGGCCAGCAAGAAAAAATCCAAACAGAATATCGCTGTGATGATGGGCGCCGGAGACATTGTTAAGTTAACCGACCGCTTGCTACAATAAGCCGATTTATGGCTAATCCGACTGGAAACAGCTTCAAGGATGTAAACGGCTATGTGATAGACGATATTTGGTACCCAAGGGTAACCAGTATAGTGTCGATCAAGGCTAAACCGGTTTTGTATCGATTCTATGCCGAGCTTAAAAACTACGCTGAAGGCGAAAGTATCAAAAAAAGTTCAGCTGAAGAAGGGAGTTTAGTCCACGAGACCGCGGAAGCAATTCTCAAGGGTGAACCGGTCAATGTAGATCCTAAAATCGCACCATCTATCGAAGCTCTCAGAAAGTTCTTGGAACAAACAAAGATCCAGGTTGATCCTCAGTATGTCGAGCGGCAGGTTGTAAATTATAACGAGCGCTATGCCGGTACGGTTGATGCCCTGGCCTTAATTGACGGCAAATTCGGCGTACTGGATATTAAGACGTCGCAGGCTGTGTACCGCGATTACAATCTTCAGACTTCAGCTTACATGGCTGCTTTCCAGGACACTCTCAAGAACCTGCAAACTCGCTGGATTCTCAGAATAGATCAGGCTCAAGTTTGTCTTAAGTGTGGAGCAAGAAGAAGAACCAAGGGCGGCCGCGAAAAAATCAGAGCGCCTAAAAATGGGGCCAACTCATGCCAGCCAGGAGAACATGAATGGTCTGATATGCAAGGGATAATAGAACTCAAGGAATTCCCCTACTGGTACGACGACTACCAAGCTTTCCTTGGAGCAAAGAAGCTGTGGGAATGGGAAAACAGCTACTGGCTTAAAAAGATAGGATACTAGATTAGTCTCCGGACGATAGAACCATAGTCAGTAAAATTCCACTTTGCATCTACCTCGGACAGCGACATCTTTATTTGGTTAGAACTAAGCTTCTTGATTCATGCTTCTTTCTCAAAGTTGGTAGCTCAACCTCCGTTTTCATGAGCGGTAATGAGATCGGAGTCTTCAAGGAACACAACCAAAGCATCTATTTAGTTGACTCCGTCAGTCAGCTCCCCTCAGGCACGTTCAGAGTTGAAGACATACTAAATGAATTCGCCTACGAGATACTAAAATAACAAGCTGCTCCATACGCCCATAGGTACATCGCCGCACTTCCCACTATATATTGCTGATTATCTACGATCCCGTGGCATCAAGCTCGTGATTGAAGATATTTTTGTGCAAAAGCAGGGATTTATCCCTTACGATGTTCCCGGGCCCGTTGGTTCTCCAACCGCTTAGCTTGATCCCACGGCCTCCAAGCAGTTTCTTTGTTTCTTATGGATTTATTGGCGATAAAGCGGCTTGGTGTCCGATAGGCTGGTTTGCCTTTTCTATTCCCTACCTTAGAGTAATCCTTCATTTTTATTTTGATTTATTAACCTTTCCCCTGCCCTCTTTCAAATGCTTGAAGAATTCTATTTGGCGCAGGCGTTGTTCAGCTTCAGGCTTGGTGCGATAGCGGCCAAATACGCGGCCGGTAGTCTCGGCCGTGACAACGTATCCACCTTTAATCTTCTTGATCATATCAAGCTTTGACATCTTCGACATGCATACGTTCGACCTCAGCGCGACTGGTCAACACATCTGCGATAGCTTTGGACAAATCGTAATCCATAATCGGGACTACCTCTTCGTCGGCCTCGTTTTCTGTTTTCCCCGGCTGCTCAAGATCGGTCGTAGTCGATATCACGACGTGACCCACCTTGAATACTTGATGCATCGGACCCTGTTTTATTTCAACGCTCTGAATCCGCCTGAATGGTATCGCGACTTCCTCTTTGCGGAAAATGCCGCGAACTATTCTCAAAGAGGTATCGTCCAGCATGACCTTAGATACAGAATATTCCATCCTCGCAGCGACAGCAGCAACAATCTCAATGAAAATGGCGATCGCTATTATTGCCAATGCCGCCGTCTCTAGCGTCGATCCCCAACTATATGTTGGCGCAATTGAAGCGCCGACAACCACTAATATTATGCCGATTACCGCTATAAAAATGCTGGTCACGCTCTTTTGAGCCACGGAGTACAAAAGAGCTTTTCTACCTAATTCATAATACTTACCGATCTGAATCTCCATTTAACATAGTTAAGCACTAAACGAAGACGTGGCCAAGACTCTTTCATTATAGCTCCCACATGTGCTCCCCCATAATGATTCGTGCTATTTACTGCCTATATGACTTCAAACGGATTTCAGCCTTTAATATTAAGGGTGATTAAGCATATAGTTCCCTCATCTGGGAGGCCGTAATCTCACCAATACCTTGGAAACACTTTAGGCGATTAATTGCATCGGTGTCCGTAATGATATGCCCATATGCAACCTTTCGTGATTGTAATATGGCATGTATTTTCTTAACGCACAATTAATGGCCTTAACGTCGGTCCGTACGTCATCCAAACACTCCTCCTGAAGGGTCCGATTGAACCGTTCAATATGGGAATTGTCGTTGGGTTTGCCGATTCTGGTGAAGCGATGGCTCTTCTTCACCTGAGACACAAAGTACCGACTGAACTCAGGTCCGTGGTCCGTCTGCAGCATCTCGAACTTAAAGGATGCAGCCCGCTCAGCCTCTTTGACGAACAGGACGCTCGTCCGACCGTTGATGTGCTTGTATGACCTGGCATACGCCCATCTGGAATTAACATCGATTAGGGTGAAGACCTCTTCAGGTTGACCATCAGGTGGACTGTGTCCAATTGTACCAAACACCCTGGTTTTTCGGGTATGGGACGGTCGACGTGGGGATGGAACCTTTTCCACGGGCTTCTCTTTTTCATCAGCCCCCAGCGGTCGATGGTGCAGCGTACGGAATTGAGCGAGACAACCACCCCCTCGTTCAAGAGTTGCTGATGGACCACCTCGCTGGTGCGATCATGCTCCTTGCGGATCTCTAGTATCCGATCCACAACTTCCTGCTTCAATTGTTTTGAATGCGAATGCGGGCGCGATGACCTGGTCGGTATATGCGCATCCCGATCATATTTGCCTTCTTGCACCATTTGGAGATGGTGCCGGGAGGGATAGCAAAGTGCCTAGAGGCAGGTCTCACCCCGTACCTCCTGGCGTATCTGGCAGCGTCCCTTCGAAGCCTCGGCATATATGGGTTTTGTGTGTATGGCATAGCTTGATTGTATATGCCCTAGGTGTTTCCAAGGTATTGGGATATTACGGAGTGTTTGACTAACACCTGCAAATGTGTTACAAATGAGGCAATTAGTGTTCCTTAACAGATGAAGATCTAGACGCAACGGGCGCCTTGTTTACTCACATGTTAAGACCTAATTAAAAAGGTCGTAGATGGTATAATTAGTCGAATAATAACACCCGCGAAGTCTAGATTAGACGAGTAGGGTGTAAACACATATGAGAAAACTTCTACTCTACATCATCAGTGCAATCGTGGTTATCTTGGTTGTCCTTTTCGTGATTGGGTTTATCGCGGTGTCTAAAGCTCCCTTGGGAGGTAATCTTGCACAGCAAGCGATTACGAACGCCGCCCATTCCAAGTATGAAACTGGGACGAGCTATGATTTCAACAAGAATGGTACCGCCATCGAAACTTACCCGGCCTCGAGTCGCATTCAGCTGTTGATAAACGGCAGCAACCAGCCTCTGAAAGTGAAAGCCCCGGCGTCATTTACTCTGTCGTGGAATATAGATCCCAGCATTGACCTTAAGAGCTGTCAGATATCCGGTCCTGATATAAAAGTCGGATACATTAATACAAAATGGGCTCAGGGTGGAACCTCATTCTTCACGTCATACCAAGGATCTTTGGAGTTCAAGAATGTGGTTCCTGGATCAACCAACGTTGCCCTCCAGCCTAATGCCCCGGTATATAATGGAGTCGCTAGTTTCATGACTGGAGATAATGCGATCGGTATAGATTGCTTTAATCTCCAGACTGGAGGGGAATGGACAGCAGTAGCTATTTGGATCAACTGATGGTAAACAGCCGGCTTTAGTAACCGGCTGTTTCTTTTACTAAAGTATGGATAACACACAGAAATGAAATACAGGGTAATCGCTTGCACAATCATATTATTGATATTAACGCAGGAGGCACCCGTCTTGGCACAGACTTCATACGGGCAACCTGGGAACGGTGTAACCTGGCAACAGATACAGGATAAATCTTGGCAAGTGGGCACTCCTCAGACTGTTGCTGCGACAGTTGCATCAGCCATCAGCTCCATTCAAAGCGACAATCATACTTACCTAGTTAATAGTAGTTATGATGTGACGGAGGACATGGGCACCCTCGCTCTTAAGACCGAGGTGCAAACCAGTATACAAAAAGCAGCGGGGGATGTTATTGCAGAGAATGCCGGCGAGGCGGCGGCAGGAAGCGAGGTCAGTGAAATAGGAGTTGATGCGGTCGAGGCGGGTTCGGGCGTAGCGGATGCGCTCACTGGGGTGGGTCTAGTTGTTACTGCTTTGCAAATTACTTGGCCAGCCGATCTAAATTGGGAACAGGCAGGGACTCCTCTTATATGTGTAAACGCTGACGTATCTGCATACCCCCATTGCTACGCATATTATGTGCCTAATAATGCGGCTATGCTCTCGTGGACACCATTTAATCCCAAGAGCGCTTCGCAACTCAGTGCGATTACCAGCTATCTTCTAAAAGTATCCGTCGGTTTGGAAAACGTCGTCAATACTAATCCCACTGCGGATGAATGCTGGCTGGGCGGCCCTGTATCCGTCTCTCAGACACCAGCCAATCTAAAGCAGGTGAATTTGACGAGTTCCCAGACGTACAATGTCAGCGACTTGAACGTCGGTGAAAATAAGTTCTTCATGATGTGCCACACGCCAGCGGCGAGTTGGATAACCCAAGCCATAGATACAGTATTAAATACTTTAAGTGTAGTAGCAGGGACGCTGTGGGACGGTATTAAAGCTGGATTCACTTCAATGCTAGGTACTGTTTTTGGTATTCCTGGCATAATCGGAGTTAACGTTATCAACAGCAACCAGAGTTTTGCGACAGAGTATCCTACGTTGTATGCCTACATACATGGTACCTATCAGCCCCCATTCCCCATACCTCAGGATGTCGTCAATACAAATTCTGTTATAGTAGCAGTGAATCCGCCGACCCCACCTCCCCCTCAGCCTCCGACCGTCACCTTCTCGGCCAGTCCTTCATTGGTCACCCCGACTCAGTCCTCATTGCTCACCTGGTCTTCGACCAATGCCCAATACTGTGTCGGCTCATCCTCCCCTGGTGATGGGGGATGGGAAAGCGCAGTGAGTAACGCATCCGGCCAATACTGGGTCACGCCAAGCCAGACGACTACATATACAATAGATTGCATCGGCAACGGCGGCGACACCCAAAGATCTCAGGTTGTAACCGTGGCCAACCCCGGTACGCCCCAGGTGGAGATAATGGTCCAGTAAACAAATGGGTATAAAAGTTAAAATTCTGGGTTTAGCCTTTCTCTTAGCCGCGATACCGTATTTGGGTGATCAGGCTATCGCGTCGACCTTCAGCGCCGGCCAGACAGTACAAGTAACTGGTACTGGTTCGTGTTTGAGATTGCACCAATCTCCTACCACCTCCTCCGGCGTGATTGACTGCTTCCCCGACGGCACGCTGCTTACCGTTCAGCAGATAAGCAGCGCCTATCCTTTAAGCAGCCAACCCGTCCAGAGTGACGGCTACTCGTGGTGGTCGGTCCAAGCCCACGGCGTAGCCGATTCAAGCGGTGTTATCCAGAATGCCCAAGGCTGGGCGGCGAGTCAGTTTCTGCAGGCAGCTTCTTCGCAGCAGCCCAGCAGCCCCTCGTCTGATCTCGGTTCAACGTTTTTCAAAGGCGAGGCGGTGCAAACAGCAACCGACTCCAATATCAGAAATTCCCCGGCCGGCACAGTAGTTGCGAGCGTGCCGGGCGGTACGCGTATGAATATAACAGGCGGACCGCAAAATGCCGCTCTGGGCACTGTCACATACGCCTGGTGGCAGGTAGACTACGCCTGCGGCGCTGCCCAATGCTGGGTGGCTGGGTCGCAGCTGCAGGCTACTCAAGCGGCGCCGACGTCTCAGACTATCACTCCTCCAGCTGGCAGCAGCCAAGTTACCAAAACAGCTCCCCAAACCGCTACCGTCAACTGGTCAGCTGCTAACCTGACAGGCAGCTATACCATATCATGCAAGGTTGATGGTGGAGCAACGCAGTGTCCGTCAGGCTTCCCGCTCACGTCTTTCGACTCTAACGGCAACGCTTTGTTTGCAACCCAAGGCAGCGGCGAACTGGAGTTCGATATGACGGCTGGCGGTGCCCAGCAATCATCGGCCTTCGTGTGGGTAGGTAACAATCAGCCTCCCCAACAGCAACCACAGCAAACCCTAGGAGGTACCACCCAGCAGCTCCTTGGCGGCAGCGCCAACTGTTCTCCATCCACTCTCTTGCCATGCTTCAACGAATGGAACCTACAAGCTATCAATCCACCTCTCCCAACCTGCAGCTTCACGGCCAATCCCA
>SCLJ03000001.1_pt1 | contig 36919 bp, 53 predicted proteins | sample 7267891 | NCBI WGS metagenome assembly SCLJ03 (sample SAMN10721082, study PRJNA514188) | viral metagenome | isolation source: depth-stratified mine tailings core B | place: China: Fankou Pb/Zn Mine tailings
TTCTCGTGACTGAATTGAGGGTTTTGCAGGCGAAAAGTAAGGGGCTGGAATGGCAAGCACGCGTAAACCGCATAACGATGTACCGGGGTACGTTTGCGAGTTGAAGGCGACGATGGGCGGCCACGCTGTGATCTATGACCGCCAGCGAGGAGCCGACTGGATCGACGCCGAGTATCGCTGGATAGTCATGCACGAGCCATCAACAAAGCACGTCGCTATTTCATCCCTCTCTCACGCCCGTTCAATCATGAAAGGCTGGGCGCGATCCACCACTATTGAAGAAGCCTGCATGCATGCTGACATCCTCGAAGAGGATTACGCGGCAGCATAAAGTTTGGCGGCACCCCGCCCGCACGAGAGTGAGTCACCGGGAGACTGCGGGAAGACTACCATGAAGCAAGGTCCGGGTTACCTGGGTAAGCCGCCAAAACATATAAGGGGCAGGAGTCCACACCGACAAGTATCGACTCCTGCCCAACACAGAAACCGGATGCTTTTGCACATCCAGAGACAGGAGGATTATACCTTGCACGAGCACGTTTGTAACGAGGGACACGTCTCCTACTCCGCCGCGGACCGCACGGACACCCCAGGCTGTTCCACCTGCAACCCGGACCCCAGCGTTGTTATCTGCCCTTCCTGCTGCGCCGCGATCACCGTTGAACTGGTAGGCGAGCTCAGGGCTGAGCGCGACGACCTACGGGCGGAGCTGACGAGGGCAATCGGCAAGACCACCGTCCAGGAGCGGCGCATCCACGAGCTTGAAGCGAGGGCGGAGGCATGAGTTTCGCTACCGACCCCCCTAGCCGCATCCTGAGCCGGCTGCAGATCTCCCACAAGGGTCAAAAGCACGCCATCAAAGCACCGGCGCTGGCCGCTGATCTCGGTATTTCCGACCGCGAGGTCCGCGAGATCATCCACGATCTGCGGGTCACCGGTGAGCCCATCTGCAGCGGCGCTCACGGCTTTTACTGGCCGGTTTCGCGTGAAGACGCGGGACCGTGCATCGCCTGGATAGCGAGCCGCTTCCAGCAGATGCGGGCCAGCTACGAAGGTTATATGCGTGGGCTCGACCGTGAATTCGGGCAATCCTCGCTCTTCGATGAGGAGGTATCGGCATGATCCAGATCACTCTCAATATCGAGGGCTCAGCTCTGTTTTGCGCAAAGACGGCCCAATTCTCCAACTTCTACGATGAGGCCCCGGATACCAGCGAGAAGGTGGGAGAGGATGTCAGGCAGTTCGTCGCCCAATTCCTCCAGGCCCGGCAGCCCAAAGAAGCCAAATAATGAGCTTCTGGAACATCACATATTACGTGGTGATGGGGGCCTATCTGCTTTTCATCGCCTACATTTTGTCTGATCTTTTTCCCGCCCTATTCATGAATCCGGCGGTGGGTTTCGTCGCCATCGGGGCGTTGGGGTTGTTGGGAATATTTAAGCCTTGGAAAGAGGAGCAATGACATCCACCATAATTCCTGGATTTTGTCAATGTGGCTGTGGTGGCAAAACCAAGATCGCTAAGTGGAACGACGCTCGCAAGGGTCAGGTTAAAGGTCAGCCGTTGCGATTTATCCATAACCACCATCGCCGTCTTACGACTCCTCAATACATTATTAATGAAACCACGGGGTGCTGGGATTGGCAGCACCACATAACTGATAAGGGTTACGGGCGCATGTGGAATGGCCAAAAGAAAGTCCGTGCTCACCGTTATTTTTATGAACAGAAGTATGGCCCAATTCCTAATGGTCTTGAACTCGACCACCTTTGTAGAAACCGCGCCTGCGTCAATCCCGACCATTTGGAGCCGGTAACGACTGCAGAGAACATTCGGCGCGCCTGTAAGTTTCGAAGAGAAGGGGGTGAGGCAATCAGACAGACACAAAATTGAAGAGGTGAGGACTCGTAGTAATTGGGCGGCCTACTTGGGGCGGGCCGCCCGCTAATCAAACAGACACGGAGATTTTATATGAACAGCGATTTAAAAGACACCCTAGTTAATGAAACGAAGCCCGAGAGCTACGTGCTGGAACACGTCAGCCCCTCGCAGTTAAACATGTGGATGCGCTGTCAGAAACAGTGGCGCTTCCGCTATATCGATGGGCTCATCATTCCTACAGCGGCGCAGCTGCTTTTGGGCTCGGCCTACCATTCCGGGCTCGAATTCAACTACACCAACAAGATCGAGTCGAAAGAGGACATGCCGGCGGATGAGGTTATTGGTGCCTTCGCCGATAAGTTCGAGGCCCGCGCGGACTCTGAGGAGATCGACTGGCGGGACTCGAAGCCTGGGGAAGTGCTGGACCGAGGTGTGGCGCTGACGCGCTGCCACATGCAGACCAGGGCACCCGAGATTCAGCCGGTCGAGGTCGAGACGCGCAAATCCATCACATTGCCAAGCGGCATCGAGCTTCTGGCGATTCTCGATCTCAAAGATGATCGGGGCATCATCCGCGATCACAAGACCGGCAAGCGCAAGAAGAGCCAGGGCGACCTCGACAAGGATACACAGGCCACAGCCAATCTCATCGTTGACCCGGACGCCACGGGCTTTGGCTGGGAGACAGCAATCACCAACAGCAAGGGAGCCGACTGCCAGTTCCTCGAAACCTCGCGCTCACAGGCTGAGAAGGACTGGTATCTCGCCAACATCGAGGCGACCATCAAGCAGATACAGAGCGCCATTCAGACCGGCATTTTCGTAGGCAACACGAACGGCTGGCACTGCGGCCCGGACTTCTGCGGCTGGTTCAATATCTGCAAGCCGAGGTGCTGAAATTGACAAACGATCTCAACATAAAAAAGCCCAAAGACACCGTTCAGGACGCGCTTAAACTGGTTGTCTACGGCGATAGCGGCGTTGGCAAAACCGTGTTCGGTTCGACCGCCCCCAAACCCCTCTACATCTCCTGCGAGGCGGGACTGCTTTCCATCGCCGACAAGAATATCGACGTGGTGGAGATCGGCACATGGCCGGACCTCGTGGCCGCATTTGAGCTTCTTAAATCGGGCAGCCATCCGTACAAATCGGTGGTTCTGGATTCGCTTACCGAATTGCAGAAGAAGCACCAGGACTACCTGCTTTCGAAGAACGGTCAGCCTCGGCTTTCAATGCAGGGCTGGGGCGACAACATCCAGGCCACGCGCAAGGTCTGCCGGACGTTTCGCGATCTGCCTATGAACGTGATTCTGATTGCCCTGGCTGGCGAGATCGCCGGGGAGGACGGCTCTGGCACCCCCAGGAAGCGGTTCGCCCTCAACGGTAAGGATCTGCCCAACGAGGTCATGGGTTTCTTCGATCTGGTGGGCTACATGTTCACGCGGGACGAGAAAGACGATGCCGGCCAGGTCATCACGAAGCGGGCCATCCGCTTTCAATCCAATGAATTCATCCCGGCCAAGGACCGCTCCGGTAAGCTCGACTCGCTGGAACCGCCCAACTTCATGACCATCTACGACAAGGTCTTTGCCAACGGCAAAAAGGAGGGAGCCGCGAAATGACCATAAATCTCGGTAAAAATCTCAGTGACATAGAAACCGAGGAGACCTACGGTCCGATGCCCGTCGGCGATTACAAAGCAGTCGTGGTGGAGGCCATCGAGAAGGTCTCGCAGAGTGGCAACGACATGATCGAACTGCAGATTAAGCTCGAAGGCAATGAGCGGTACGACGGCAAGCTATTCTGGCGGTACCTGGTCTTCGGACTGGAGTACTCGCTGGAAGCTCTCAAACGCGACATGACATGCCTCGGCATGAACACCGATAACGTCACCACTGTTAGCGCGGAGCAGTTCATAAACCGTCGCTGCCGCGTTCACACAAAGCGCGAAGAATACAACGGCGAGCTCAAGGACAAAATCCACTATCTCAAGCCGTATGAAAGTAGCAGTGGGTCTCCGGCAACCTCAGACGAAGAACCCCTCCCTGAAGAACCCCAGGGTGTGTCTGACGACGACATTCCTTTCTAAGGTGATGGCTATGGAAAATCTCAGGATTATCAAACTCGAAGCTGAGAATTTCAAGCGCCTGCGGGCCGTGGAGATCACCCCCGACGGCAACATGGTGGTAATCAGCGGCAGGAACGAGCAGGGCAAGAGCTCGGTGCTGGATGCCATCTGGTCTGCCATCGGCGGCAAGGCGGGCTCTGACGGCCTCTCCCGGCCCATCAGGGACGGCGAGGAGACCGCACAGGTCACAGTCGATCTAGGTGAGATCATCGTCACCCGCAAGTGGACCGCCAAAGCCAGCTACCTGACCGTGGAGAACCGGGACGGGGCGGTGTTCAAATCGCCCCAGTCCATGCTGGACGAACTGGTGGGCCAGATCTCCTTCGACCCGCTGGCATTTTCGCAGATGAAGGAACGGGAGCAGCGTGAGACGTTGCTGGCCCTGGTCGATCTCGGACTGGACCTTAATGAGTGGGAACGTCGCTACGGTGATCTTTACTCCGAACGAGCCGAGGTCAATCGCGCCGTCAAGGAAGATGAGGGGGCGGCCGCCAAGCTGCCGGCGGTCCCGGAAGACACTCCCGATGAAGAAGTCTCCGGGCAGATCGTGCTCGACGAGATGCAGGCGGCTCAGGAGATCAAGGCTGCCAACGACCGGAAGCGGCAACATCTGGAAGCTCTACAGAACGAGGCGCGCGACAAGGAACGTGATCTCAATGAGGCCCGCGGAAAGCTGGAAGAACTCAAAAACGCTGTCGAGGAGCAGGAGATACTCGTGCTCGCCCTCCTCGGCGAAATTGATTCCAAGGACAACGCAGCCGCAAGCCTCGCTGTTGAGATCGAGGATCTGGAAGACCCAGACCTTTCAGTATTCCAGGACAAGCTGGCCCGGCTCGAAACCGTCAATGCCAACGTCCGGGTCAAGCAGCAGCGACGGGACCTCGAAGCCTCGGCTGCGGAGCATCGAGCCAGGTCGAAGGAGTTCACTGATCGGATCAAGGCCCTCGAGCAGGAGAAGGCCGACGCGCTGGCAGCAGCCAACATGCCCATAGCGGACCTCGGCTTCGACGCCGAGGGCGTCACCTACAAGGGCGTCCCATTTAGCCAGGCATCGGGCGCGGAGAAGCTGCGCGTATCGCTTGCCATCGCCATGGCCATGAATCCCACCCTGCGCGTCATCCGCATAAAGGACGCCAACGACCTCGATTCCACGAACTGGCAACTGATCAAAGACATGGTCAGCGAGAAGGACTTCCAGTGCTGGTGCGAGGTTGTAGATGAGACCGGCAAGCTGGGCGTTTGTATCGAGGACGGGGCGGTATCGAAACAACTCAACGAACTGGAGGCGAAATGAAGTTCTGCGGAAAATGCGGTTACTGGGGCGGTAAGTGCTTCATCAATCCCAACCCCGTCGGCGGCCGGACAGAAGAATCTATTGGCTGCAAATTCCATAACGGGCCTGACGAGCCCATCGACGGTCAGTTGAGCTTTCCCGCGGACCCGGTCTTTCTGCTCAATTTGTGCCGCTCATGCGAAGGCGATCCCTCCGGGGACTCTTGCGGCTTTGAGGTTACGCTTGGTGCAGACAGCAACGAGCCGGAGGGGCTCTTCTGCACGAAGTTCCGACGCATTGCGGAGCCTCCCATCCCAGGTTCACTCTGTAGCCGTTGCGACATCGATCCCAGTAACGGCGGCGAATGTGAGCGCGACGGCGTCAACAAGGATACTGACGAGTGCAAAGAGTTTGTCATCGCCGAAGGAGCCTGGCCGTGCGGTGAGTGCGCCGTCACGCTGGGTGTTATGCCCGATGGTCTCGAGGTCGAGTGCCAGCTCGATAACGATGGGCTCTGTGAGAACTTCGTGCAGGTATCACTACCTGACGACGACGACATCAACCAACTATGCAAGAGCTGCGCGCCTTTCAAGGGCAACGACGTGGGCGGTATCTGCTTAGGCAAAACCGACGGGTCGGTCGAGTGTGAGGACTACATGGAGATGCCTGAGCCCAGCCCGGACAGCGCTGACGAAGCCGAGGCAGCCGAAAGCGGTGATGCCTCATGAAAATCACCACCGAATTCCTCAACGAGAAGGGCGCGTGTCGCGACGGCCGCGACTGGTTCAAGGAGCATTTCCCCGGCGCTGAAGCCGACTACCAGGCCGTGCTCGACGCTCTCGCCGAAGAGAACCTCGCCGAATGGGCCAGCTGGCTGCTCGATGCCGCCGGCACGCTCGATACCGTCCTGGAGATCGACGGCGACCTGGAGGTCGAGAAGAGTTTCTTCTTCGCAGGCTACGTCAAGATCACCGGAACCCTGAAAGCCGGACTCTCAATCCGGCTTGGGCGCGGCATCAGCGCCGGGGACGGCATCAGCGCCGGGTGGGGCATCAGCGCCGGGCGCGGCATCAGCGCCGGGGACGGCATCAGCGCCGGGGACGGCATCAGCGCCGGGGACGGCATCAGCGCCGGGGACGGCATCAGCGCCGGGTGGGGCATCAGCGCCGGGCGCGGCATCAGCGCCGGGGACGGCATCAGCGCCGGGCGCGGCATCAGCGCCGGGGACGGCATCAGCGCCGGGTGGGGCATCAGCGCCGGGTGGGGCATCAGCGCCGGGCGCGGCATCAGCGCCGGGCGCGGCATCAGCGCCGGGGACGGCATCAGCGCCGGGTGGGGCATCAGCGCCGGGCGCGGCATCAGCGCCGGGTTATTCGTTACCTGTAGGCGCGTTCTCAAGTTCACCCTGCGGGTCTTCGCCGGCACCTGCTTGTGGCGTCAGGTCTCCGACGAGGAGAAGACCATCACCTGCGGCAAACTCGAAGGCGGAGAGGTGGCCTATGGGATTCTCAATGAGGTTGGGATGCCGGAAGAGGAAAAGGCGGAGGTGGAGGCGTGATGGACATGATCATCGTGATAAAGGAGCGCTCCGATGCCTGAAACTGTCCACATTCGGGCTTATGATAGCGACTGTCCCTGGCTGGATGGTAGCCACAATATGGAGCGGTGTCTCCGGGACGAAGACGAGCCGTACTATCCGTTTTTCTGCACCGAGATCAATCGGGATCTGTTTGTTATCTGTCGTGCAACCGTTACTCGCGAGGAGGCCACCAGCTGATGACTCCTCTGAGTTACCGCATCTGGTCAGCAGACTTCTATCCCGGCGAGGCCAAGTTCATCTATAGCGGCAGCACCCCGATGATGTTGTCTGGTTTTTTCAGAGACACGGCCCGCATTCACACTATCTGCCAGATGCCGTATGAGCAGTTCACCGGGCTCCATGACGCCAAGAATGTAGCGATATTCGAGGGCGACATCGTTCGCGTTAAATGCGCACACGGCTACAAGGAGGGCAAGAAGATCACAGGCCTTGTGGTCTATAACGAGGACCACGTGCACTTCGAGGTCCGCTATGACATCCAGGAGCGATCTCACGGCGTTGAATACCTCGACCAGTTCTACCAGGTCATCGGGAATGTCCACGAAAATCCCGAACTGCTGGAAATGCGATGAAAGTCGTGACGCCCTTCCATGTGATGTCAGAGATCATGGACGAGCTGGAGGCCGCTGAACAGAAGCACCCTGGCTGGCCCGATGATCTCATCCACGCCACGGCCATCGTCGCTGAGGAGTCCGGAGAGGCCATCCAGGCGGCCATCGACTTCATGTATTCGGATCTCCCTGAGGGGTGCGTGCTGAACACCTGGACCGATGTCGTAAGGAGCTGGCTCAGACCGCAGCAGTGGCAATCAGGGCGCTGATGCATCTGGAGGGCAGCGCATGACCTTCGGTCCCAAACACGAGGGCTGCCGCCGGCAGTTTATCCAGCTCTCACGGGCCTATTATGGGGCGATATCTCTCGCCACGACAAGAGATGTCACAGACGAGATTCAGGTCGGCTTCTATCATCCTGATGGCGGCACGTCGGGTGAGTTCAGCATCGTGTGGATCGCTCTTACTTGCGCGGACACTGTGCCGCGTCTGGAAGCGTTCAACGACTCCTGGGACGCCCTCTGGCAGTTCCGGGATGTCCTCGAAAAGATGGCGGCCGTCGATGGCCAGAACATCTCACCTGACGATTTCTGCCGGCTGCTGGAGTCGTGCGGGGTTGAGGACGCCACGCCGGTGGAGAGGGCCTACAGTTGACCAAAATCGAGTGGTGCGACGAAACGATCAACCCCCTCGGCTGGGGCTGCTACGGCCCTGAAGGCACCGCTGCGCATCCGAAGCCATGTTCCTACTGCTATGCCCGGCGCGTCGCACGCGGCCCCTGGGCGGCTCAGCGGGGTTGTCCTGACTGCCAGGCATTCCGCCCCCACTGGCATCCGGAGATGCTAGAGAAGCCGCTGGGATGGAAGAAGCCTCGCCATATCTTCGTGCAGAGCATGGGGGACCTGTTTCATCCTGAGACGCCGACTGAACACATTGAGGCCGTCCTGGAGGTCGCGGAGCACTGTCCTCAACACACATTCATATTCCTGACAAAATGTCCGGAGAGTTATCAGCTCTTCCGATTCCCTGAGAACTCCTTAATCGGGGCAACGGCAACCGACCAGGATTCATGGGAGCGTGCCATCCTCGGTCTGGCACATCACAGTCTCTCCGTTGCGTGCGATCTGCGTCCTTCGTTCGGCAGGTATTTCATCAGCGCCGAGCCCTTGCTCGGGCAAATAAAGCCGAATGCAATATCGGGGCTCAGTTGGCTCATAATCGGCGCTGATTCCAACCGTGGGGCTGCTCTACCTGACGTTCCTTGGGGCAATGACCTGGTAGAAGCAGCAGAAAAGGTCGGAGTGCCCGTATTCGTGAAAAACAACTGGCCCTGGCCTCGTTTTGCCGAGCGCCCGTATCACTTCGATTGGCCGCAACAATTCCCCAAGGAGGTGACCAGTGGCTAAAAACCGCCGGCCCAGTTTCCAGTTCTATCCCGGTGACTGGCTGGGCTCCAAAAAAATCGCCTTGATGAAACCAGAGCACGAGGGTGGTTACATCAGACTCATGTCCTACATGTGGGATGATCCTGACTGCTCACTGCCGGACGATGATGAGCAGCTGGCGATACTTTCTCGGCTCGATCCTGAACGTTATCCGGGCGCGATAAGTGTAGTTAAAAAATGTTTCAAAAAACATCCAAAAAAAATTCACTTTTTAACTCATGAAAGATTGTTGCTTGAAAGAAAAAAGCAAAACGCGTGGAGGAAAAAATGCAAAAAGGGAGGTAAAAACTCGGCTAAAACCCGCTGGGGAAGCGGGAATAATGGCGATAAAAAAGAGGGTAAGGGTAGTTACGAAACAGTTACAACTAAATTGAAAGGTAAGGGTAACACTTCTTCTTCTTTTTCTTCTTCTTTAATAACCCCCCCTACCCCCCGCACAGCGGGGGGAGTTGATGAGCATGAAATTTTAAACCCAAGAGCCCGAGGCGACAGCCCACGTCAACGCGCCCAGAAGATTACTGAGGAGGAAGCAGCGATCAGGGAGGCGGAGGAAGAGTGTCAACAGAGAAGAGCCGAATGCCGGCAATTCGAACGCGATGCCTGGACCGAGATCGAGAAAGCCGAGCAGGATGAGCGTGAACGCATCGAAAGGCAGGAGCGCTGGCCCGAGCTCTACCCAGAAATCTCCGAGCTGGACTTCGACGCCTTCCATCACCGCGAGGATCCTGTAGCGGGAGAGATTCCTTGTGATGGAGAGTTTGAGGTTTACGACCTCTCGCCGGCAGCAATGAACCTGATGCGCAGTGTCTATCTGCGCTGCCAGCTTTGCGGCCACCAGATTACCGCTGAAAACCCCCGCGGGCCTGACCTGAGAATGCAGGACGCTTGGCGGATGAACAAGTCCGTGGAGGAGCTGCTGGATGAAAGAGCAGCGGAGTTGAGGGCTCCTGAAACCCCTTGCGTTAGTGGCGAATCCAATACCCCATGCGCTGAAAGGAGCGAGATGTGAAAAAGTTCAAATGGCCTGACAGCATTATCCGGTGGAGCGCGATCACCGTCACGGTTGTCGTCGTCACCCACGGCCTATGGGCTTCGGCAACCCGGGCATCGGTACAGGATGACGCATACGCCTCGGCCGGTATTTGGCGCTCATATGCTGATTACCTAGAGCGGAGACTGTGGGTGCCTGGCTTGAGCGCTTCCAATTGCACGGGCGGCGTGATCTACCTCGGAGACGAACTCTACCTCGTGCCGATGGGAATCGCCAACACCATCAATGATTTCTGGATGAAATTCAGCGAAAGGGGAGAAACTTGAGCAACCACAATGATGCCGTGTATCTGCCGGCGATGCGGCTGGTCAGTTTTGAGGAGAAGGTCGAGTTGTTGACTGAGGAGTTGCTGGGACTTTCGTCAGAGAGCAGGGAGGTGCTCTTGGAGATCATCCGTCTCACTTGGCACATCGAGCAGGGCATTGACAAGAGGAGGCTGCTTAGTGACGCCCCGACAGGCAGAGGCAACACCGACAATCCTCCGGGCGACACTCGCATGGCGGGACTACTCATCAACCTCCAGCGCCACCTAAAGCGTCTCGCTGCGCGTAAGCGCAAACAGCAGGAGAGAATGATCGGTGATCTCTGGAAGGTGGTAAACGACTTCCTCAAGCAGATGGACAAAATCGAAGGACACAATGATCCTGAGCGAGTCAGGGAGCGGTGGGCAAAGAAGGCAGAAAAAGAGGAAAGTGTGACAGTCTGAAAACAGACGGGAATAAATTCTTTATCCCTGCAAATGAAGGCATTAATATTATTTCCTTGACAAACCATAAGGCTCAGGTGTAGGGTTATATGCTAAGTAGGGAAACATGCCTCTACAGCCGCCACCGCCTCAATGGAGTAGGCGGTTTTTTCGTTGGGAGACTGGCTTAATGCGGAAGAAGATCATCACGTCGGCGGTTACGTCCTGGTCTACGCACCCGATCATCCCAACGCAGGTAGTTGTGGCTACATCTTTGAGCACCGCTTGGTCATGTCTGCCATGCTTGGCCGGGCTCTCCTGCCCGGCGAGGTCGTTCATCACAAAAATGGCGACAGAGGCGATAATCTGCCTTCAAATCTTAAACTGATGGAGGGCGGAGAACACGTCTCTTTCCATCGCCACGAGGAGTTCAATGCTGGCTTCCAGCATTTTGTTGGCGCTGCAGAGCATTCTTTCCCTCGGCCCTTTGAGGAGACATGGGAAGAACCACTTGAGGTGGCTCTAAGCGGGTGAGTCGTCAGGCAGGTCTGGTGGAACCGCCTTCGGCTTTTGCGCCTCTTCACCCTTCTCCCTCAACTCCTCAATCGTGCCGAAGTAGAGCTTGAATTTCAGCGGTCCCTTCTTGTAGAAGCCTGGCTTTCGGTCCAGGTAAACCACGTTGTCATCGTCAGTCTTGTCAGACATCCAGCCTCCTTGGCGCGGGGTCGAAAAGTTTACCACAGAGCAGGTGGGCAGTCTATGAGCAGCCTGGCCGAGATCATCTCACACAAGCAGCCAGCCACTTTTGCGGTGCTTGCTGCAATGGCTGGGCGGCAGTACGCATCAGGCTGGAAGCAGGGAAGAGTGGCTGTTTTTGTACCCAGAAAGCAACAGCCCAAACCTGTTAAAGGCGAACTGGCCGCAGCATTCAGCTGATCACTCCCGCTCAGGCAAGTGCGCTCCGGCTACTGGATTTTCTTCGATGAGGCCGCTCTCAATCAGGTAGTCGTAGAAATTCCTGATAACCTCGATGTGGCGCTTCATGCAGTCGATACTGGCATCACGAACGGCCATCCCGACGATGTATCCCTGGATGACTGAGGCGTCAGCCTCGTCGATCTCATTGAGCCAGACACGCTGGCTGAGATAAGCTTCGAAGTTTCGTAGGACCTCGGTAACGAAGTGAGACCTGGTCCTACCAGCGTTCAGTTCCCATAGGTAATCGTCAACAAGCCTTTGCGCCGGAACGTCCGGATGCTCATCCCGAAACGGATTCATTCCCCACCCCCTGAGAGTGGGGGACTCATCGGCGGCTGATCAGCCAGCCTTTAGGAGAACATGCCTGAGACGCTCACAATTCCCGATATCCACTGTTCATACGATGACCTGGTCGATCTGGTGGCGCTGGTTCCGCATCCGCGCAATCCGAACACGCACCCGACCAAGCAAATAGAGCTTCTGGCCAAGATAATCGCCAGCCAAGGCTGGCGTGCGCCGATCACCGTCTCGAAGCGCAGCGGCTTCATCATCCGCGGGCATGGCCGGCTGATGGCGGCCCAGAAGCTGGGTCTGGATCAGGCGCCGGTCGACTACCAGGATTATGCGACCGAGGCTGAGGAGTGGGCCGATCTCGTCGCCGACAACCGCATCGCCGAGCTCGCCAAGATCGATGAAGACGAGCTGGCAAAGCTGATGGCCGAGCTATCCGACGGCGACCTGGACATGGAGCTCACCGGCTTCGGCGAGAAGGAACTTGACCGCATATTGGCGGCCGCTACTCCCGTTGACATTCACGACGACGGTTTCGACGCTGAGGCAGAGGCCGAGAAGATTACTGAGCCGGTTACTCAGCCCGGCGACATTTGGCTATTGGGAGAACACCGGCTGATGTGCGGCGACAGCACCAGTGCCGCCAACGTGCAAGTGCTCATGGACGGTCAGCGTGCCGCGCTCTTCTCAACAGACCCGCCTTACCTGGTCGATTACAACGGCACGAACCACCCCCAGAAGTGGAACGAGTCGGAGAAAAACCGGGCCAAGAAGAACAAGGATTGGAACGAAAGCTATCAGGACTGGGACAACTCCCAGCAGGGAGAAGGCCTTTACGAGGGCTTCATTTCCGTGGCCATTGCTCACGCCATCATCGAGAACGCCGCCTGGTATTGCTGGCACGCATCGAGGAATCAGGCCATGCTCGAGGCCGTCTGGAAAAAGTATGGCGCCTTCATGCATCAGCAGATCATCTGGGCCAAGGATCGGGCCGTGCTTACGCGCTGCTGGTACCTGTGGCAGCACGAGCCGTGCCTATTCGGGTGGGTAAAGGGCAAGAAGCCCGATCGCCTGGCATCTGATCATCCATCGACGGTCTGGAACTTCCCAACCATCGCGCCTGGTACTGCGACCGAGCATCCAACCTCGAAGCCTGTTGAGCTCTTCGCTATCCCAATCCTTCAACACACAAGCCCTGGAGATATTTGCTACGAGCCCTTCTCCGGGAGTGGCACGCAATTCATAGCTGCCGAACAAGCAGACCGGATCTGCTACGGCATGGAACGAAGCCCGATCTTCTGTGACGTGGTTGTGAAACGCTGGGAGCAGCTGACTGGTCGAAGCGCTCATGCAGTGCACAGCGAAAAGTAAGCGCTCCGGCAAGCGATGTAAGAGCCATGCGATCAAGGGCAAAGACAAATGCCGGATGCATGGAGGCTCCACTCCGATCGAGCATGGCCTGTTCAGCAAATACCCTGACGCCGTCGTCGGCGGCCACATGGAGGCGGCCAAGAAGGTCAGCGCCATGGCTTCGCTGGAGAAGTCGATTCCGGTGCTTATCGCGATCATGAGCCTGTGGGTGGAACGAGGCATCGTCTTTGCTCCCAAGAACTACCTTGCCACCTGCATGCTCATGTCGAAGATCACTGCGGCAGTTGAGACCTACGAGAGGCTGTCCAATCCGGGCAGAAGCGGCGACTCAGCCAAGGAGCAGATCGGGGAATACCTCGAGGCGCTGAAAGGCGCTGCCTCCGACGTATGGTCGGGTGAGGAAGACCAATGCGAAGAGTAGGCCCGCGCTTTCGGTTCAGGCCTTTCAGCGCTCAGCAGAAGCGGCTTCTCACTTGGTGGATGCCCCAGAGTCCTTACCGCGATTACGACATGGTCATCGCGGACGGCTCGGTGAGGTCCGGCAAAACCATCGCCATGATCGACGGGTTCCTCACCTGGGTGCTTAGCACATTCGAGAATGAAGATTTCATTCTGGCCGGCCGCTCGGTGGGTGCGCTTAAACGCAACGTGCTCAATCCGATGTTCAAGATTCTCAGGGCCAAGGGCATCGCTTATCACTACGTCAGGTCCGGCCCTGACACCAGGATCGAGATCGGCACCAACACGTTCTACTGCTTCGGAGCCAACAACGAGGCCAGCCAGGACGTGCTGCAGGGTCTGACCGCTGCCGGTGGACTTGGTGATGAGGTGGCGCTTTTCCCGTGGTCGTTTATCGAGCAGATGATCGCTCGCTGCAGCGTCGACGGCTCAAAGCTATGGTTCAACTGCAACCCCGAGGGGCCGAACCACAAGGTCAAGACTGATCTCATCGATCAGGCCGAAGAGAAGCGGATCCTGCATCTGCACTTCGTGCTGGATGACAACCTGACGCTTTCGGAAAAGATCAAATCCCGTTACAAGCGGCTATTCTCCGGGCTCTGGTACAAGCGGTACATTCTGGGCCTCTGGGTGCTGGCAGAGGGCGTCATCTACGACATGTTCGACGCCTCACCGGGCAGCAAGCACGTCACGTCCGATCTGCCCAAAATCCGCGAGTGGTACATGGGCATTGACTACGGTACCGCGGGCAGCGCATTTGTGGCTCTACTCCTTGGCATCGGTGAGGACAACCGTCTCTATTTCGCCAGGGAATGGCGCTGGGATTCTGTTAAGAAACAACGACGACTCTCAGACCTGCAGTACTCAAAGCGGCTCAAGACGTGGCTGACCAGTCTTGAGAGTCAGCTGGGTAAGGTCGAGCCGCGCCGGATTTACGTTGACCCTTCGGCGGCTTCCTTTATCGTCCAGCTCTACGACGACGGCTGGGAAGGCGTCACCAAGGCCAATAACGACGTGGTGCCGGGCATCAGGTTCTTCGGCAATCTCATCAGCGCTGACCGCTGGCGCATTCACGAACTCTGCAGCGGCACGATTACTGAGATGCAGGAGTACGTCTGGGACCCGAAAGCACAGGATCGTGGTGAGGACAAGCCGCTCAAACAGAAGGACCACGGGCCGGATGCGGGCCGGTACGGCGTGATGGGAACCCGCAGGATCACCAGGCACTGGATAAACGAAGAGCTCGATCAAGCAGCTTAAAGGAGAGAATTGCCGCTCCCAACAAACACCACCAAGATGCCGTGGCCGCCGCCGGACTTTACTGCCATTGTTCAGGACATGCAGATGGCCGATGCCTGGTACTCCGGCGACCCGGACAAGCTCATGGCCTACTATGGTGGCGCTCCGAGTGCGGCTTTGGGGAAACAGGACAACAGCTTTGAGCGCAGCTTCGGCGTCTCATTCCGTGGTGGCATTTCTTTCTGGAGCCGGCGCTCCAATGACCCGGGCAACCGGGGCGTGCCGCGCATCCACGTGCCGGTCGCCGCCGACATCGCCTCGCGCTCAACGGACTTTCTCTTTGGCGAGTCTCCAACTATTCAGATTCCCGAGGCCCACGAGCAGAAGGCTGTGGAGGGCGCGGTCGATACCGAGGCCCGGCTGCAGGAACTCATGGAGCTGTTGCAGATAGAGGCACTGCTAACCGAGGCGGCGGATTTCGCCTCCGGCATCGGTGGGGTCTACCTGGTCCCGGGCTGGGACCAGGAGATCGGGCAGCACCCCATCCTCAGGGTGGTTTCTGGCGACTGCGCAATACCAGAATTTCGCTACGGCTATCTCTCGGCTGTCACCTTTTACCGGACAGTCAAAACCGATAAGCGTAAGGTCTGGCGGCACCTGGAAAAGCACGAGCCCGGCCATATTTACCATGGTCTCTACGAGGGCGACAAGGATGTGCTCGGCGACCTCGTGATGCTCGATACCCTCAAGGAGACTGCTGGTTTTAGTGAGGACGTGAAGCTGCCCGACGGCATCACCGGTCTGATGGTCTCCTACATCCCGAACGCCCTGCCCAACCGCAAGCGCAGGATGAGAGTGGGCCGCTCCGACACCGCCGGCGCGGAGAGCATGATGGATGCGCTCGACGAGACCTGGACTTCGTGGATGCGTGATATCCGGCTGGGTCAGGCAAAGGTTTTCGTTCCCAACGACTGGCTCAAGCGCACCGAACGGGGCGGCGGGGCGCAGTTCGACCACGATCAGGACGTATTTGTCAGGCTCGATGTCGATCCGCTTTCCAAAGAGGCGATGAATATCACGCCCAACCAGTTTGCCATCAGGTACGAGGAGCACAGGGGCACGTACCTAGAGCTATTTGAGCAGATCATCCATGCCGCCGGGTACAGCCCGCAGAGCTTCGGCCTCCACATCGAGGGGCAGGCGGAAAGCGGTACTGCCCTTAAGCTCCGGGAGGGCGCAAGCTACAGGACCACGATGAAGAAGCGCCGTTTCTTCGAGCCCGCGGTGGCTGCCGCCCTGGAGAAGATGCTCATCATCGACCAGCAGGTCTTCGGAAGCAGCATCGTTCCGTTTCGCCCGCGGGTGGTTTGCAATGAGGCTGAGTCCGACCAGATGCAGACGGCCCAAACTGTCCAGCTGCTCAGAACTGCCGGCGCGATGTCTATCCGTAACCTCGTCAAGATGGCCCAGCCTCACCTCGAGGGCGAGGAGCTAGACGCAGAGGTCCAACGCTGCATGCAGGAGCAGGGAATGTTGCTGCCCGATCCCACCGCGAACGTCTGATGACTATTTCCAGATGCACGGCGACAAAATCCAGCGGTTGGCGTTGTCCCAGGCGTGCGATCAAGGGCAAAGACAAATGTCGGCTTCACGGCGGGTTGATGGTCGGAATAAATGTGACAACTCGTGTGCACGCCCGTTTTGTCCTGATCATTGCGAAACTTGAGAATGGACCGAAGATCAAGGGCTTTCTTCTGTTTGAAACCGGCGAGCTGAAGTGGCTGTCCTGAGATGTCTGGAAGCGGAGACGCCCGCGAAGATTTAGCCAGCCGCATAGCTGAAGAAATCATGATGATGTATCAAGAGGCGGAGGTGGCAATCAAGAAAGAGATTGCCCGAAAGTTCGCCAAGGGTCTGGACGCCACCGATTGGGCGGCTCAGAAAAGGGTGGGTATCGGCGCGCTGCGAAGGGCTGCTGAAATCGAGGTCAGGAAACTCGACAAGGGTATCTCCACGGTTCCCGGTCATATGGAAGACGCGTACAGAGCCGGAGCTGAAAGCGCCAAGGTCAACATTGAAGTTGGCTTTTATGGCACGAATACTCCGGCAATCAAGGTTCTAGCTAACGAGCTTGTATCCGGGATTCGCACAGCCCATTTTCAGATTCTGCGCAGGGTCAACGATGAGTACCGGCGCGCCATAACCGACACCCTCCATCTATCGGCCTCAGGCGTTTACACTCGTAGGCAGGCCGCGATGAAGGCCATGGACGAGCTGGTGAAAAGCGGCTTCGGGCGCTTCGTGGACAAGTCCGGACGCGCCTGGTCACTCCAAAGTTACGTCGAGATGTCTACCAGAACGGGCTTGAGCCGCACCATGCTGCAGGGCAGGCTTGACGCATACCAAGCAGCCGGCCATGACCTGGTTATCATCTCCGATGCTCCTGAGGAGTGCTCAGTCTGCAGGCCCTGGGAGGGACGCATCCTCTCGATCTCGGGTCAGGATAAAAGCCATGCTTCTCTGGCAACGGCGAGAGCGGCGGGGCTGTTTCATCCCAACTGTCGACACAGCGCCAACCGCTGGATAAAGGGCCTCACCAAGCCGCTCTACAACACCAAGACCGCTGACCCCAAAGGTGATGAGCTCCGCCAGCAGCAGCGCTACCTCGAGCGCCAGGTACGCAAGAAGAAGGAAAAGGTCGCGGTCAATAAGGCATGGCTTGAGAATGACAAGAATTTCGAGGCCCGGCGGGCCTTGGTCAAATCCGAGGAACAACTGAAGACGGCTAAATCGAAACTCGACACTTTTATCACTGAGAACGATCGTAAGCGTCGACGCGATCGTGAGCAGATCAAATCAGCTTATTAACGGCACGCCAGGAGCGCGCCTGGAACGGAGGTATGTCTTGATGGCAGACCAAAGCAATGAGAATGTACGTGGTTTCTGGCTGAACGGACGGTTCTATCCGATCATTGCCGGTGGATCCGGCGATGAGGGCGGAGACGACGATGGTACTGAGGGAGGCGATGAGGGAACCACCGGTGACGAGGATCATGGCTCGGACTCTGGCAGTCCTGGTGATGAAGGCGACACCGGTGACGACTCGTCGGATGATGTCGAGGCGCTCCGGAAGGAGATCGCCAAGCTCCGCAAGGAGAATGCGAAGCGTCGCACGGATTCACGCGATGCCAAGCAAGCGAAGGACGCCACCGAGGGCAAACTGAAGGCCATCGCCAAGGCGCTGGGCGTTGATAGCGATGACGAGCCCGACGTGGACGCTCTCAAATCGCAGCTGGAAAAGACTTCAAGCGAAATGAAATCGCTTAAGATCGAGAAGGCGATCAGCCGCGCTGCCAAAAAGCATGGCGCGGACGCGGAGGCGCTGACCGACTCCCGCAGTTTCATGAAGGATGCTGACGCCCTCGATCTCGATGATGACGACTTCGCCGACGCTCTGGGAACGCTGGTCGAGACCGCCGTCAAGAACAATCCGAAGCTCAAGGCCAGTCAGGCACCGGGCAAGAGTGGAGGGGAGTTCAACACCCCGTCCGACGACGGGAAGAAGGTGTCCCTGGATACCGCGATTCAGAAGGGCGACAGGGACGCAATCAACAAGGCCATGGATGCTGAACTGAAGGCAGGCCGCAAGTAACCGTACCAAACATAGGCATTAGAGCAAGGCCGCTTCGAGCGGCTTTTTTGATGCCCAAGAACTGGAGGAAACGCATGTTTAACGAACTGCGAAAGGGCGGTTTTTACCTGGGCGGTAAATACTATCCGCCGATTATGGGTGGTGCCGGTCCGGGTGTTCCCCTGGCGTCCGAACCGACCATCTGGTCGTCGCGGATTCTGGAATATCTGGACAAGAGTTTCATGTACGTGCAGGCGCTCACCAACAACAACTACGAGGGTGAGGCCAAAAAGGGCGGCACGGTCAAGGCGTTCTACGTCAGCGACGTGGTCGTGACCGACTACACGGGCGCGTGGCTTGACGCCGACTGGGGCACGCTCGGTGACAACGCCGTCACCATCCAGATCGACAAACAGAAGAAGGTACTGATCAAGGTGCCGAAGGTGCGCGAGCACTTCTCGGAACTCCAGCTGATCGATCAGGGCTCCCAACGTGCCGCTGTTGCCATCGGTGACGTGATCGACCAGGCCATCGCCGCCAACTACTCGTCCATCGCCGTGGCTAATGCCTACGGCGACGACGTCACGCCGATCACCGTGGGTCTGGGCGCGGGTCAGGTTGCCCCAAGCGTGGCGCTAGCCATCCTGCGCGAGAAGCTGGTGGCCGCCAAGGCGCCGCACACCAACCCGCGCGTGGTCCTGCCGGAATGGTTCGGCACAATGCTTTACATCGAACTCTCGGGCCGCAACACCAGTCTTGGTGACGCGGCGACCCGGGGCCAGTTCGCGGTAGACGCTGGCAAGATGGACCCGGTCAGCGGCCTGATTCCGTACGTCTCGCCCAACGTGCCCAACACCACGGCCACAAAATACAAGGTCATGGCAGGCGATCCCATGATCACCTTCGCCTCGGCGATTGATGAGATGGACACGGTCCAGCTGATCAACGACTTCGCCACTGGCGTGCGCGGTCTGTGGGTCTGGGGCTCGATGCTGCCGCGCGCCGAGTACATGGCGCTGGGCACCTTCAACAAGGGTGCCTACGGCGCGTAAAACCTGATACCCCATCCCTGAGGAACGGGGCTTTACGCCCCCCTTGAGCCCGGTCCCTGGTCTGCCATACGTCAGGGGCCGGGCCACCTAAAAGGAGTGAATTAGATGGCAAAGACAACATGGTTCCACAACCCCGAGTCGGGTCAGACCTTCGAGGTTGAGCTCGGCACCGTCTGGGAGGAGGAAGCCAGATCCCGCGGCTATGAAGAGATCGACGGGCCCGAAGGTGCGCCGCCGGCGAAAGCCGACGACACCGATGGCCAGGTCACTGGCGATCAGAAGGGCGAGGAAGAGGGCACGACCGACGAGAACGCCGAAGCCGACTCTGAGTCTTCTTCGTCTGCAAACGATGCCGAGGTCGAGACGCCGGCGAAAGCCGACGCCAAAGCCAAGGGCGGGAAGGAGAAGAAGTAAATGGCACGTGGTAACGTAACACCATTCATTTCCACGCCCGCCGGAACAACTCTCATATACGTCACCCCCACGGTGGACGGCATCATGATTCCCGGTGATGGCCAGACCAAGTTGATTGTCAGAAACGCCAATGCCGCCGCCTGCACCGTCACCATTCAGACCCCGGAGCAGCGGGCCGGGCTCGACGTGGCAGAGCAGACGGTGACCATTCCCGCGACCACCGGCGAGAAGATCATCGGGCCGTTCCCTCAGAGTACGTTCAACCGGCCCTCGGGCGGCACCGATCCGGGCAAGGTCTACATCGATTTCTCAATCCAGGCGAGCGTCTCCTACGCCGCGATTAAATGAGGAGGATGACATGCCTTGGTATCTCCTGAAAAGCGGCACCCCGTTCTTCTCAGAAACTCCCCGGACTGACCTGGGGCCGGAGATCCCCGAGCCCGGGAGTGAGCTGGAATCGATGGCGCCGGCACCGAAAGAAACTCCCCCGAAGGAGAGCAAAAAGAAGTGAAGGCCTACGCCACCAGCGCAGAATACACGACGTTCAGTGGCCAGGTAGCACCGGCCGATGTCGACCGGCTTCTCGATCGGGCGACTGAGCTGATTGACAATACAGTTACTTCGATTTTCGATATCGATGCCACCGACGGATTGCCCACGGGCACCCTCGTTGTTCAGGGCATTAACGTAACCGTGGCGTCCGTAATGCGCGACGCCTGTTGTGCTCAGGTGGAATTCTGGGCGGAGGTGGGCGAGGAGAATGATATCGACGGCCTCGCCGGCTCACAGGTGAGCGTTTTGGGCTATTCCGGCCGCCGGCCGCCCAAGCTATCGCCGAGGGCCTGGCGCATCCTGCAGAACGCGGGGTTGGTGTGATACCGCTGGCCCTGCTGACCGAGACCGTCACGGTTGATGCCTACGAGGGCGTGAACGGCCACGGCGCGGCGATCTACGGCTCGCCTGTGGATCTCCGAGCCCGCTTCGAGGGTAAACGGCGCATGGTCAAGAGGGCTGATGGCCAGGAGGTCATTACCTCCGGGACCGTGCTGCTCAGGCCTGACGTTAGCTGTCCCATGAAAAGCCGCCTTACCCGTGACGGCCGAGCTTACAAGGTGGTGGAAGTCCTTCCCGTCTTGGAGCTAAACCGGCCACATCATCTTGAGGTCCTTGTTTCGTGAGCTTCTCGCTGAAATGGAAAGTCGACAGGAGGGCAATCGTGACCGCGGCGGAGCATGAGGCCGCGCGCCAGGCCGTAGTTGACGTAATAGACTACACACTTGAGACGGCAAACAGGACAGTGCCGATTGAGAACCATGACCTGGAAAACAGTGGAGGGACCAGTCTGGACGGGCTAAATGCCACCGTCTTCTATGATGAAATCTACGGACCGCGACAACACGAGGAGCTGGATTATCAGCATGACCCAGGTCGCCGCGCTAAGTGGCTGGAAAAGACCTTGCAGGAAGAGGAGAGCGTGATTCACGAAAGACTGGCAAAGGGACTCGGGAAGGCCTTCAAATGATCTCGGTAGCCGTAGCCAGATTTCTGGATAATTTAGGCGTGCTGATCTATGACGAAGCAGGGATCGAGGGTTACTGCTTCACGGGACCTCTGCCGCCCGAGCCGGACCTGGCAATCAGCATCAGGCAATATGGCGGCACGGGGGATTTCCAGCACGGCTATGATACACCTCGGGTACAGGTCCTGGTACGTGCAGCCACGAACGATGAGGCTCTCACAAAGGCCACTGAGATCTACACCGTCCTGCATGCTCTCAGGTATACCACACTCGACTCTGGCGGGGACGCGGAAGCTTACATGGTCTTCTGCAAGGCACTTGACCTTCCCAGCGACATTGGCATAGATGAAAACGGCAGACATCAGTTCACCACGAATTACGAGATAGAACACACGGTAGTTTCGACCAACCGAGAGTAAGGAGGAAAATCATGGGAGTAGTTTTTATCCTGGCGCGCGATCTCCAGTGGGAGATCAACACCGGCACCGAAGCCGTGCCCAGCTGGGTACGGATCAAGGGGCTGGACGGTTCAGCGTGGCCGAATCCGGACATCGACAGTGTTGACACCGATGACAGCGACAGCGGCGGTATCGCCTCAAGCGTGCCGGTGCGGATCAAGCGCAAAGTGACTCTGAAGGGCAACACGCTCGAAGACGAGGCCACCGGCGCCCGCGACCCCGGACAGGAAGCGTGTGAGGCAGCCACCACCGTGGGCTATACCGCCATCAAGCAGTTCCGCTACACCACTTCGGGCGGTACGGTAGTGGTCCGGAAGGGCTGGTGCCGCGCTGGAAGCACCGATGGCGGCAAGGACGACAAGCTCGGCTGGGAATGTGAGATCAACTTCAACGAATAGGGTGGCCTGTGACAGAGCGATACAAAAACTTCGACGCAGCCTGGCAGGAACACAAGGGTAAACCCCTGATCGCGACCGTCCTCGGCGCCGACTATGAGCTCCCCCCGAAGTTGCCGGCGTCGGTTGTCCTGCGAGTGATCCGGCTGAAAAACAAGGGCAGGAATTATTCTGACCTCACCCGCGAGGAGATAATCGAATTCGCGGTCGACATGATCCCCAAGGCCGTGCTTGATGAATGGCTCGGAAAGGGGATGGACACGGATCAGATCGCGGACATCATCCTGTGGGCTTTCCATCAGTACCAGGGAGGCGGCGGCGACCAGGGGGAAGTTCCGGCCCCCACGACGGGGGCAGATCAAACGAGCGAGCACTCAACCTTATCCTAGAGCGCTGGGGACTGATCGAGTCGGATTTCCAGCGGGAGTATGGAATTGATCTGGTCCGATCTCTCTCGCGGATTACCTGGCGTCGGTTCTGCGCCTTGGTGGCCGGATTTAGTCCGGATTCGCGCTGGCAGTTGGCTCTGAAGGATGATGGGGAGCAACCGCGGGTCATCGAAGATCCCAAGGAGGCAGAGCGGTTCGTTCTCCGGGCGTTTTAATCCCGTCTGATTTGTGGTAATGTCAGCACTATGGTTGAAACAATACATTGCCCGGCATGCGAAAAGACGCGCGGCTACAAACGCCAGATAGGTGTGGGAACGCTCATTGCCGTGGTATGCACTGGCGGCCTTTGGCTTCTCGCCCTGCCCTTGTATGAAAAAAGATGCGTCGTCTGTGGCTATCCCTGGACATATGCAACTGGTAAAAGGGAAGACCCGGGCATGTAAATAGTTAGAAACATAGCAGTGCCAAACAAGCGCCCCGCCGAGGGCGTTTTTTGTTTCCCTAATTGAGGTGTGATGGCCCTTAAAGTCGGAGAACTATACGCAATTCTCGGCCTCGATGATAAGCCGTTTCAGCAGGGCATGGCGGGCATCGGCGGGGCCTTGGGCAATCTTACAAAGATAGGTGCCGCTGCCGCCGTTGGGATTGGTGCGGCTCTTGCCGGCGCCGCCGTGGTCGGCGTCAAGGAGTTTGCCAAGTTTCAGCAGGGCATGAACGAGGTCTTCACCCTGCTGCCAGGCATTTCCCAGCAGGGCATGGATCAGATGTCTGGTCAGGTGAAGAAGCTCGCCACCGACTTCGGCATCATGCCTGAGAAAGTCATTCCAGCACTCTATCAAGCTATCTCCGCTGGCGTCCCCCCAGAGAACGTTTTTGACTTTCTCCGCACTTCAGCCAAGGCATCCATCGGTGGCGTCACCGATCTTGAAACCGCTGTGGATGGCATTAGCTCGGCGGTTAATGCCTATGGGAAAGAGACGCTCTCTGCCTCAGATGCGTCGGACATCATGTTCACGGCTGTCCGAATAGGCAAAACGACATTTACTGAGCTGTCAAAATCTCTATTCAACGTTGACCCGATTGCTGCAGCTTTAGGGGTTACTTTTGGCCAGGTGGCAGCAGCTCTGGCATCGATGACCGCTCAGGGTGTCCCCACCGAAGTTGCTACGACTCAAATCAGGCAAATGTTCGCCGAGCTCTCGAAGTCCGGCCAGCAGGCATCAGACACATTCCAGCAGCTCTCCGGCAAGAGCTTCAGAGACTTTGTTGCTGGTGGCGGTACTTTGCAGCAGGCCCTTCAGATAATGGAACAACATGCCAAGGACACCGGGGTCGGCATCAACGATCTATTCCAGTCTGTGGAAGCAGGCTCAGCGGCCCTTACGTTAACCGGCAAAGGCACTGAAACCTTCACCAACAACCTGGCCGCGATGGCTGGTGCCGCCGGTGCCACTGATCAGGCTTTTGACAAGATGAAAGACGGCGTTCTGCAGAAGTGGAACAAGCTCAAAGCTGATCTGGAAGTCATCGCCATCAACATCGGGGCCGTATTGCTGCCGCCGATCCAGTCTGCCGCTGACGGTATCCTCGGCGCTTTCGACACAATCAAGAAGTGGTGGGACGACCACGAGTTTGAGATTGAGTCGAAGATACAGGCCCTGATCGACAAGCTGAAAGATTTAGGGGACCACGCCAAGGAAGGTTGGGACAAGCTCGGCGGAGAGGAGCAGAAACCTAAAATCTCTGATCAGATAGGTGGACCGCCAACGCCTGGACCGAACAAGGTGAGCGGTGCCGAGTTGACCGCGGGTATGTTCAGCATGGGCGCTGAGCAGGGGGCTGAGGCAGGCGGCAAACTGGCCCGCGTTTGGACGGAAGTCCTTGTGCCAGCTGCCAAGGCTCTTGGGGCGGTTCTTATGCTCCTCGCCTCTGGTGCGTTCATGATTCTCACGACCGCGCTGAATGGCGTGATCGATATTCTCTATGGTATCGGGCAAGCCATAGGCGACGTAATCGTTTGGTTCGCCGCAACACCGCAGCATCTCCAAACTTTAGGTAGCTGGTTCACAAATATCTTTACAAGCATTGATAACGCTCTCACCTCATTCGAGAACACAGTTAACGGCGTTTTCTCCTCGATCGGCTCCACCATCGCAGGAGTGGCAAGCGGCGCATGGGGCGCGGTGGATGGGGCCTTTTGGGGCATGGTGAACTCGGCTTCGGGTGCTTTGGGAGGCCTGCTCGGCGTTGTCTCCAGCATTGGTGGCCAGATCCTCGGAGCTTTGGGCGATGTTGGTGGGCTGCTTTATGGCGCCGGCGTTTCGATCATCCAGGGACTCTACGACGGCATCGCAAGCAAGGTAGGCGAAGTCTACGATTTCGTCTCCGGCATTGGTGGCCAGATCAAGGACCTTAAAGGCCCGATAGAGAAGGACCGAATTCTTCTGGTCCCTGAGGCCAACGCGATCATGGACGGCCTTATCAATACCATCACTGGCCGCGCCTCCGATCTCACAAGCACCATGAAGAACATCACCGGCATGATCCAGGTTGGCGCAGGCGGTGGAGTGCCTGCGCTGGCAGGAGCAGGGCCGGGCGCATCAAATCAGCCGGTCAATGTCGCCGTCTATGTCCCTGAATCCATGTCGCAGATCAAGCAGCTGATTCGTGTGGAAGTCAACAGCATCGCCCAAACTGCGAAGGTCTCATCAGAAAGCCAGGTGAAGAGCAGATAATGGCAAACCGAAAACTCATACTCGGTGAAGGCGATACCTATGAATTCAACTTCAACGACAAGATCGCGGCTCGGCTGCTGGATGGATTTGGCATCCCCCCTGCGGAGCTTAACCAACAGGGACAGATTCGTCGCAGCCGGGGCATGACGCTGGGCGAGGAGCATTTTGATCGACTGGTTCTCCCTATCCCATTCGAGCTGTTAGGTGGCACCACGAGAGACATACTCTCGAATCAAAGCAGATTATTAAAGGCCCTGCAGAAGTCGCGCAATAAGCTCACATGGAACCCCGACCCTGCCCAAAACAGCGACCTCTATTTCGACACGTACTCGAGCCCGCTGGAAATGCCGCTAAATACACTTAGGCTCGGTTTTTCTCACGCGAACTTGGGCCTGCTCTGCGACCCGCACCCCTACGGCTCGCCAGCGACGATATTTGACAAGACGGTGGTTCTTGGTCAGATGGACGGGGAGGCGGGTCAGTGGACCGGCAACAATTTCTCCGAGGATGCGACCCGCTGTGTTCAGGGCTCGAAGAGCGCACGCACCGAAGCGGCGATCACGACGACGTGGCTGAAACATGATACCTCGTTTGTTTACCTGTCCCAGCTTGGTCCCACCTGCTGGCTGAGCGCGTGGCTCTGGCTCGACATCGTCCCCGACGGCATGACCTTCAAGGCCGTAGTCTTGGATGGGGACAACGTCACTTTTGACGTACCGATAGCGCACCCGCTCGGCATGACCGGGTTCGTCGTCGGCTGGCAGCCTATCTTCTTCGACCTCGGGGCCACGGGCTTCAGCTGGCAGATCGTCTCCCTAGAGTTTCGGGCGACGGTGGCGAGCGGCAACGCACCGGCCTTCAACATCGACAATGTACACGCGGTGAACGGCAAGGTTTTCAACGTCCGGGGCCAGACGCCGCTACCTACCGTCGTCTACGATGTCCCGGGTGAGTACGATCCGGGCTTTCTGCTGGATCTGATGGCTGGCGATAGCAAGACGCTCGCCAACGGCGAGAACAGCGAAGGGTCATGGAGCGCGGGGGTATCCCTCGTGTCTAACTGCCCCAGGTACAACGACACGCAGGGGCCGCACAGCGGCAGCAAGTTCGTCTGCCTCGACGGTCGCACCGCGACCTCGATGGTCAGGACCATATCCCCAACAATCGACTGTTCGTCTCTCGCCTCCGGCAAAGTGTCGTGCTGGCTCAAGGCATGGCCACATCCAACCGTCGCGCTTGAAGTACAGATAGGCCAGAACTCAAGTAACTATTTCAAAAAGACCGTGAACATCGACGCGCTGGCGTGGGGCAGTAATTGGTCTCAGTTCTCATTCGACGTAAGCTCCATGATCACCCAGGGCGCGCCGGTATGGACCTCGGGCATCGGCTACTTCGCCATCACCGGCTTCGCCGGGGGCAGCTACGATTACGGCCTCGATGACTTCGTGATATTCGAACCGGGCTCGGCCATCGACTCAATCTGGCTGACCAAGGGCCAGGACGGCGTGGAGGCCCCGCTGGGCGTGCTCTGGCCTGAGTCTTCACCGGCTGCGCCAGCGGGTAACTCGTGGGCGGCTACCCCAACCCCTACGACCGCGACCTCCCCGACAAGTCCCAACGCTGACGGTCAATTCATGCACTCGTACTGGACGTGGACCATTGGCACGACCGAGCTGCTCGTCTACCCGGTCAAGCTGCCTGCGGACAAGTACCAGGGCGAGCACCGGCTACTGGCAAGAATACGAACGGGGGACTCGACCGGCGGCTCCGTGCGGATGATCGGCTACGACGAGAACTCCGACACTTACGCAGTCAGTGATCCGGTGAGGGTAGGCAACTCGGCCAACTGGCAGAGCATCGACATTACGAGCCTAAGCCTGCCCTTCGATGGATTTCACCGCGACGCGGTTCTCTCGCAGACTTTCAGCATCGTAGGGCTGGGCATCACCAGCGACCACGCGACCCAGGCGTGGGACATCAACATCATGGAAGTGGCTCCCACGGAAGGCGGCGCACGCAACTTCACACCCGCCGCCGGTAAGCGGTTCTCCTGCTGGGACTCCCGCTACCGCGACAGCGCGGGGTACTCGCAGGGTTCAGCGGCTGGTGCTACTGCTCAGAGCGTCCACAGGAAGCGAACCACCGGCGAACTGATGACCCTCTCGGTGGGGGTGAACAATCTGCTGACGATATGCCGCGACTCGTCTACGCCGAACACGGTTTCGAGCATTGATCTGACACGGCTGGTCATCGTCCCCCGCTACAAGAACGGCAGGGGCTAATGCCTGACGTGAGCATCAAGTTCAGAAAGGGCGGCGTGCGCGGTGCCACCTCGCCTGGGGAATGTATCAATCTCGCCTCTCCGCTGAACCCCGGAGGGCACCGGGGCCTGAAGTTCACCACCAACAGGCAGGGCGGCGACGGCTCGATTGAGTTCTCCATTGCGGATCGTGGCCCTGACGGCAACTGGCCAGCCAGGAAGAACGACGCGGCTGAGGTCTATTACGGCCTTGAGCGCGTTACTCAGCACGCTATCTCCAGCGTCAAGCGAAACGAGATGGAGGGAGCACTTTCGTTTCTAGGGCAGGGTCACGACCCGCACTATGAGAAGCGTCAGAACATCTGGCTTTCCTCCATCAACCCCGGCTGGGATGTGTGGGGCTGGATCTATTATGCGACGATCGCTGGCGCCGGTTCTTGGGTTGGCTTGGGGCTCCCCTGGATAAACAATTCTCAGCGCTATTGCCAGGCCATGCAGGCAGCGGAGAACCCCGTGGTGGACAGGAAGCAGGACGTGTCGGAGACCTACGAGAAAATCATTGGCGACTGCCTGGCCTACTGCGATTTCGAGCGCGGGATATTCCCCGGGCGCGAGAGCGACCCGAACGCGCTGGGCTGCTACTTCTACTGGCGGCACCGCACCAGAGGCAAGACGGTCAAGTGGTACGTTGAAAAGGAGGACATGGCCAGCATCTCCGGCGGGGGATTTCGCATCGAGCTGGACTGGTCCCGGTACCAGAACTGGGTCGCTGTCCACTACAAGGACACGACCGGTGCAGACGCGGTTGTGACGCGAGCGGATAACGCATCATTGGCGAAGTACGGCATGGAGCGCGGCGACGTTCTCGATCTACGCAGTAGCAACCTTAAGCTGACCGTGGCTCAAGCGCAGCAGGTGGGGGACACCTACCTGTCAATATACACGCAGCCGATACCGCGCGGCTCAATCGTCCTGCCCCTGCAGAACGTCCGCAGCACCTCGGGGATGCGCTGGGCCGGGCTGATACGCGCCGGTGATGTCGTGAAGGTCGAGCGCGATGAGTACCGAGCCTTTGATGAGAGTAACCCGATCGACAACTTCAATGGCTTTCTGATTGAGGAAACCATCGTGGACTACGAGGCAGGCACCGTCGAGCTGAAAACATCAGACCAGCCCGATGATATGGAAAGTCTGCTGCGCCGCATCCTGTAACGTGAATGGAGGATTGATTAATGCCCGAAACTATCGAGGAGCGTGTCGCAGTGCTTGAGCGTGGCATGGAGGCGGTTCAATCGGAGCTGGGTGATTGCAAAAACACCTGTGCTCGTTGGCAGGATGACTGGAAAACCGAGTTTTCCAGTTTCCGAGTCGATCTGAAAAAGGATTTCCGGGGTATTTACGAGCGGTTCAATACCTATCTGCCGCGCTACATCACCATTGCTGGCGTCGGTGCAGGCATGGTTATCGGCGGCTGCCTGACCATCATCGGCGTGCTGATTAAACTCTAGTAAGGCACATCTAATCCGTCATAAAAAGGGTGGAACCATGCTAGGACTCGATTTCAGCTTCTCTCGCCCCGACCCGGGCTACATCAAATCACAGGGTTTTGACTTCATTTGCCGCTACCTGTCGCACTCGCCGGGTAAAAATTTAAGCCGTCCGGAGGCAGACGCGGCGCTTGCCGCCGGCATCTCCATCGTGCTGGTCTGGGAGACCTATTCCAACCGCGCTCTCTCGGGATTCGCCGGAGGGCGGGAGGACGCCGGGGCGGCCTATGCGCAGGCCCAGGCTCTGGGACAGCCCCTCGACCGGCCCATCTTCTTCGCCGTAGACTGGGACGCCTCAGAGGGTGAGCAGGCCGCAATCGATGATTACCTGCGCGGCGCGGCATCCGTTATCGGCCCCGAGCGGGTCGGCGTCTACGGCAGCTACTACGTTGTGAAACGCTGCCATGAGAACGGTTCGGCTCGCTGGCTCTGGCAGACCTACGCCTGGTCTGGCGGCCTCGTTTACAACCCCGCTCACCTCTATCAGTATTCCAACGGCGAGTGGGGTGGCACCGTCGATTTCAACGAGGCCAAAACTGACGATTTCGGTCAATGGCCTTTTTCCGGAACTTCAAATCACGGAACTTCAAATCAAGGAGATGACGACATGGGATTGGGATGGCGTGCAAGCAGAATGGAATCAACTGATGGCGACGGCAGGGAGTGGGACGCTCACTTCGACACGTCCATTTACAAAGAGTCGCAGGTGGCAATCATCGTTCACGCAGAGAAAGACCCCGGAATAGCATTTCCGTTCGATCACGTTCACGCCACCATCCTGTTCGATCCAACTCATACAGGTACAGGCTGGCGCGAGGCGTGGCAGGGTGACATCCCCGTTGGTACTGATTTCGGTTGGCCGATCAAGGATTACACTGGGCAAGTCCGGGTCATTCTCGACCAGGCCAACGCCGCCTATTGCGAGCGGCGCGAACTGTCTTGAGACGCCGCCGCCCTTCAACAGGTGAAGCCGGGGAGGCGGCTGCCGCCGCCTTTTTTGATGGGCTCGGCTGGAAGATGCATAAGACCCCACCGCCGTTCAAGGTCATGGGAAACTTCGGCAAATACCTTTATGGCTTCTTTCGCTCCAAGGGCGCTCCGGACTTCCAGGGCTATGTGATGAGCAACCAGGGCTTGCCGATCCATCACGCCGTTGAGGTCAAGGAAGCTGACGGCGACACCTTCCCGGCGTCGGGCCTCAAGCCGGAGCAGCGCCGGCGCCTGGAGGATCTGGAGGCCGACGCACCTGGGCACGCGCTCGTCGGGATCTACTGGCGCGACTTCGGAACCTTCGAGCTTTTCAGATACCGCTCCGGACGTGGCTCATACATCCGGGGTGAAGGTCTCAACTTTCCGGCGCGGCCGCTGGTAGCAGCCGCGGTTCCTGATGGCGGCCGCCGGGATCCGCGCGAGGATCTACGCCCTCGACGCCGTGCCGGAAGACTCAGAGTCGTCAAAGGCTGATCTCAAAATGAACTGGAGGAATTATGGCTGACCATTACGATGAACAGGGCAATCTATTGGTTAACACGGCGGGGAGTCTCCCGATCCTTGCATCTGCCGTGGGCTCAAAGGTTTCAACCGCGCACAGCCCTACGAATTATGCAGGGACTTTCGAGGACACGGTAGGCGTGAATGCCGCCTTTGGCCGCAAATCCGCTGGCGGCTGGATTGCCAATGACGGGCCGGGCAATCTGCTCATCGGCCTTTCCGCCGACGGTGCAGCCACAGGCATTACAACGGACGGCTCGACCTCAACGGTCCTCGTCCTGGCCGCCGGGGAGACAGTAGACCTCCCGGCAGGCATCCATACCATGAAGATCGACGCTGACCAGAACAACACGGCATATCGGTTCGAGGTGGTATAGATGTCACTTCGTCGAACCGGAAATGTCACAATCAACCAGATGGCCCCGGGTCTTGAAACTACCGTTGCCGAATTCCCCAAATCACCTCCCAATCCAGCAATAGATGGCGGCCATTTCGAGCGGTTCGCCGGACCCATCATCCCCCTGCCGACCACAGGCAAGGTCTGCACGGTCAATCAGGCGACAGGGATTGACACAGGCACCGACGTTTTCACCTTCTCGGGTGATTCTCCGACCAATGGCAACGCCTACAAGCTCTCCTCGACAGTGACACTTCCGACCGGCCCGATCGCCGGGGGAATCGTCTACGCCCGCGATGTTGTCGGCGGCACCTGCAAGTTCGCAGCCACTCCCGGCGGGGTGGCAATCGACATCACCGCAGCGGGGACAGGAACGCTTACCATCACCGAGTATGCTTTCGACCGGCTGTATGTGAATTGCATCGTCGAAGACCCTGCCCGCAGCCGCCTTGTCGCACTCGTCCACGGTCGCACACCGCAGGCGGGTGAATTAAATGCCGCAACGGGCCGCGCAGTCTACATGGTTTCCGCTCCTTGGGGCCATCCCGAAGGTCCGTTTACATGGCTCAACGTTCCGGCGACTCCGCTTATTCCGATGGGCGTCGGCGGCAAATGGAATGATGGCAACTCCTACATGTCGGCGGCCATGATAACCGGCAACCAGATGCTCATCGCCCACGGCGGCACGAGTGTAGCCGATGGAGTCGGGAAAGTGAGGACAGGTCTGGTAACTGTAGACCTGACCGCCGCGACCCCGGCCATCACCACGAACCTGACGGCAAATGCGCCGCTCTCTCTCGGCACCACGCCTTATCAGTCGGTCCCCTGCGGCCTTTATGAGCGCGACGGCAGGATTAATCTGCGGGTGTTCGTCCAGTTGGCAGATGGCACGGTCTCGCTCGTCCCTCGCCATTACCGCAATATCAGCTTCACGGCATCTGGTTGGACCATTCATCCCTCGATGGTCGAGTACGGTTCTTATGCGGGAGCCACAGGCTCAGACACGGGCTACCCGGTAGGACAGGTCATGCACGACGGCTCATTCGTCGGCACCTACCACAACGATTACAACCTGGCGCAGATCAACCAGTACAGTTATGTCGGCTCTACGGTAGTCAAGAGCGAAAAGGCATACATCCTGACCCCTGCTGCGTCGGGCTGGGACAACTATCAGTGCGATAATGTTGTCCTTTTTTACCACGTCGGCAACTGGTACGCCTTCTGGGGCGGTAATACCAATGCTGGATTCCTCGCGGGCGACGCCAACACGCGGGCGCAAGGTTCACAGCCGGGATGCGCCAAGTATATATATACCGGCACCGCTCAGGATCAGACCGGATTTACCCCGGCGGTCAATGAATATCCCACCGAATGGGTTACAGCGGCAACCGCGACCGTCGATAAAGTCATTCCCACAGGAACAGTCACGGCAGACCTCGGCGGCGGAATCAGTGGCAATACGATTGACCTGAGCGTCCGGGGCAAGGTGACGATTGATGCCACACCGCAGGCAGACTTAACCGCCAATCCCGGCTTCAAGTCAATCAGTGGTGCATTCCCTCAGTCGGCCAACGGCGGCGGGTACATCATAGGTTGTTTCTCTCCTTCGGGCGGCACGTTCAAGATGAATCTCCGTTATCCGGTCAACGGCACCCATACGCATACGGAGAACACGGCGGCGGCTTATGTGCAGAACGCAACATCGGGAGCGCTTAATTCTGCGGTCGGTTCACAGGTAGGGGCGCATCCCGCAATCGGCATTTCGTCAGTTAATGTCTTCATCCTAATCAAGGGCAAAACCATATGATCTCCGTCGAATGGCCAAAGGCACGAAATGGTCGGATACGTTTCTAATCGAACTATTCTAAGGAGTGATGCCATAGCACGACAGGCAACGTGCAGCATGTCCTGACAGCGAATTCAAACCGCCAGTGTGCGGGGAGAGGACGGCATCAGATATCTTGGAGAAAAAAAGACCCATCTAGCAATTATCGCAAGCGCCGTGGCGCTTTTTTTATTGGTCGGAATCGCCCTCACTTCATCATTGGAGGCCCGGCATGAACAGCAAAAGCAACGAGGACTGGAAGCAATTCGGGGAGCCGTTACCACCTCGGAGCGTTCTCTTGAGTTCAGTTTCAAGATCGTTCTGGCAGCGGCTCAAAAGAACGCGGGCGAGGCGGCAGCAGAGGCTGAGAGAGTACGACAGGCCCAGGTAGCGGCGGAGGAAAAGGCCAAGGCAGATTACCTGGCGACCCTGAAAAAAGCTGAGGCGGCGGCTCACGAGCCGATTGACTACGTGATCGAGCAAGATGCCGCGACAGGTACATCACAGCCAACTGGAAATTACTGGGCTGATCGAATCCGGCAAGTGGCTATTGAGAGCGGTCATGCTGGCTGGGCCGACCATCTTGTTGCGGTGGCCCTGTGTGAATCGACCTTCAATCCCTACGCCGACAACGGTATCTGCAAGGGCTTGTTTCAGTTCGATCCTGGCACCTGGGCGGGAACGCCTGAGGGAGCCGCAGGAGCATCCATTTGGGACGGTGAGGCGCAGATTCGCATGACCATCTGGATGTGGGAACAAGGCCGGCAGGGAGAATGGGCGTGCCTGTAATGGCTACCAGTGCGGCTGCCCGTTAAATTTCGAGGAGGTGATCTTTTGTCTTCACAATTTCAGATCAACTGGCTGGATCTCCGCAATGCGGTGGTCCATGCCTTAATCGCCAGCGCCGTGCTTGTGCTGCTGGCTGTTGTCGGAGTGCTGCAGACGGCCGATTTCGGCGTCTACCAGGGAGCGGTGACAGCCGTCCTCGTTTTCGTGGCAACGGCTGCGAAGCGGTTCCTGCAGGACAATACAACTTCCACTTCTTAATTTCAGATTAACCTTGTCGCCGAGGCGTCCCTACCCCCGCCAAACGGTGACAGCCAAGCCCCGTCAGAAATGGCGGGGCTTTTTTGCACCCCTACATCCTGGTGAACTTTTCCAGCGGATCTCCGAAACCATCTTTGAGCATCCGGGCCGAGGTGTGAACGTAGATCTGCGTGGTCTGGATGCTCGAGTGGCCTAAGATATCACGAAGCTGCCAGATATTGCCCGGGTGCTCTTTCCCGCAGCCGGCCGCAAACCGGGTGGCGAATGTATGTCTGAGCACGTGCGGGCTGATTGGTGGGTCGATGCCGGTCTTCTTGCACATCCTGATCATATTGCGGTGGACACAGACCCGGCAAGGCTTGGTTCCGCGCAGGCTGGCGAAGAGATATTCGGAGGCTAGGTCCCGCGTTGTCAGGTGATTACTGCGAATCTCCAGCCAGGAAAATAGTTCGGAAACCAGGGTCTCACCTATGGGGATCGCCCGGTCCTTGCTGCCTTTGCCCGAGACCTTGAGCACCCCCGCGTCCAGGTCGAGGTCGGCGATTGTAATGCCGCAAAGTTCATCTATCCTGATGCCGGTGCCCAGCAGCGTCAGTGTGATCGCCCGCATCCGCTGGCCAGTAAAAGATGTGGTGTAGGCTGCCAACAGCCCCCTGATCGCCTCATCATTTAAGTACCGCGGCAGGCGCTTCTCTGTTTTTGGCGACTTCATCGCCTGAACCGGGTTAGATTCCAGGTAGCCTTCCGTCACAAGCCAGTCGAAAAGGCCCGAGCAAATCTCATACCGCTGCAGGATCGTGGCTCGTTTGTAGTCTCGTTCGAGGATTTCGGCGAAGTACTGTCTGAAAAGACGGGTATCAACGGTGCCCACCGGCGGGTCACGGAGGACCGCTGAAAGATCGGTAAGCGCGTTCCGGTACGCGCGGAGGGAGGACTCGGCAAGATCAAGCCGCCGAGCCTCCAGATAGACTCTCGCGGCTCCTGAGACCGTCAATATTTCGACCGCCGGATTCACCCCGGCGGTCCAGGTTATTGTGTCCTGCATACCCCTCACCCCTTCCCAAAGGATAGAAACTGTACCATAAAACAGGAATAATTTACATAGCTGAAATCAACCTGCGGAGTAATCGGCGAGAGGGCGAATATTCTTGAATGATGGCGGGGAATGTCGCAAATAGCGTGATTTATGTGGCAGGAAAACACTTGCATCTTATAGTATCTGATATATAATGACCGATAATCTGCTAAACAATTTAAGGAGGCTTTGATGCAAAGCATTGATGAAGGGAGGTGTGAAAGCATGACTCAGATCGGAGATGCAATTAAACACGAACGGGAGAATCTTAAATGGAGTCAGGAACGTCTAGCTCGTGAGGCCAGTAAGTTTTCCGAGAAGTCGATTCCGACCATCACGGTTGGCAATATTGAACGAGGAACAATTGTTAATCCTGGAATTGATAAGGTTGGGCCGATAGCCGACGCTTTAGGCGTAACCGTAGATCACCTGCGACACTTTGAATCCAGTCACGATAAGTCCACCACTGGTGCACGATAATATATCTTATGTAACAATACATTTAATTGGCGCGATTCTCCCTCAAAGCACTTAATAAACCTCCCCTACATGTACTAAACTCTCTTCGGTCCGTGTCGATAGATGCCACGTGCTGTTTCAAACCCGGCATTTTTGTTCAGACTTCCTGAAAAAAAGGAACCGGCGATTTGACCAAGACAAAAACTATTTGGGCCTCGACCAAATCATTGAAATTGATCGCTGCCGCGACTGCGGCTGTGCTCGGCGTTTTGCTTGTTCTCGCGTCTACAGCCGCTGGCGAAAGCTCCTCATCGGACCTCGCCACGCAGATCGAGAATCAGCGGCGCGAGGTCGACGCCAATCGCCAGGAGATCGCCGATCTGAATGCGAGGATCGCCGGGGCCCAGCAGTATCTCGACCAGAGGCGCCTGGAGCTCGCGGACGCCTCTTCCATGCTCAGGAGCTCAGAGGACCGCTATAACGAGACCCTGAGGCTCTACGAGGGCCGGATTTCGGCTATATACAAGCTAGGTGACGCCAGCATGTACGCCGTGGTCCTCTCCAGCGAGGATTTCTCGGACGGGCTGGCGCGGATCTCCTACCTGAGCAGGGTTTCGGAAAACGATCAACGGCTGGTAGCGCAGGTCAAGGCCGAAGCCGATGAGGTGCGGTTGATGCACGAAAAAGTCGACACCTTGAAACAGGCCCAGGCTGAAGATGTCAACGTACTGAACGCCAGAAAACAGCAGCTGGAGGGAAAGATAGCCACCGGGACCGTCAGCATCGAAAAGCAGACGCAGGAGCTGGCCCAGGTTCGACAGAAGGAAGAGCTCGACAGGCTTGCCCAGGAGACCGCCAATGATTCCGGCAACATATTCCTGGGGAATATGGGCGCCCCGCTTATCGTCAGCAATACCCCGCCTGCGGGGTTGCAACCGACCGGCATAACCCTTAACGGCATGGCCAGCTGGTATGGCCCGGGATTCCAGGGAAACACAACGGCAAACGGCGAGATCTACAATATGTACGGATATACCGCCGCTCACAAGTCTCTGCCGTTCAACACATGGCTAAAAGTTACGCATGGCGGTCGTTCCGTATTCGTTCGCATCAATGACCGTGGGCCGTACGTTGGTGGACGCATTCTCGATCTGTCATTCTCGAGTGCCCAGGCCATCGGCATCAGCGGCGTAGGCTACGTCAACGCCGAGATATACCGCTAGGAACAGCTAAGAAAAGACGCCCCGGCGGGCGCCTCGCACTTTTCCAGGTT
>SCLJ03000106.1_pt1 | contig 35568 bp, 58 predicted proteins | sample 7267891 | NCBI WGS metagenome assembly SCLJ03 (sample SAMN10721082, study PRJNA514188) | viral metagenome | isolation source: depth-stratified mine tailings core B | place: China: Fankou Pb/Zn Mine tailings
GGAAGCGATTCATCGCCACTATGGTGCGGCACAGACGGAAAATGGGTTGACGTATGGCTGGCGACAGAACCGCCAGCCGCCGCTAAAGTCGGTGTGCTGCGCACCGACTTCAGCGAACCGATGTGGGCGGTGGCGCGGTTTGTGTCCTACGTCCAGTTTACCCGCGAGGGCAGCATGAACACCATGTGGACGAAGATGGGTGACCTGATGATCGCCAAATGCGCCGAAGCCCTGGCACTCCGCAAAGCATTCCCACAGGAGCTATCCGGTCTGTACACCACCGATGAGATGGCGCAGGCCGAACCTGCCCAAGCCCAACTCCCGCTTGAGCCGCCCGCGCAGCCCGCCGACAATGCACAGCACGAGCGTAACCAGAAAGCATTGGGGCGCGACGGCGCGGATGCAGATTTCAGCGAGCCGAAAGGCGACAAGCGCAGTGATGCGAAGGCGCGCGTGACCAAACACGCACAGGCCGCCGCAGAACTGGTGGACAAGCTATCGCAGGCGGGCGATGAGACCGCCGCCGCCGCGCTGGACAAGCGCATTGCGGAGGCGCGCAATCTCTACGCGGATAGCACGACGACCATGGGTACGTTGCACCAGGTTGCCGACGCGCTCAAAGCCGCAAACGCGGAAGCCGCACAGCGTTTGGCGCAGCCTGCCTAACCCCCATTAGTAGCCGTCGAGGTGACTAAGACGGCAAGGAGCGTCAATATGAGTGCGATAGATGAATTCATCGCATCACTGAAAAGCATCAACTGGCTGCATCCCGACGGGCAGCCCGACCCGGCATGGAAGCTATTCATCGCCACTACATGGGCAGCGGCACGAGATGCGGCATTGGCTGCGACACGAGCTATGGTGTGGGATGTAGTAGGGGACGAGGCGTGTGCTGCGGCAGGAACAGCAGCGTGGATTATGGCATGCGATGTAATAGTACAGGATGCCGCATGGATTGCAGCACGGGATGCAATATGGACTGCGGCAGAAAATACGGCATGGGAAGCTGCACGGACTGTGGTGCTGATGGCTGCTTGCCTCATCGCCGGTGACAAGATCGCCCCACAGCATCTGACACACGCCCGCGCCCGCATGGACGTGTGGCGAAAAGGATACGGGTTGCTGCGCGACGTTGACGGCGTGTTGTACGTCTATGGAGTCGCACCATGACTCACACCGACGCGCCCCGCGCCTTTTCGGAGTTCGATGGCCTGCCTTGCTTGCGTGGCTTTCCCTTCCACTCGTTGAACGCATCACGCGGAATTAGAAACGCCATACCAATCTGTTTGACACCTTTGATATGGCCTAATCGACAAGCCCGCCGAATGGTATCCACACTTGTACCGCTTTCCTCGGCTGCCTCTTTAACTGTGATGTATTTCCCAAATGCCACGTCAATATTGTACACCGATTTATACATAGTAACTTGCGCGTTATAAACATTCATGATACCATGCACATATGAGCCTTGCACGGGGGATATATAAAAATGGCTGATTCAGCAATGCCTTGGGTGAAGTTGTGGAACGACTTTCTTGACGATCCAAAGATGGGCAGGCTGGCTCGTAGCACTCGTTTAACTTATATCGAGTTAATCCTAATTGCGGGCGAATGTGACGCTAACGGCAATCTTACTAACGGTGAAATCCCGATGACTGTTGATGATATTACATGGCGACTAAGAGTAGACAAGGAATCATTCATTGCAGATTTGAAGGCTTTAATGAAGGCTGGCGTTATCCAGTTGTTAGGTGGCACGTATTTAGTCGTCAACTTCGAGAAACGACAGGGCCGGTCACAGACCGAGAAACGTGCAATGTGGCGCGAAAGACAAACGCGTTATCGCGAGAAACAGACCAAACAAGACATCCCTGCTGCTCTAGAAGTGACTAATGCGTTAGTCACGCGTGACACACCAGTTACTAACGCGTCTAGTATAGAGAAGAGGAGAGAAGAGGAGAGGAGAGGAGAGGAGAGGTCCGGCGCGTTCGCGCCGCCACACCACGATGACGGGGAAATTCCGGAAAGTTTCCGGAAAGGCGGGGAACGGAATCCGGAAATTTCCGGCGCTGTCGCGCCGGACACCCCTGATAGCAATTGCAAGCAGGTGCTATCAGATGATAGCAACGGCAAGCAACCGATTACAAATGTCCCCGAGGAATCGAGGAATCGAGAATCGAGAATCGAGGAATCGAGGGGTCCGGCGCTGCAAGCGCCGCCGCCTTCTCAGATTCCACAAAATGGCGTTCATGAGTCAGAACAAGAGCCTGCCCATAAACCGCGCGATCTGCTTTTTGATGCAGTAGCTGAGGTAACAGCAAGTAACCCCACGCTTTTAGGAAGCCGAATAGCCAAGCTTGCAAACGAATTGCGCAAGCTTAACGCAACACCAGAGCAAGTACATCAGGTTGCGCGCTGGTATGCGGTCAACGACTGGCGCGGGAAGAAAGGCGAGAAATTGACTTTTGAGATTCTGAAAGAGGTTTGGGAACTGGGCGTCAGGAACACCCGCCTGACGCCTGCGATTGCGGGAGGCAAGAACGTCCGCCGGCCGCAAGCGCCGGATTCGACCGAGGAGCAACGCGAGGCTGCGCGTGCTGAAGCTCGGAAGCGAATTGCAGAGCGCGCGGCGCGCAAAGCCGCAATGGAGAGTCATGAATCCACTACAGAAATTAACTGACTTCGTGCATGAGTGTCGCGGTCTGAACGATAGCGTCAATGTGGCGACTATCCAGTTTACGGGTAGGCCGATGCAGACCCTAACCGTCGGCGACTTGCGCAACCTGTTGCTGATATTGCAGGCACAGAGCAAGGTAGGGAATGACTATGGGCGACTATTGGTGTCGCTTGGGGAGTCTCGCAAATAGATGCGTCGCAAGCGCGAGAGGAGTGATAAACGATGGCACAGAAAACCGTTAAGCACCTGTGGGTGATTCCCGCAGAGCTCGATGCAGAGTTAAAGCGGCTGGCAAAAGCCGATCGCCGCGAATTGAACGATGAGATCGTGAATCTCCTGGCGGTCGCCGTAATGGAGCGAGAGCGGCGCGAGAAGCTGTTTGGGCCGCCTATCGACCTGGGCGTGCCCCTCAGTAAGGTGAAATACAGGCGCAGTAAAGTTGCCGCTGCCGCGCTGAAGGATAGAGGGACGTGATAACTGTCGTGCTGGCGTGGCCGGTTACTCAACTGTGGCCGAACCGCCACAGCGGGCATACCTGGGCGTACAAGCAACAGTATGTCGCCAGTGCGCGACGGGAGGGAGAAGTTGCCACATTGCAGGCGATAGGCGGTGGTGTCGGTTGGGGCGGTTGCATGGCCGCGCCGAAGCTGGCGCTGACCATTACATTTCAGCGTCAAGACGGGCATGTATACGACATACAAAACGCCTTCAGTGCTTGCAAGTCGCACTTGGATGGCATTGCCGACGCACTGGGAATAGACGATTCCAGCTTTGAGCCGATTACGCTACGCCGCGCGGTAGGTTCTGAGGCGTGTGTGATAGTGCAAATCGAGGAGGGTAAATGAATACACGAGACACAATCGATAGCCTGCGGCGTGACCTGGACGCTGCGGAGCAGGATGACTTGAGTAAGGCAATTGATTACCTTATGGAGCGCGATAAATGTCTCACTACACTGCTGGCGCAACTCGCCGCCGCGAATAAACAACTGGAGGACATTGCCAGCCTGTTTGATGATATGGCAACGCCTGACGAACAACAGGACACGCCATATTTCCGTGCGTTCCTGGCTGACCAATGTAGGCGAGAGAGTGACAGGGTCATGGATGCGCTAGACGAACAACTCGCCGCCGCCCGCGCCTGGGCTGCGATGTGGAAGCGGGCGGCAAAGTTGTATTACCGCGAGTTTCAGGTGTTCGCGCCGATTGCCGATCTTGTTGCCATTGAGGAGGGCGAGTAACCCGTGACCACCGCACGGCAGACGCCGCAGACCGTTAGCCGCCGATTCAAGTTATCAGACTTCATTCCCTATTGATTGATTCGTACACCGCCGCCGGTGCTGATGGCCGTAAACCATAAGGGCAGCATCGGCGGCAAAGGATGAATACATGAAACATCCTGATTATGCTTATGAACATTTGCAGCGTGTCGGGTATGACTGCCACTATGACGGCATCGCTCAGTTCGTGCCGGTCTGCCCCAAGTGCGGGCGATACGTCAAGGCAGATGCCAAACTCACCACTGACATCAGCGGCCCGGTAGGAACAAACGCGACCTGCTCGAAGTGTGGGCGCGTGACCATGCCATTCGAGGGCTACTTTGACCACGCCGACTATGGGATGGCTGAACCATGAAAACCAGCATCTATGCCTGGCAGCGGAGCGACGGCAGCCGCAATACGCAACTCATCCCGCTGCTCGGTCGCGTCATCCACTGTGCGCGATGCGATGAAGTAACATGGGCCAGGTCGGCGCAAAGCATAACGCTGGAACACTGGCGCGTGGAACACTACCCGGATTGTGTGTTTTGTCCGTCATGCGCGAAACGATGTTTTTGACCACTCCGAGAGTATGGTAAACATGCCCCTATTTTGCAAAATAAGCGGTCAAATTTCAACGATATGTAGACCCCTGCCCTTAGCCACAGTCAATTGGCTAAAACATGGCTACAGTGATATTTTCAGGTGGTGAAACGATGATGGTATTCGACAAAGTGTCTTTCGTGCGCGACATACATGATGTGCGGGTAGGGCGGGGCGCTGGGGTGCGGCAAATGGCAAAGGAAACTGGTCTTAGTTCATCCACGATATCCCGGCTAGAACGCGGAGCGCTGCCAACGATACCGGATCTAGTCCTATTGTGCGACATGATGGGAGTTAATCCAGGGGAATATTTCGTTTCGGCAGAGGTGAAGCCATGAGCGAAAAGACCGCATACGAGGTGCAGCTAGAGTCCGAGCTTGCCGCCGCGATTGCGAACCGCGATGAGTCTGAAAGGCTGCGCCGGAAGGTGGAGGAGGAGCGCGATAATCTCCAGAAACAACTCGCAAAGGACAAGGAGCGTATAAATTGGCTAGAGGGTCTTAATTTACAGATGTATATACTCCAATGTCTACAGAATCACACCATCTTCAGTCCTGATCCGCAGGTACAGCAGGAAGCAATACGCAGGGTCGCTGCTGATATTCTTAAACTGGCAGATGCAGGTGCGCCGCAATGACCCCCGCCGCACTGTTACTGTGGCTGTGCATCGGCATCGCTGTTGGGGCGCTGTACGTTTGGGCAAAACGTGACAAATAGGCGCATAATAAACCTATGGACTGGCAAGCCACTACCGGAATACTGAGCGCGTTGATCGCCGGATTTATCATCGGCTGTTGGTTTATGAACCGCTATGGCTCTGTTCGCGGCATCGCAGCCAGCCGCACGTTGAACCCCTGGGCGCGCATGGACTTCGTAGCCCCTCGCCCTCAGCCTGTCAATACAAGCGTCGTTAAGGTCACGGACTGGCAGGATGCGCCTGAGTTGAACCTCGAAGATCACACCATCACGTTTACGGGCATTCCCGACCGCAGCGGGATAAGGCGCGACCTGACGTATTCAGCCGCGATGGTGATGCGGTTTTTCAAGTGCGATGTGCCGGTAAGAAGTGAATGGGCTGGAAACAATAATGAATATACGAGATTCCTAGCTATCGGGCAGCACTATGGATGGGTACTCAAAAACGGCAAAGGATATACATGGGCGATATGGTTAGCCACCCGAGAGAAGCGGTTGCGCGTTTTAACTGCATGGCTACAAGCGGGTAAGTGATATTGACATTGGCAGGCTCGCGCCTTACAATTAAGTTGCTAAGGGTGTGCGAGCTTTTTTGTTGCCCGAACAACTTAATAATCGCAGGTTGAGGCCTGCATGTTTGCTGAAGCCCGCGACCCTTAGCAAGTTGTGTGATTACAGTGAACATGCAGGCCTCAGCGTTTTTCTAAAAGGCTAAGGGTCGCAAATGTACTCAGTAAACGTTACGCTTCGTGGTATCGCTCCGTTATTGCAGCACAAGTTTCCGCTGCCCGAATTGTCCACGGTCGCAAAAGGTTCTAGCCGTAGCACTGGAAGCAAAGATTACACGCAGGAATGGCGTGATTATTTCTATGCTGATAAGGCCGGCATATATCAGCCGTCAGCGCACATCCTCGGCGCAATGACCAAGGCCGCGGCTGCTTTCAAGATCAGCGGCAAGCGCGGCAAGACGTACAAAGACTTGATGCAATCCAGCATCATCATCACGCCCGACCGCATACCTCACCACATGGCTGTACCCGATGAGCTTGACGACGATGCGGACAAACCGCTTTACCTTGACGTGCGGCCTGTTGTTGTTCAGCGTGCGCGTGTTGTGCGTGTCCGTCCTACGCTGCATGAGGGGTGGTGTCTTGAGTTCGTTATCGAGGTTGCAGATGATGAGATTCACCATGCAACGCTTAACGAGATTCTCGCCTATGCTGGCAAGGCCGTAGGCATCGGCGACTTCCGACCGCGGTTTGGGCGTTTCATGGTCGAGAAGTTTGAGGTGGTTAAGTAACTTGTGGTTGAGGCCAGGTCGGGTACGGCACGGCGTGGTTGCGCGCGGTCTGGCATGGCGAGTTCAGGCGCGGCTAGGTAAGGTTTAATTTGTGGCTGGGGTTGTGGCATGGTGAGTTCCGGTGGGGTCTGTTTAGGCATGGGCGGGACTGGCAGGGTTGAGCCTGGCGCGGTGAGGTAAGGTGAGGCATGGTTCTACTTTGAGGCTATGGCTTGGTTAGGCGGGTCTGGGCGAGGTTGTGTCCGGTTTGGAGTGGTGTGGATATGCCGGGCGGGGTACGGTTTGGCATGGCACGGCCGGGCGGGGTTAGGTAGGGCATGGTTCTACTTTGTGGCTTTGGTTTGGTAATGTTGGGCGAGGTACGGCCCGGTACGGTCGGGTACTACGAGGTTGTCTCGGGCGGGGTGGTGACAGGCGAGGTGATGTTAGGTTCGGTCGGGGATGGTGAGGTAGGGTATGGATACATTCGAAATTGAGGGTAAGCGGTATCCGTGGCATCATAGGATGCCAACTGAACAATGGCGTGAAGTGCGGCAGTATGTCTATGCGCGTGATGGTGGCAAGTGTCGGTATTGCGGTGCTGATGTTGAGCTATTCACTTGCCACATCCACCACACGCTGCCATTAAGTGAGGGCGGGACTAACCATCCTGGAAACCTGAAAGTGTTATGTGTAGACTGTCACAAGAAGCGCCACCCTTTCATGTTGAAGGCATTGCGATGGTCATAGACGCGGAAACCCGTCTACATGCGCGTAAGACAGACAATACAACTGCATGTAAGACAGGTGATAAGACAGGTGCGGGGTGGGGCGGCGCGGAACTAAGTAGACCAACATCTACACAAACTCATGCCATTTTATGTCAATTCCCTATTGACAATTGTGCGCGTAGGCGTACAATTACGGGCATGGAAACAACAAATTATCAAGACCAATTCGGGATGCCAGCAACTAAGCTTACTGTGGCAGCAGCGATTTGGTATCAGATGACAGTTGCACAGCGATACGAGATTATGCACAAGGTAGCTGAGAGCAAAAGTATTACGACTTGGCTCAGGCGCTGCATCAACTACATGGCTAACAACATGATCAACTATACGATCAGTGACAACACTATAACCGGAACTCTAAAATAACCCAATCGCCGGGGAGTGACTAACCGGCAGGAGAATGATGATGAAATTTTTCAAACTACCATCTGGAAATTGGGTCAATCTAGACCACGTAACGCACGTAGACGACAGGAATATATATCTTGATACAGTGGATACGCATTATGCAGTGAGTGGCGATGTGGACGGGATATGCCAATCCACCATTGGTGAACCTTTGGACGTAACTGCCCTGCGAGACCTGCTAGAAAGCAATGGCAAGCTCGCTTCAAGGAAATGACCATCCTCACAACCGCCGAAGCCGCAGCGCGTCTGCGGCTTTCGTTGCGCCGCGTGCAGCAGCTAGTCCGGCGCGGGCAACTCGCAGCCGTCAAGCGTGGCCGCGACTGGACGATAACCGCCGACGCCTGCGACGCCTGGGCTGCGCGTAGGCCACGACGCGGCAGACCGAGGCACGCCGATAGTGTCAAGAGCGAATAATCAATGCGATAAATTGTCAGGAACGATAAGCACTTCTTATCGTTCACCAGGAATATCGCAGAATAGTGCACCGGCGCAAGTGAGGCAGAATGACCATATTAGGCACTAGCCACAGCGTAACTTCCATACAGCGATTCCCCGCGCTGTATATGTGGTGGGATGGCGAGAGAATCGCGTATCGTGAAGGGCCACCCGCGCCAGGCGTCATAGCGCATCCGCGCAAGGTCAAGCGGCGAACAAGGAGCAAGAGATGAACGGCGATACGATGACGCTGGATGAACTCAACGAGGCGATTGCGGCAAAGCGCGGCATTACATGGCGTGAATCGCCGTGTCAGCGAGAGCATCATGAGATTCTTCTAGAAGATTACTGGTGCTATACATGCCACAAGGGGATGGAATTTACACTGCCGCCTGACTATTCTCGTGACATTGCCGCCGCGTGGCCGCTGGCTGAGGAAGCGCGGCTAACTGTATCTCCAATTGAGGGGGGTTGGCACGCCAGGCAGGATGCTCTCAACTATGACAGCACGGCAAGTAATGGCACCAACGCAGCCGAGGCCATCGCCCGCGCATGGCTGAAGGCGAAGGGCTGATTTACGTCGTCATTGCTACATATAACCGCGCAATCGTGTAATTCAATGCAATGACAATGCTACGCATTAATATGCTATATTTTGTGATCTAGTAATCTCAATCCACGATGCCCCATCAAAGAAAAAGGTTACATAATCCGCTCTGCTTGCCCCGGATAATGTTATCGAACCTCCCGCTAGTTTTACATTCGCAGGCCATACGAATGTGTGCCCTCCCGCTATGTCTTGATACAATGCGATAGTTATCTCTATACCGGGTGCAGCATTAATAATTGTGGACGATGTCACATTGCCGGTCAATGTTATAGTAAACGTTTTTCCTAGTTCGCAGTCAAATGATGGTGTCGCTGAAAATGCCACCGGACAATTGTCTCTCCGCCATGTGTCATCTAGAACCAGATAATTTTGACCGGAATAATCAACGAATCCGCTGCCTCCATAATGGCTTAATATGTGGGGGCCTCTGACACGACATATTGCGTATGCACCCAGCGTTACCCATGCAGTAGAACCAGACCACGTGCAGTCATCGGCTATCACAAAACCGTTTCCAACATCAATATACAGGTCAGTTCCGTTAAGTACGAAATAACATTTGTCTATTTTCAACTGTGCAATACCGTGGTGATATATGGCCTTTGTGTTGCTCTCGAAATGAGACACGCTAGCAAATGGCACGCCCCCGCGTTCGATCATCAGACCATTCACACATTGTTGTATGCTGCACGCAAATAATTTAGGACTATCTCCACCTGACAAATTTGTTTGGATTCCATCGGCTAACGGGCCGGAATTAGTACCATGTTCCGCGTCAATGATACAGCCGAAATAATCAATTTCGCTGGGTAGATTGCCTGCTACATTTTCAATACGCACCTGGGCAGAGCCATTTCGCGTGAAGTTACACGCCCAATGATGTATTTGGAATACGGAGCCGGATACGAGTTCTCCGTATTGTAGAAAATCGTAGACCGTCACATTATCTATAACGCATCCATTGATAGTTCTAGTAGAATCCGCGTTCCAATTTATCCCTATGCCAGTTGTAGCACCGGCAGTAAGTCGATTCCCAGTGAGCAGAATATTGCGGAGTTGTACGCCTCCAACGGCGGCATTTGCGGCAATTGCATCAATGGTGATAGCAGTTCCAGACGCCTCAACAAATTTCAACGTTGCGGAAGCCACACCTGTATTAGAGTTTAATAATTCACCGTGACCATATCCCGCACCATCAATAATCAACGGATGAGAGATGACCAATCCGGTAACTCTATACGTTCCGGGAGGGAGAAAAACAACCGCCCCATTGACAGCGGCATTAATCGCTGCCTGTATCGCCGCTGTATCATCTGTAACCCCATCCCCAACTGCCCCATAATCCTGGACGTTGTATACCAACTTGGCGACAGCTAGTTTGTTGATGTCATTGACCGTCAGGCTGTTGTTACCCGCCCCGCGCTGGATTGGTATAACATCGGTAGCCAATGCCGGTGCGCCAGCCGTTAATGCGCTTATTTTCTTAGCCATCTATCGCTCCCCCTGCAACTCGCCCCACGCTTCGAATATCTCCGAGTTCTCGTTTGTCCATTTGACTTCTACCCGATAGGTTTTATTCAGCCCTATTGCCGTCAAAGTGAAGGTAATCACCGTTCCAGCCACAATCGGAACGCCGCTCGATACCGTGCTGGATACATCGGTATACTTATCTGGCGGCCCGTACTCGTATACTGTTACGGCTGGCGATGACCGCGTAGTACCTGACCATGTAGATGTTTCGAGTTGATAAGTCACGGTTTCATCTATGCCTTGTCGTATCTGTCCCTCAACAAACTGTCTTGTATGTTCGTTCATTTTGTCCCCAGCGTTAAGTTGCCAGTCCTAGCGGGCAACGTCAAAGCGTCAGTGCGGGTTGATAATGTCAATTCAATTGGCAGCAATGACAGGCCAACCTCTAGCAGCAACGGCTGTCCGTCCTCAAGCAATAGCTGAGTGCCATCCTCCAGGAGTATTGATGTAGGAACTGTTACTGCCATTGCTCTCCTTACATTGCCGTTGTGCGGCTTGTCTCACACCAGTTTGTACCGTCATAGACGAATGAAACCGTAAATACTTTCGCCGTTGTTGTGCCTGTCGCCAGCGTGCCGGTCACCTTGTAACCTGTATTCCATGTCAGCGTGAAGCTGGATACGCCGCTTGTAGTGATAACAAACGTCACCCGCGCCCCTTTCGTTCCACCGCTGGCATTGAACGTGCAGTTATTCGTCGGCGTGATTGTGATAACCGGCGTCGTCATGCTCACCGTCATCGTGCCAGTCGTGGCCGAGGTCGCCGCCGCGCTGAATACCGGCGTCGGGCTGGCTTTGAGCCGCGCCACTTCGCGCTGGAGTGCCATGATTTGCGCGACGATTTCTTTGCTCATATCGCCCGCGCCACTCCTCGAATGGATTCTTTGCCTGACGCAATATCAATGCTGGCTGATTCCACGATGCAGGTTTGCGACACGGTATCAAACTGCGCCGTTACCAAATCGCCTTCCTTCCAGTGCGTGCCGTATTCCGTGTCCTCAGTATTGAGTAGCGTGCCGCCGACTGTGACCACCGGCCTGCCTGCGTATAGCGCGGCGTTAGCCTCAGCATCCAGCCCTGTAGTCGTGCTGTACTGCGTTGCGTTAAGCGCCTGTTCGCGCCGGTTGTAGTTTGACTTAGCCGTGCGCGTGGCGTCAGTTTCCGTGACCTGTAGCCTGTCTGATTCCGTCCCCTGCCCTAGCGCGTAGATGTAGTTTTGTTCGCCCGTGTAGTCATACGTCAGGCTTGGGTCTGCCAGGTTGAAACGGTCGGGCGAGAATATGACCGTCGCACTGTTGTCCGCGCCTAGCTGCCCCGTGTATGTCCTGAACGTTGGCAGGTTTGCAGTCGTGTCAAACGTCACATCGAAATATAGTCGCGTGCCAGCCGTGGCCGATGCCTGTGCGATTTCCTGCAACGTATTAAAGATAATCGTCCATGAGAACGCCTTGCTGATGGATGGCGCTGCGGTCGCGTCGGCTGCACAGGCCAAGTACGTTGATATATCCCGCGCCGTGTCAACTGCCGATGCGCCGAAGTTCTCGCGGATGATGGCTTTCATCATGTCATCAGCAGCCGCCGTTTTGTTCGTGTAAGCGGTGTTGGCGGCATAGGCGATGATGCGCCGCTTGAGGATGCTCACGAATGGCGAGGCCGATATGCTATAGAACGGTAGGCTGCTGCCCTGTATCTGCTGCATGAATTTGTCAATCAGGAACACGCTATTGCCTAACAGCGATGTCGTACCTGATGGGGATGTACGCCACACTTCAATCTGCCCGTCCTGTTGCAAGTATGCGAATGGATAAGCGTTGCTAGTCGTCAGTGTCAGCGTCCCTTCCCCATAGACTGAGTGAGCATACTGGAATGACAGCAGCGTCTTTTCGTCAAGCAACTGTAGCCGGTTGCCAGTCTTATCGCGCAGCCAAATTTCGTAATACCCAAAGCTCATGCCGCCACCCCATCTGCTGCCCAGTAGGTAGGATAGTATTTCAGGACAGCGGCCATCGTCGGAGAACCAACGCCCGTAACGTCCACGTTATACGTGTGAGTGCCTGGCGATACGCTCCATGTCGTAAACTTTGAGCCTGCCAGCAATTGAGATACCAGATTAGCTCCGCTGGAGGATGTAATCGACCGCGCCCCTGGTGTCAGGTTGATTGTGATGGTTTCGCCGTTGCCCATTGCATAGTTGAACAGCAGCGAGTCGCCAGTATAGGTATTTGTGATAGCCGTGAGCGTTGCGCTTGTGCCGCCTGTGCGCGTAACGGTAATCGAGTACGGGTATGCGTTCCGGTCGCCAGCATTGACGATTGACTTGGTTAGTCCGCTGCCAGTGCTAGGGTTTGACGCTGAGTTATAGCCGATATATAGGTTGTTGCTTGCATCGCCAGCCAGTGCTGTGACCGCTGCCGCCGGTATCTCGCCGATGGTTGTCCACCCGTTTGTATCAACGACATAGTTGGCAAACGTGCCGCCTGCGAATGTGGTTGTCGTGTACGCCAGCGCACTAACAGTCGTCGCTGAACTGGCAACCGCGCTCCATCCACTGCCGGAGTATGTAGCCAGTCCTGTAACTGTGACGCTGTTTATAGATGTGAAAGAGCCGCCACAGTAAATTGTGCCATTGCTGTTGCACAGTGACTTCATGCTGCCTTTAGCAGCGTATCCTATTTTCTGGTCGCCTAATGCGGATGTATGCGCCCACAAGTTATCATTTACAGTGTCATCACATATCCACCATATAGCGCTGCCGACTGCAATCGCTGTATTGACAGGCGGCGCATTAGTAGAAATATCACTAGCGATAGTCGTCCAGACAGTGCCGACAAGTTGGGATAATTTCGATATTGTATTAAAGCAAGTGCCATATACGCTTCCGCCCATCGTAACCAGTGAACGACACTCAGCCAGGAACGCCGTCCCACCGCTGGCCGGGTCTGCAAATGTCGTGCCTGATAGCGTTGCGACATAGGCCGCACTCACGCTGTTAATTGTGGTGAACGCGCCGCCAACATATATCGTTGTCCCATCCGGCCCAACGCACATGCAATCTACAGCCGCGTTAGCGGTGTAGTCTGTCCATGTGCCGCTTGCTCGTACATACAGGTGTGAACCAGCAGCCACATAGAGTTTTGAGTTTGCGTACAGGATTGAGTTAGGCGCTGCTGCTGGCGAGTTCGTTCCGCTTAAGCCAGTCCACACGCCTGTAGAATCACGCATAGAGATGTATGCGCCATTCGATACAACCCCCACCGCGCCAAATGTTTCCGTTGCTGTGCTAGATGTGCGCCAGAATGGGTCAGTCGCAAGCAGGCTGATCGTGAATGTGGATAATGGCGAATCCGCAGCCATGTCAAGCTCTAGCCCACCGTTATATCTCACCGGAATGTCAATGCTCGTTGCGCCCGCGCCTGAGTATCGCAAGGTGAACGTCCCTGAGTTCAACACATCGCGGTTGATGGCCGCTATAACCGCTTTGCGCTTGCTATGCAGCGTGGCGACGGTCGATGCAATACCGCCATAGTTGATGGTGCAGGCGAGTTGTATGACGCGCTCCTGAACCACCGTGCGCTGAAAATAGCTGCCATCACCAAGCGCATACGGCACGGTGATATTTTGCTGAGGCGGCATCCCACCACCCGTCCAGCCTGAGACATAGACGCTGTAGTCAGTAAATAAATCCTTGACCGTCGAGCCTGAATCGAACACAAATGAGAAGTTGCTCATTGACTCACCATTGCCCGCATGATTGCGAATGAGGCTACCGGGTCATTCGCGGGTGTTGACTGGTAGTGCGGCGAATAGTTCCAGTTGTTCGTGACCGATGGCTGTACCATGCCAGCATTGCGCGGCACGAATAGTTCCGGCCCGTGCTCGCCGACGATGTACGGTTGATTCGCATTGACCGGGCCGCCGCCGGCGCGCCCGGGCAGTGCATTAAGCATCGCCTTCAATGTGTCCGTGCTTTGCCCTGCCGCGTTCCATGCTTGCATCGTTGTAGCTTGCTGTATGTAGCTGTTTAGCTTGCTAACGTCCGCAGACATGACCGAATACACCGCCGTTCCCAAGCCTGGCACGAATATAGTCAGTAGCTGTTTAACAAGCGGGCTCATCGTGTTCCAGAAGTTGATGAAACCATTCTGCATGTCTTCCAGCGCCCGCGCCATCTTCCCGCGCATGAGTATCCATGTCAGTTCAAGGTGAGCAGAAATATCGTCCCAGACGCCCTGCCAGTCGCCTTTCAGCGCCTTGCCTACCGTGCCCATGAGATTCTGGATCGTCGCGGTGCTGGCGCTTGATTTGCCGAATATCTCGCCCCAAGCGTTGACAACCGTATCAGAGATATCCGACCACACGCCCTGCCAGTCGCCTTTGATCAGCCGCGTCACTGTGGTGAATATGTCGCGTACCAGGTTGAGTGATTGCGTGGCCGTATTGAATATGGCCTGCATCACAAGCGCGAAACCGTTGCTCATGCCGGTGGTCTTTTCGTCGGCTGTTTTGAACATGTCGCCGAAGATCGCTCCAACCAACTCGCCCAGCGCCTTTAGAATTCCGCCCACTGCATCGACTACCGGCTGGATGGCCGCCTGAATCCCCGGCCAATACGTCTGCACAAAAACGATGGCATCGCTTATGGCCTTTACGACCTGCGGGAATATCGTTAATGCCCATTCCCCCAACTTCTCGCCAAACGCCTCGATGACCGGGATGTTAGGCTTGATGTACTGATCGAACAATTGCTCTAATGGCGGTAGCAACTTGCCCATGATGCCCTTAGCGACATCCTCCAGGTGGGCCTGCATGATTGCCCAACGCCCGCTCATTGTGTTGGCCGCTGCTGCCGCCGTGCCACCGACAATCCCGGCCAGGTCTTTCATCAATAGCGCCTGTGCGCCTGTCGTATCGCCGGCCTTCTCCATCGACTTAATCAAGTTCTGTTGGTCTGCATCCAGCACGACGCCCGCTCGCCTAAGCAGCATCATGCCGCTGGCCGGGTCTTCCAGAGCGCGGCCTAACATCTGCGCCGCGCTTGTCATGTCCGTTCCCATCGTGGCCGCCAGGTCTGCGGATAGCTGTAGCGCCTGCGGGTAAATGTCTTTGGTGATGTTGGTAAACCGCAAAAGGATTGATTCGGTTGCCTTGACTACATCATCGCTCCCGCCCGCCAGGTCGCGATATTTGTCAACCATTTGCGACAGGAAATCGTTAGTAATACCCGTTTCAGCGCCGACATTCCTAACCTGCTGTGCCAGCCGCACGGACATGAGTTCGTCCTGTTGTGCCTCGTTGAAAGCATCGACGAACACCTCGCCAAGCTGCCTTAGCGCCTCAGTTGCGAAGTTAGCCGCTTCTGTCAGGATGTCGCCAAAAGCAACCCCGAGGCCTGTGGTAACGACTTTGCTCAGGTTATCGGCGTGTTGCGCCGTTTCCTGCATCACAATGGATGCGTTGCCGCTGGCATCTATGCGGATAGTTACATCGGTATCAGCCATTGCGGTATTTCCCTTCCATTTCCAGTACTTTCAGATGAGCCAGCACCCGCAGCGGGTCAATCGTGCGCGGGTCACAGTGGTACACATCACGCCACAAATACAGGTCAAGGTATTCAGCTGGCATGCGCCCGCCGGTCTGTAGATGGTCTGTCATGCGTAGCTCCAAATCTACGCCGCCGATTTTGGGTTCATACTCTCTCTCACCCGCGCGATTACGGCTTGCAAAGCATCGTTAAGCTGTGCGCCAGTCAAGCTCTTGGCATTTACTATGACTTTCCGCAAGAGCTTGGCTACCGCTGGCCCTTCCATGTCGCCGCCTATGAGGTTGAGCATCTCATCAAGGTCACACTTTGTCAGGTCGATTTGTATATCAGCCATATTCCCCCTTAGCTTGTCGCCGTGCTAGTGGTCAGCGATGGTGTCAAAAGCGTGATTTTCACGACTACCGGCTTGCCATCCTCAGCCGCGCCGCCTGGATATTCCAGCGTCTTGATAACGTTTCCGCTGGCTGCGGTCGCAAACAGGTAGTGCGTCCCTGTGACCTGTCCGGTCGGCGTGGCGCGTAGCTGGATGCTGCTGCCTGACGTGTAGTACGGCAATAGCGTAAGATACGGGTCTGCCGCCGTTTCGGTGTACACGATTGTGGCGACGATTTGCATCGGTTCGCGCTTGCCGCTTCCGATGATGGCCGTGTCGCCGTCAAACGTATATTGCTGCGCGTCCTTCCGTGCGCCGCCGGTCGGCGTCCACAGGTTCGCAAAACCGGATATATCCACCCACGGCGTTGTAGTCGTCGTGGTGTTGTATTCGATTTTGCAATTTTTCAAAGTGATAGCGCTAGTCGTCTGAGCCATGAATAAATCTCCTTAACTGCTGAACTCTTGAACGTGTAACGTAAAACGCACGGCAAAATATGGCGTGCCTGCGGCGTCTGCTAGAACTCCAAACAGCGGCGTGCCTGTGGGATAGATGTCATACGCGCCGTTTGGAGTCTCGTTGCTGATGAAAGCGTTTAGAACCACACCCCACAGGTCTGCCATCCCCGCGTATTGCTCAAACAGCGTCACCCCCTGCGCCACTGGCGCGTAAAATAGCACGTAGCCGATGTCGTATTGCAGTTCTTTACTGCGCCCCACGGTCGCCACGCGATACGATAAGCGCGTGAACTGCATATTGCTCATGTATGGCACATCGGGCAATAGTGCCGGCACATCCATAGGCTGCATCGCATCGGGGATATTCGACAGGTCATACTTCTTTGTAACGCCCGTCATCGTCAGCCCCGCGACCCATGTAGCCAGTGTGGTGAGATTGCCTAAGCTCATCCTAGCCCCACCCTTATCACGCCAAGCCCGGCCAGGCGCTTGCCCATCCATTGCAGCACGTCTTTCGGCGTGCTGAATGAATCCGTGCCTATTCGTATCGTGTCGCCTAGCGTGTTACTGCGTAGCCGGAAATAAGCTGCAACCGCTGTGCGGGCGACCATCTCAATGTCATACATCGTCCACCGGCTGATAGCCGTGCTAATCAGATGCGTTGCAGCCGTGCTTCCATTCACGCCGCGAACAACCGTTATTGTGTCGCTTGTGGCAGTCGTCACCGCAGACACATACATATACTCGGTGTCAATCTGAATCAGGTCGCCCGCGTATAGTTTGCCGGTCGTGCAGGTGAATGTGGTTGTGCTTGTGCTGGATATTGCCGCCGCGAGTGTCGCCAGCGTGTCCTGCCATGCGTTGCTGTAGTCAGGGTGATAGCCCCACACGCCCGCGATACTCAGCGCCCCCTCGTAGTCCCCTGAACTTGTGTTCTGTAGCACCGTTGACGATGAATTGAGAACCACTAGCTTGAACTTGGGTGACTCGTTGAGCGGATAGAGTTGATATTGCGCCGCCGTGAATACCGTTCCATCGCCGTTTGTGAACGTAGTCAGGCTGAGTAAATCGGCATCCAGCAGAATATCGCGCCGGATCCGCGGCGTGTCGTAATAGCGCGTCTGTACAGTCGGGTAAAACTCGCGGTTGCATACGCGCTCAATCTCGCGGGATGTGGAGCGTATCAGGTCGAGTAACAGCCCATCCTGACCTGTGGCCGTACTGCCAAGATAGGTTGAGCGCACCGCGTTTACGGTTGTATAGTCAGCGTAGGTTGACATTCGTTACCTTGTCAATAATTGGCTTCATCAATTCCTGAATCCACTTTCGATATTCCTCAATGGTCATCGGATGTGGCGGTGGAATCCATAAACCGCTTTGGTCATCTACCATCATGCTGTTATCGGTTGGCATTGTCTAAACTCCTGTGCGCTGTTGTATACAGCGGCGATTTCCCACGGCTCAACCTCGTAATGGCTCAGGTATGGATGCAGCGGGGCTGTCACTAGACCGCGCAACCCGCAACCTATCGCTCGCGGCGTATTGCGCGACAGCCCCGCGCTCCACTCGCCCCCACCCCACACCTGGATGCCATTCGCCTTTAACTGCTCGATAAACGGGAAGATAAATGAGTCATGGCCGTTATCAAACACGGTAAACAGCAGCGCGTTCATCGTGTCAGGCCGTACCGTGTTATGGACGCTTGTGTACGTGTCAATCAGGTTTGTGTTGCCGCTGAACGGGCTATACGTGCTGTAGTACGGGTGCGCCTGCATCCATATCTCACGGTATACGCTCGACTCACAGTAGATATCCATCTGTGCGATGGTCATCAGCAGCAGGCTATCCAGTACCCATGTCTGCGTGTCAGGCTGGCGCATGTCGGGCATCGCGTTTCGGTTGCCGACGAACTGCTGATAACTGCGAATAGCCCATGGGTCATATACCGCCGCAATGCCAGGCGGCAGAAACGCCTCACCGCTGCCACTAAATGAGCCGATGCACAATACCTCGTCGCTGTTGTACCGCTCACAACACATCGTAATGTACTCGTTGTAGTGCATCATGGCCTCGAAGTTCCACGGCGATATTGCAGCCCACACAGTGACAGGGTTCAGCGGGTCAAACGTGCGGATAGGCACTCCCGCTTCATTCCACACATACCAGTCGTCAGGAAACCACGTAGGCGGGTTCTGAGCGCACATGAGCAGCACCCGCATCCCCGCCGATCGCGCCCGTGCAATCATTTCGTCCGTGTGCGACCAGTCGTATACGCCCTTCGCCGTTTCGGTTAAATCCCACTGGTTGAACTCCAGCGCGACAGTAGCACCTGCATCGGCCAGCATCTTGAGCGAATCCAGCGGAGTTTTGACGTAGCGATATTGCATCCACGGGCCGATGGGTGGCATGTCCATAATTATGTTGTGGCAGTCGAAAGGCATGAAGCTCATTCGCCCACCTCCAATTGCTCGCTGTATCCAATCCGTGCATGATTCGCCAGCCTATCTAGATATGCAGGGTTATCATGTGCTTGGCCGAGTATGGCATTACACTTCGAGCATAGAAGGCTTATAACCTTGCCCGTAGAATGGTTGTGATGCACTTGAAGTCGTCCTACTGTCCCCTTATAAATGCGAGTTTCATGCTCACCACAAATAGCGCATACACCATTTTGCTCATCTAATAGTTGGTAATACTGCTCCTCTGACATCCCATAAAGACGTTCCCATGAACGCGCTTTTCTCTTGGAACTAGCTACAGGATGCATCGCCTTTTCATGCCTACAAGACTTGCAGTAGGCTTGTGGCTTTGTCCCTGCTATAACGCTAGGAGTAAATTGGTCTATGGGCTTATAGGCTCTGCATCCCGCGCACCACCTATCTCCAGCCTCATTGAATGGCACGGAGCAGCGAATTTTCTTTTTAAAGATATTCATTCGCCCCTCCAGTTCAACGGCACGGCATACATCACCGGCATTTTGTCGCGTATGAGTTTTGGCGACCGCTTCACGTTGCGCCAGTCCCATTCGCCGTATTTGTCGTCAAGGCATGACTGCCTCAGCATCCACTCAATTGCCTGCGGCTTGTAGCCCATCTCGCGGTATTCGCGCAGCTTGTGATTCCCCTCAGTCTTGCTCAGCGCGTCCATGCCTTGCGCTCGCAGACGTGGCAGGTAGACGTGTTCGGGCGGTTCTGTGCCGATGTACTTGCACCACATGGATTGATACAGCGCGAACTCACACAGTAAATCCTCACCGCGTATGACCATATTCACACCAGCCAGCGCATCCATGTAGACTTTCTCAACCGTCAGCCAGTCCTCCCACGGATAGCCGCCGACATCGCTGTAGGCAATGTTCGGGTTGTACTTGTATGCGTAGTCGTGCGCCTCGCCAAGCAGCCGCCCGTCATACTCGACGTTATCCAGCCAGTCGGTGAATCGCTCATGTTCGCGGCTCTGATAGAGTACCGTGTCAAACGTGATGCCCATCCACTCCATATCCTCAATCCACTGGCCTGCAAATCGTTCTAGCCCATCGCGTCCGACCGACTCAATCCAGCAGGGCTGCGTATCGTCAAATATGATGGCTAACTTGCCGCCGGTTGAGCGGGCGTGGTATTGATTGACCAGTGTCATGTAGACATGTCCCAGGTGTGGCAATCCGTTAGGCGTTGGGTAGATGCGGGTGTTCATTGTTTATGCCCCCGATGTATAATCACATCAAAGCCTGCGTACTGGCGGAAATGGCAAACGCTACTTTGGCCGCTGCACCATGTGGCGGGATTGAGTGTGCCACTATCATGGCTGTAAAGGTTGATGGTTCGAGTCCATCTTGCGCAGGCTTTCATTTCAGCACCGCCTCGTAATCATTCGGGAATCCCGCTCTCATGCGGTAGCTAAACGTGACCAAATCCTCAGCCTGATACTTTGCGCCGCGCTCGTATATCTCATCGGTCGGCGTCTTGCCATCCTGCGGGTGAACATGCTCGACAATCGCATCAGGCGCGTAGACGTATGCCCCTGCCTGTTTCGCCCTCACGCATACTTCAACATCGCTGTACCAAGACTTATACGCCGGTATCTGTAACACGCCGCCCAAATGCTCTTTGGCAAACTGGCGCGTCACCATGTAATGCGTGCAGTATTGGTCTTGCGGCGTGTGCATGTCATTCAGGCCGATGAAGCCCTTGTTCTCAGTCTTTAGCGCGGCGTCTAACCATCCGTCGTGCCATATCACATCATCCGCGCCGGTCACCAGCCAGTCGGCATCTGCATATGCGATGCCCATATTCCACTTGGGTATGCCAGTCAAGCTGCTATCACGATTAGTCCAAACATCTGCGCCTAATTCGACTGCAATGATTTCGCTAATATGGTCGTCATCATCGTTGACTACGACAATCTCAGCCCCTGGCGCGGTAGCCTTGAGCGTCCCTAGACTGCGCCTGAGCGCGTCATGCCGCTTCCGCGTAGGAATAATCACGCTAACTTTCGGCTGCGTCGATTCTGGACGCGGCGCAATCTCAGGATGGTCTTTCTTGTAGTCGTAATAGCTCTCCGGCGTTATCCATCCATCGTGATAATGCGGCGCGACAACAGCCGTGTCAACCGCGTGCTTTATCCCCGCCTTCCGGCAAATATCCGCAAACCACATATCCTCAGTCGGCGCATCCAACTTGCCATCGGTGTACGTGTACCTGAACCACGGTCGGGTATAGCCTTCGGCCTCAAGGTGGATAAATGCGCGGCGTTGGATTGCAATTGCCGCCGGTGATACGAGGTTGCACTCATATATTTGTCCTGGCTCCCATTCGGCCATCGAGTGATATTCGTTGTTCTTGTCAGCCACGAAAGCGATAGCATCATACGGTGGACCGCGCCGCTGCGCCAGTGCGCCGACAATCATCAGATCGTCGTCTACAAGGCGCTGTAGCGTGTTGATGTCGTGCGCGTGGTCGTCGTCCAGCATGATGAGTGTGTCTGTAGGGTTGCTCGATAGCTCAAGGAATTTGGCGCATATCAGATTGCGGGTAACGTCTGTGCGCCCATATGGTATTTCTATGCGTGTGTAGCCCAACTGTGCAGCCCGCGCCGCCAGGTTCATCACCGTTGACGCGCAGACGCCGATGGGGTTTCGTTCCAAGAGAACTGCCCAGTAAACTTGTTTAGTCATATAGTCCTAGTAGTGGCCGGATGATTGTGGCCGCCACTAACAGCCACAACCACCCGGTGACAATGACTTGCCCTTAGCTGTCCGCGAACCGCTTCATAGCGATAAGCGATGCGGCCATAGGAATCGAGCCAGCCGCGTCAACCGTCAACTGCAACTTCACGTAGCGCTTCTGCGCTGCAAAGTTCAGTTCGTTGACGCCAGCCGCCGTAATCACAACCGACGTTGTGCCATTCGCCGGCGCTGCAAAGCCGCTGCTGCTCGAGTCTGACTCGAGGATAGCCGCCGTGCAGGTCGCGCTTGTGGTGAACGTTCCTGTGTGAATGACCGCCTTCACGCTTCGCTTTGCCAGCGATGCGTAGGTGGACAAATCAACCACCGGCAAACCACCCGCCGTACTGGTTGTAATCGCCTGAGCCGTAAGCAGGCTCAATGCAGCATCAGCACCAATCCACATTTTCTAATCTCCTTCACCTATCAGGGCGAGCAGGATTACCCGCCCTGACCTATGACACTGACTACGATGTCGCTAACTTCATCAATTTGACTTGCCAATCGTAGAGAAGTTGGCCGCCAAATCGACGCCGCGCATACACCACGACCTCATCACGCAGCGCCCTCACTTCGCGCAACACTTCAATCGAGATGCCCACGCGCTGAGGCGCGAAGTAGCCCGACAGGTTGCCGAAGATGACGCTGTAGGACGATGCAGCCGGGACTGGGACAAACTGGTCTTTCACAATCGGATAGCCCAGGATTTGCGCCTGATAGCCGTTGGCGTAGTTGCTGAACTGATCTTGCGGCAACCACACCGGGCGACCTGTCGTGTCAACGAGGCCGCGAGCCTGCGCGTACACTGACTTATTGCCGTACCATTTCGCGCCGGTTTCGTACTGAGGCTGGAGCGCCTGTTCGCATCCGACAAAGCCCTCGTTGGGTTCTGCCGTGCCGACAGTCGTGCCAACCCAAGTAACCGCCGCGCTAACACCAGATGGCACATACATGCCCCCGGCCTGCGTGGTGAAGTTGTGTGCAACCGTCGCATTAGCATGGCTCAGGATGCCCTGCGGCTGCCCAACGCCCGTTCCATTGATGTACACATCGTTAGCGCCCAAACCGAAAGCCTCACCCATGAGCGTGCTGATGTAGCCGAGGATGTCAAAGTCGCCGTCCTCAGTCATAGCGCGGGTCAGGATGATGGCCGCTGTGCAGGTATGCACCGGAATCGTCACACGCCCTGCGACCGGGTTTGTTGACTCGCTGATGTCAGCTGCCGGCGCTTCAGCCGTCCACGACAACGCGACACCCGAGGTGTATTTGTTGTCCGTGGTGTATACAACCTTCGGGAAGCTGACCAAATCTTTGCCGGTCGTGAAGGCGTTCACATCGTTGCCAACGCCGGTCACGGTCGCCATCTTCTTGACCAACTCAGGCCGCAAATCCGGCGAAACCCAATACCCGCCCTGGTTGTCAACGCCCTCCATGAGTACCTTCATGGAACTTGCTTTGATTGACTTGCCCTGCGCGGTGGAGCGGATGTAGTCAACAAGGCTATCCTTGTATGCACCGCTCTTGAGCGCCTTCAGTTTCTTTGCGCCGATGGATGACGTGTCGTAAAGCTCGCCGGTCTTGACGTTCTCAGCCACGCCGGGGATATCGCCCTCACCATCAAGCGCCTCACCAGACCAACCCGCCTTAACTGCGCTGAGGTTATCCGGTTGCTCGCCCCATCCCTTGAGGGCATCAAATGCCTGTTCATCTTCCACGATTGATTTATTCGCTCGCAGGATTTCCAGGTTATCCTTGAATGACTTGACCTCATCAGGGGATAGTTCCTCCTTTTCCCCTTTCTGGCGCAGTTTGGTGACTACCTCTGACGCCTCGTAGAATTTCTTTTGTGCGATACTCATCTCAATCCTCATGCAATGCTCTAATCACATCTCTCAGTCGCATAAGGGAGTCGAGTTCTAAGCTATCCAGCTTACCCATCCGGGCTATCTCTATCCTTTGCGTTACTGCCTTAAAAATAGGACTGCCCTCAGTCAACATGCGCGGTTCGCATGGCGTGACAGTCAAGGCCGCGCCAAACAGCGGCCAGGTCTTGAGCCAAACAGACTTGCCCGTCTGTTCGCGCTCGATATACTGCGGGACTGAATCGCTTGACGTTCCTGCATCCCGCTCACTCACTAGCTTATCAATCGCCTTGCGGTATTGATGCGCCACGTCAAGCTGCGCGTCATACCACATGCCGATTTCATCAATGCCGGTCTGCGTGATGCCGCCGATGATGGGATTCGATTTCGTTGTCTTGTCCTGTGCGTGGTCCCACGTCAACGGGCGCGGATAGCCTAAGCGGTCATTCCAGAAGTTAGTCTGCGGAGTGAAATACTCGCCGTCGAGGTCAACCGTCTTGGCGTCGCCCCACAGTGCCAGGTAGCCGTGAATGTCGTCTTTCCCGATTGATTTAACTGCAACCACATCGCGCAAGAACTGTTCATCGTGCGACAGGTGCAGGGATTTGATGTAGGTAAAGTTGAATGATTTCTCAGCGGAAGGCGGCCCGGCTTTGTCTATCTTGTCTTTCCATGCGGCGATAATGTGACCCTTGATTGTGTCAACGTCAGCGGCGCTGTATTGCGCGGCGCTGTCAGGCTTGTTGATGTAGTTCCATGCCGCGCGGATATGTTCCTCCGTGTCGATGGGGTATTTCTTATTTTTGGGGTCTGCAAACTTCACGTCGCCATATTCGGATTCGCCTTCCGTTGGCTTGGTGTCATCTCGCTTGGCGATTTTGACCGCTGATTTTTCCATGCCGGTCATCTGCTCCTGCATCTCAACGTCGGGGGATTCATCCATTTCCTCAGCGGCGTTGCCGGGGCATTGTGCGCCAAGTTGACAGGCCATGTCGTGCATAGCCTGGATGTTCGCCATATCAACCGCGCTGTGGCGTGCGCCCTGTTTCATGTTTGCCGATTTCTTAGTCACTCTCGCCCCCGTTGGGTAACAAAAAAGCCGGCTTCGAGTTCCTTTCGGAAAACGAAGCCGGCTAAAAAGCTCAGCTATGCTATTCAGTTATCTAACGTCTAGTATATCACCTCAAACCGATGGCCGTCAGAAGCTTGTTTACCCACCCTTTATAGATTGCCGTTATCTGCTCCCGCTTCTCATTTGCCACATCAATCATCTTACGCCAGCCTATCTTAGCCATTGCCGCTGCCTGTCGGTTCGCATCGGTCAGGAATGGCGCATAACTGGCGCTGTTGCCGATAATCGTGGCATAACCATCGGCCTTGATGGTAAACTGCGTGCCATATCGCTCTGAATTGCCCAGGTTGCCGTATGCCATTTCAGTGCCACGCCCTCGAATGTAATACGGCACAGGCGGCGCGTTGGCTGCGGTCGCTGGTGGATATTGCGCCAGTCCCTGCGTTTCGATGATTTCATGCCCTGCCTCATTGCCAGCCGCTTGCAGGTATTTGGCTGAGTTCAGCGGATAGCGGCGCAATGCTTGTGCCAGTTCCTTCGCGCCTTCAATCTCAACCTTGAAGTCAGCCATTGATGCGCGTCCTCGTATCAATCCAACAACGGCAGCCAGGATGCGTGTCGCCGGGGATGTTATAGCCGCCATCGAATGTATCACCTAGCTCGACCTCAGCGCCTTCCAGCGGTCCGCAGATTGGGCAAACTTTATCGTCGTTGTTCGTGTACCAGATTTTGACCACCTTTACATCTGGGAAATCCTGCTTCATCTGGTAGCCCGCGAGATTCTGCGCCATCGCATAGCTGCGCGTGACCTCAGTCGTGGCTACCAACTGGCTGCGCGTTTCATCGAATGGCAGCGCGTCCATCACATCGCCTATCGTCGTGCCTGGCGTGTCAATGAATCCGCTTATCGCATCCTGGAGCGCCTTGCGCGTCGTATCGTCGATGCCTTTGACGAGGTCATAGGTGTACTTCCGCGCCCATTTCGCCGCCTCGATATTCGTCAGCGTGTAGTCCATTGCAATGCTGGCCGTGTCCGCGAATAGCTGTATGCCATCCTTGACGAACTCCAGTATCAGCCGGTTCACGTTTGGGCCAAACTCATCATCGGTCAACGCCTCGTAGTACGGGTCATAGACTGACTTGGTAGCCTTAGCAGGCGGCATGATGGCAAGCATGTGGTCTATCGCCTGCTTCTGCTTGCGGAAGTGTCGCGCCACGATTGCCGCTAGGCGCGTTTCGTTGCGCTGCTTGACTAACCGGCCAGGCTCACGCGGATCGCGCCCTTTCAGCGCACCGATAGCGTGCAGGTGGTCGTCAATGCGGTCGATGGCCTTAGCCAGCTTTGCGCGTTCTAGTTGCACTCTTAACCGGCTCCTGCACTTCGCGCCGCAGTACTGCAACGCTATTGCGCGAGTTATCCACGACCTGAAACGAGACAAGCTCCCATCCCTGTGCGCCGTATTCGTTCAGCTTTGCAGGCATATCTCCATGTGGCAGGTTCAATATCATGTATTCCCATCGTGTCATCGTTGCACCTCAACTTTGCGGTATATCTCGCCACCAGACGCTATGACCATGCCAATGAAGTCGGGTAGCGTTGTCCCTGCAAATATATTTACTTTGGAATCCCATGTCCGCAACCATGCGATGCTGCCACGGTTAATCTGCTCTACGCTCCAGCGACTATTGCCAAAGTCGCCGGGTGCTTCCAGCCCACTATAGAAAGCCACCTTCATTAACTCGTAGGGTGGTTTGCTATCACCCTGTTTATATTCATACGGCAAGCCAGCATTGCACTCATACGGCGCGTCATTCCAGTCATCGCCCCATTGCTCAGTTACGGGTTGAGTCGTAAACCACGCCCATTCCCCGCTTACATAGCATAGTTTGAAGTCCGCATCTGTTGTCATCGTTGCGCCTCCATCAGTTCGCGCACCCGCATAAGCTCACTCACAAGCGCCGCCGTGTCTGCTGGCGCTGCCTCAGGCTTCGGCCAGTGTTTGTCGAATACCGCCCGGACATCGCTAGCAGACTTGCAACCCTGTAATGCCGCTGTAATCTCTGGATAGTCCGCGTTTGCCGGTATAGCTGTCTTTGCCTTAACCGCTTCAATTGCCGCTTTGCGCCACTCGCCCAGCGCCTTTGCCACATCAGGCGCGGGTGTTGTGCCTGCTTGCGGCATTGGCTTTGTCGGCGCGGATGTACCGCCTTTGTTCAGCGCCGCCTGGTCTTGCGCCTCTAGCAGTGGCAAGTCAGGTGCAGCCTCAATCCCAGCCGGTGATTGTGTCCGCACCATCACGCCGACGAACACGGCCTCGTTGTCAATGCGCTTGTCACCTGTCTTTACGCGGAACTCATCGCGGGTTATGAGATTCGCCTTAGCATCCTCTCGCAAACGATTGTGCAGCGCATCTTGGTCTTCCTGTAACGCCTTTACATTGCGCGTATCAAAAGCATAATACCGCTGCACCGTTGTAAAGTCAGGGGCTAATTGCTGCTCGATGATGCTGGCATAGTGGTCCCATATCGGCGATACGGTTTCCTCATAAAATGCGCCGCGTGCCTCTTTGTAGTTGCTATACGTGCTGGCTGCGAGTCCGACCTTAGCGCCCAACAGCATCGGCGGCACATCGTATATTGAACAGATTCGCGCTTCATCGCGGCCATCGAGGTTAGTAAAATCCATGTCCTTGAATGACATGGTAGCTGGCACAAAATCAGCGCCCTGCCCTAATACACCTACGTTGCCAGCGTTTGCGCCGCTATGTTGCTCTTGCCAATCCTGGCGTATTCTGTCTGCTTCTGCTTTCTGTAGACTCTGCTGTACTTTGATGTAACCGCTGATCACCGCGCCGCGCTGAAAGAAGTTGGCAACAAAATCTGTCGCCGCATTGTCACTTGTACCAACTCGCATGGCAACTGCCGACCGGCTGACAGGCCGCAAACCCATCCAAATCGGGTTGAGTTCCATGAATACGACACAACGCTCAATCGGCACATCCTGATACTGTAGCCCTGCCGGTTGGTAGCGAACCTTGCCAAGCAGCTTGTCAGGCCCGCGCATGAATGAACACCAGTCAGGCCGCATGGGATACAGCGCGTATATCTGCCCGTTTTTCTTGTATTGCTTCTCCCATACAGCGAACCCCGCCACATCCATGTATAGCTGCGTGGCTTGCCAAAACATCTTCTGTGTCATAAAGTCGTTGGGATGGTCTAGCAACAATTTCAACGGCGATTTTTTAATGATATTGCTGTCACTGTCCTCAGGCGCACCATCCCATTCATCCAATGGCGCTTGCCCCACTGCCTTCATGCGGCGTTGAATACATGAAAATATGATTTCGTTTCTAGAGTAACCTGTTTGTGCCAGCGGGTAGACTGCCGGAATAGGATATTGCGGCGCGGTATATTCCCACGGCACTTGTATCTGAGCGACGCCCGCGCCTGATTCGCCCGGCTGTGTCGCCGGTTTGACTATGAGATTCAGTAAATCTTTTAACGCCATGCCTTTCCCCTCATATCCAAACCTGTATCCGTGAATGTTCAGACGCATATAGCGCCAGCGCCAGCGACATTACACAGTCGTCATGTTGACCGGCTGGCGCACCGTACTTGATACCTGTCGCCGTGCGTTCCTGTTCGTAGGATTGCAATTCGTCTATGACAACTTCATCGGGCAGGATGTGTAGCCGTTCCTGTTCAAACGCCAGTTCAAGCGCCTGGATGATGACCGCTTTCGTTTGCGCCGTGGTGTCAAACCGCACGACCGGCAAACCTAGCCGCTGCAAGTCCTCAGTCAACGGACCGCCCATGCTATTGCCTTCGCTAACGATGGTTGTCGGCCTGAATCGCTCATACAACGCGGTTAGCCGATTGACTTGCGTGTGATAGTCAATCTGACTGAATCGGTCTACTGCCACCTGCTGCTGTAATGTCACATCGTAGACCATGACCACGGTGTAATCGTTTGTCCGCGCCCAATCCACGCCGAAGGCATATACATGGCCGTCGATCGCCCTATCCTGCTGTACAGCGGTAGCGCACTCACGCACATGCCGGAACACGCCGCCGCCGTCCTCGATAAACTGCGCCATGATTTCCTGCTGGAACACGTTGTGCGGCATTTCGTTCCGCATAGCCTCGATTTCCTCAGCTTTGATGTACGGGTTTTCACTGGTTGGGAATCGCCATGACTTCCAGCCGGGCATGTTATTCTGCCCACGCATGAATAGCTCATAAAAGAAACGTCGCCCCTTCGGTGTTGAGTTAAACCACGCATCGCCCTCAAGGTCTGCCAGCGTTGGGCGTATAACCTTTTCCCATGCGTCCTGTAGGTTGACAACCATCGCCGCTTCATCAATCAGCGCCCGTTTGTACTTGCGTCCGCGTGGCCCGTCGGGTGAATCCAGCGACCACATATCAATCGAGCCGCCAGTCATAAAGTCTATGCGGTGATCTTGGATGCTGACGCGCTGTGCCAACGGACGAAACAGGCTGGATGCTTCACGCCAAACCTCGCCGAGCATTTTGTATGTCGGCGCAAAGTACGCAACTGGATAACCGGCTAATGTTGTCTCTGCCATCAGGTCAATATCCAGCGTGGTTTTACCCCATCGCCGCCCACAGGCAAGCACGTTATATCGCGCCGCTTCACTCTTTACCTTCTCCTGTAACGGGTGAAGCTCCTGCAATTCCAGAACTATTTCCATTTCGCTTGACGTAAACAACCTTAATAGTCAGTGGCGCATCCTCATCGCCGCTTATCTTTGTTGGCACTGGCCCATCAGTACGGTCAATCATTTGCTGCAACAGGCCAGGCGTTGGTTCACTCATAACGCTTGCAATCCAGCGCAGAATAATCATCTTCCGCATATCCATATCTTCGGGCAACGCCTTAAAGTCCTTAGCGAATATGCGGCAAACTTTGGCAATTTCAGGGCCGGTCATGCTCAGGACATGCCGCAACTCAGCCGCAAACGTTATGCCGTTGGCTGGCCTTCCGCCCGGATTCCCACTCTTGCCCTTTGCCCATGACCCGCGTGTTGCTTTGCGCTTGGGCTGCTTTGGGCTGTTCTGTGCCTTTGCCATAACTATCCTGCCAAATCCCCTATCTTGTCGTCAATCATCGCCAGGTCATCGCCGTATGCAGTGAACCATCGCAGGATGTTGAGCAATTCGGTCAAAGACTGGCGCTGTTCGTCCAAGAACCACTGCAAGAAGTTGCACGTCACAAAATCGCCGGTTGTATGCGCCGCGCTGTAAATGCCCTCTATCGCTTGTGTCACCTGCGTTTCGAGGTCAAGCGCCGCCTGAAACACCGCCTGCAACGAGGCATAGCTGGCCGTTGGCGAATCGACTGCCGGCATGATGGGCTGTGCGTCGAGGTCTACGAGGTATTGCGCGAACTTATCGCGGTGGCTGATTTCATCTGGCGCTTGCTTGCTGAAGTAGTCGCGTGAACCGTCATATCCGTTGGCGTCACACCACAGCGCAGCAGCCTTATAGATTTGCGCCGCCTCGTTCTCGCGCACGATTTCGGCGTTGATGAGCGACACGATTGATTTACTGAGTATGGTCATGAAAGCACTCCCGCAGCCTGCATAGCCGCCGTATAACCGCGCATGTCGTAGCCCTGCCAGCCTGCCGCATTGCCCAACTGGAATATCGCGCCGCCGACGAATGGCGACGGGTACGACACGCCATTGATGTAGATAGGCGCAGACTGAATCTGTAGCCAACGTTTGCAATATGCGACCACCTGTTCATTAGTCGCATGATGAGCAGGGAATCCGCCGACGCCGCCCTCGTCAACGCCGCACTCGCCGCTAACGATGTGGCGAACCGTTGGATTGAACCCGCATTTTGAGAACAACCACAGCCAACGCGTTTCATACCAGATAACTTCTGCATCCTGGTAGATGTGATTCATGTTCGGGCTGTACAGGTGCATGTCAAACCAGATGACACCCGCGTTATATGCTGGCGCGTAATACTGGCGTATCGCATCGCATATCGCCGCATCGGTGAAATCTGGAGTCCCCATCGCGCTTGACTTAGCAGCACAGCGGTAATTTGGGTTTATTGCATGTAGCCGATTCGTGACGCGAATGTCTTGGTCAGCGCAAGCCTTAATATTCTTGCCGTCGCGCTTCTCATCCTCGTTAATAAACGTGCGGATAACCGCTGGATGCAATCGAGTGCCAAGTGCATTGACAAGTTCATCGTCCGATGGGTTGTGGTCCCAATACTGGCGATACATGACGGTAGTATCAGGCAGCGCGGCGAGTTTGTTCGCCGTGTCCGTGTCATTCATCATCAGGAAGAATCGAGCGCCTTGGTTGTATGCGCCGCCCGCAGCGCCGCCATCAGCCAGCGCGTTAAAGCCGATATGCACCTGAGCCGGTTGCGGTTGCGGTTGCGGCTGATTGACAGTGACATTCACCGTGCGCCCTGTCATGGTCATATCACGGTACTTGACGACTAGCGTATACGTCGTGCTGGCCGTTGGTGTGAACACTTCCGACGCCTGGCCTGCAACGCCTTTGTTATCCAGCCACACGCCTTCAACGCCTTCGACCGACCACGACAATGTAACTGGATTGCCAACCGTGATAACTGTATGGTCTGCCGTGAACGTGATCGGCGGGTATACAACGGGTGGAGGTGGCGTGGCGTCTGCCGTGATGTCGAGGTCTATGGTATCGGACGCCACACCGTAGAGCGGGCCATTGCCTGAACTCGTCCATTGCCAGTATTTGTAAGTTGTCCAGGCCGCAGGCAATAGCGGTAAACCTGTTGGGGCAGGTTTCCAGTTGGCAACCCATAGCGGATAGTCTGCCGCGTTCTGCATCAGTCCCATGTGGGGATTCCACCACCATCCCGCCGTGTAAATAATCGGCTTCTTACCCGTGAATTTCTCAACGACATCCAGGAACCACTGAAAGTCTGATACCTGTTTCAGCGTCCATTGCGTAGTCTGGTTGGTATCTTCCATGTCCACGACTGGCGGCAATTCGCCATAGTCGCCGGCCATTGCCTGAATGAACACCCGTGCCTGAATACTGGCATCGGTCACAACGCGGTAGAAGTGATACCCGCCGCGCTGCAAGCCCGCAGCCTTCGCGCCGCGCCAGTTCGCGGAGAACATGGAGTCCGTAAAGTTGGATTCGCTCACCTTGACAAACACGAAATCGCATTGCGACTTCATCTTGGCGAAGTCAATAATTCCTTGCCAGCGACTGACATCCGCGCCCTTAGCCATTATTTGACCTCTGGTAATCGCAACTTGGGCAGCGGTCGAAGCCCATGCGCCTGCACTTCTGCATCACGCGCATCGACTTCTTGCTGATATTCCTTGACCATTTCCCACAGACGCGCGTTATCCTGTTGTAGTTTCTCGTTTGCGGAGATAAGGCGGGCGTTCATCGCTCGCAGCCCTTCGTTCTCTGCCTTGACCTGCGTCAACTCGCCGCGCATCTCGCTGAGTTCAGCCCGCATCGACTTGCGCTCTGCCTGCATCTCAGCCCATCGGTCGGCGTTGATTTTGTCCCATCGCTCTGCTGCGGAAGCATCAACGACATCGGCCTCTGCCTTGCGCTTGCGCCTATCAGCCCAGATTGTCGCAAGGCTTACAGCCCCGCCGACACCACCAGAGCCGATGAGAACGATGAGAATTTGCAGCCAGTCAGTCATTTCCTGTTCCGGGTTCTCAGGTATCGCGTTAGCAAACGCCAATACGCCCATAGGGAAGCTCCTGCAAACACGCTGTATACCGTCGTTGTTGATAACAGCGTAATGACAAACGCGATTGTGAGTGCGGTGAAGATCAACGCCGCGAGCAACATGGAATACATCTGCATTACTGGCCCCCCTGTCAACAATGCCCCCATGATGAATATCCCGGTAATGAATAGAAATGCACCTATGGCATTTTCTGAGAATACGGATGCAACCAATGACCAACTCGTTGAGTGCGCCAGCGATTCGCCTGGCAACAGCAGCGTACCGCCCATGACCGCAAATGCCACAGCGACAATCGCCTGTACCGGCGTTGGGTCAGAAGTCAGGATATAGCGCACCTTGTCACGCATACCTAATGCCCGATTGCAACCGGCGGCGTCGGCTGAATGGTCTTGGCAGGTTGACTACCCGCTGCCTTGTATCCCATGTTTGCGGTAACGTCATATACGCCGCTTGCAACGAGTCCAAGAAGCAGGCCATAGACAACGCACAGGAAATAACCAAGCAGGTCAACCGGATGCGCGACGGCAAACATATAAACGCCGCCAAACACAACACCTAGCCCCATGCTGAGCCACGTCAGCGGGTTGCCAGTCATGCCGGTTTTCTTAAAGAACTGTACAAGACCTAAAACTAAAATTGAGAGCGGCGATCCAGACAAGGCGAGTGATGCTACCGCTGCAAGTGCCTGAAGCTGATCTTGATTCATGTTCACCTCGTAACAAAAAAGCCGGCCACGTCCTCGTAAAGAGTTCGTGACCGGCTAATAAGCTCAGTCGTACTATTCGATTACTGTTATTCTACACCTACGACAATTTCCTCAAATAGCCGTTCATAAGTGCAATAAATTCGATGGCCGGATAGCTTGAGGCGATACATGCCGTTGGTGTTGCGGTGAGTCAGCGCCGCGTCCGCCTCGATAGTCCTGACCAGCGCGATGACTGCCAGCGCCATCTGTTCCTGTAGTGGCGTGTCAGCCCGTATCGGTATCCGACGTTCCCCCACGATGGAAATTATATCTGCTCAGGGCTGCCGCATCGGTGATTCGCCAGTTGTGCCAATCATCCGACATGCCTGACGGCACGATCACCTGCCCGGCCTCGATCTGCCGCAGAACGGTCAGCGCGTAATGCGTCTGCCTATGACGTCTTAGCAGCGCGAGCGCCTGCGCGGTGCGGCGGAAGATGATCGCTCGCCGCAATATCTCTGGCAATAGCGTTAAGCCACCGTATCGCCATTTCGCGCTTATCAGCATCCATGCGATAGAGCGCAGCTCGAATTTCAGCAAGGTCAACATCAGCTAGATCGTCTCCCCCCAGATCGTCTGCCAGCCCAGCATATGCCAGGACTGCGAGCACTGGCATCTGTAACGCGCGTGCGAACTTCAGCGCGTAGTCAGCAGTGACGGTCTCCCCCCGTTCAACGCTGCTCACCGTAGCCTGATTCACCCCCATCCGCTCAGCCAGTTGCACCTGAGTCAGGCCGCGTCCCTTTCGTTGGGCAATCGCCCAGTGCGAGAATGTTTCGATGCTCACACGCATAATGTAGCACATATTGCCGGAAGCCTAAAACTGAGGGTTGACAAATAAGCCTGATGTAATTACAATATGTCTACCCCAATATGGAGGTGAAAATGACCAACCCGCCAGAGCATCGAGACCAGGTGCTCCAGATAAGACTGACAAGGCGAGAGAAGTCAATGTTTTTTCGTACTGCCAGACGACTCACGCTTAAGCGCGGCAAGCGTGTCAGCGTGGGCGCGATGCTGCGCGAACTCGTTCTCGTTAAGGAGGAAGTAGAAGAACCCGCAGAAATAGAGAGACGCATTAAGCAATGAATCCGGCCATGTTGTGAGCATCGCGACCGGATTCATCAGACCTGTATTAGGCCGTATTGCAATTATAGCGCAGTACGGCCAATGGAGACCAAATGACAACCGACATTGGTACGGATATTGCTACCGACGAACTGACCATCACACGCCACCGCCTGGCGGCTGCCCAGCACGAACTGTATGAGCAACGCCAGCGCCACTCCGCCGAAATCGCGCGGATGGCTACTCAACTGAACCAGGCTCTGGCTGCCCTGCACGATGCCAGTGAGCTGGTCGGCATCGTGCGCCACGGTATGCCGCGCGTTCCCAATGGCGAGGTCATCGTGGCTTGGGAACATGACCACGACGACAATGAGCAATACGCCATCATCGAATTGATGCTCCCGGAGTATGAGCTTCATAGATTGCTGGAGGCGATGTAATGGGCACACTAATCATCGTATTTATCGCCGTTGGGCTGTTAGTGGTGTTCATCTATGCGTTGTGCCGCATCTCTACGCTGAGCGAGGATCGCGCCGCCGCGATGTGGATGGACGAGTTACACCGCCGAGAGAAGGAGCGAGACGAATGACCACCCCCGAACAACTCCAGTCGGCGCGCGATGCCGCCAACCGCGCCGACTTCAACGAGATGGTTGCCCACATTCACGTCAACGTCCCGCATCGTCGTCGCTCATGGCAGCGCACGGTCGACATATGGGGGTGGGTGACTGTGGTTTTTATCCTGATTGTTTTGTTGCTTGCCGCTCTCAGCGGCATGATGTAGGAGTTTTCCAAATGACCGAATTAACAGTAACAACCAATGCGTTTACGTTGAGCCGCGAACAAATCGACCTCATCAAGGCGACCATCGCAAAGGGAGCTTCCGACGAGGAACTGAAGCTGTTCATCATGCAGTGCAATCGCACCGGACTCGACCCATTCAGCCGGCAGATTTACGCGATAAAGCGTTGGAACAGCATAGACAAACGCGAGACACTTCAGACTCAGTTGAGCATTGACGGTCTGCGTCTCATCGCGGAGCGCAGCCGCAAATATGCCGGGCAGGTCGGGCCACTATGGTGCGGCACAGACGGAAAATGGGTTGACGTATGGCTGGCGACAGAACCGCCAGCCGCCGCTAAAGTCGGTGTGCTGCGCACCGACTTCAGCGAACCGATGTGGGCGGTGGCGCGGTT
>SCLJ03000116.1_pt1 | contig 34236 bp, 56 predicted proteins | sample 7267891 | NCBI WGS metagenome assembly SCLJ03 (sample SAMN10721082, study PRJNA514188) | viral metagenome | isolation source: depth-stratified mine tailings core B | place: China: Fankou Pb/Zn Mine tailings
TTCATTTTCTTTTCTCCTTGTTTCTCTCTGTGTGTCCTCCTCTGTGTAATGTTTAATGTATAATGTAATGATTAATGTATAATGTAATGAATAAGGAGGGAAGGAGAAATTAAATGTAATGAAAAGAAAATGAAAATGAAAGAATGTAAAGGGGAATGGACAGGAAAGGAAAATGTATGCGAAATAAGGAGTTGTGCACATTGTTCATTTGTCTCCGTTTGATATAATGCTGGTATGAGTAAAAAGGATCCAGTTAAGGGACGGACGGGCTTGGTTAAGAGGGGGGCGGCCGGAGGGGGGTCCGGGAATGGGCCTGGAGGGGCGAAAAGGGGGGCTGGAACGGAGTCTACGGGGCTTTCCGGGGCCGGGAGGGTAAATAGACGGAGGAGGGGGAAGGAGGCTGTTGTGGGGGGTTTTAAGGGGTGTAGGGAGGAAGAAAACTTACTTATTTACTATCTTATGATTCGCAAGATACAGAGGGGGGAAGTATATGGTAGAGAAATAGATTATAAAACACGTCAAGAATTAAAGAAAGTTAAATTTTCTAAGGGGCAGCGAGATAGTTTAGATAGATTATTAAACGTAATGAAATTTTACGAAATTCGATGACTCCTCTAATTAAACTCTTAGCTATAGGTATATTTCTTCTGATCATCCTAATCATCGGATGGGCTTTCGTTCACCAACTTGAGAAATCTGGAATTGAGCCGGCTATTCCGAATATCCAGATTGAGACCATCCCCACATCATCTGTCCCAGTGATTCACTATCTTCCATGCGACATCTCTGGTAACTGTCAAGGAAAGTAATAGAAAAAGAAAACCGCCCCCTCGCAAAACCTCGGGGCGGTTTTATAGTTTACGATATGAAAGAGGGAGATAACCCTTGATACTTATTAAGTTGGGGTGAAAGGTCTGCTGATCAGCTGGGTATGTAGCGAGCAGTTTGGACCAGCACCTACATTATACCATAACTTATCCAACTTCCCAGTTCGCTTTTGATCTTGGGTCCGTGTTGAAGAAGATAATCTTATCTCCCTTTTGTTCCATCCGGGGTCGGTTATTTTGCATCTTTCCATCTAATTCCTTTGATACGGCCATTTTCTCCTTATAAGTCAGACCTCCGTGATTGTAGTCGTCTCGATCTAATGAGTAATACCAATCAGCCTCATCCATTTTTATCTTTTCCAAATCTACCTCATCAAAGAAGTCGATAACTATTTGCCGGCGTTTCTTGCTTAGGAAAACGAACCATAGTATTATTCCTATCTTATTCCAAAGATAGTCCCACTTTGCCCGGACGTTCGAGAAGTTTATTTCCCGCTCGAGATATATTTTCAAAACCCTCATTAGTTCCTTACGAGGATTCTCTCTCAGCCATACCTTGTTGACTAAGGGAAAGATGTCCTGATAGCGAAAGCGGTAAGAAAGATCGAATTGGAAGGTCATGCAAATGATATCAACTAACTTTTCCAATATCTCTATCACCTGCTTATTCTTGAAAGTCTTAATAATAAAAACTCTTGTTGCCCTATGGAGCTCCTGCATTGGAGTGTTATAGGCGCTCTCAGCTAGGGCATACCACCCCATTGGTTGATATGCTGCATCTATTAGGTAGTTGAAAATAAGGATAAGGATCTTTGTTCGTATCTTCTTTGGGAGAATGTATGTCAACGAACCAAATGATCCCATCCAAAAAATAAGCCATTTGCTGGAAAGCAATTTCGGAAATCCGGCCAGAAGACGTTTGCCGGCATAAGCCGACTGTTGGCACTTAGCATCTAGGAAGCCCTTGCAGAGATAGTTGCACCCGATATATCTAACGAGGAGACTACCGCCTTCTTCCTTGATCATATCCTCGATCACGCCTAGACATTGGAGACCACTGCTTCCAAAGGCACCTCGGACCATCATTGGTTGACCGTCAACTCCTTTGAAAAACTTTAATGGCATATTTGTAATAAGTCCCTTATTTGAGTGAGAAGATTAATGATTCGGACGCCTAAATATATAAACCCTCCGCCAGCCAAGGTGAAGAGTGCGATTTTCCATTTCTGGGATCCATCGCTTACTTTTATCGGTTTTTCTTTGGCGTCATTCATTGCTGGCACCGCAGGTATCGAACCCACTTAGACGTTAAAGTCAAAGCCCAAAAACTGATGCCAGTATCCATTCAGGTGGACACATATATTATACCATAAGTGTCCTGTTTTTATACTCTTTATTAAACTTAGTTTTATGAAAAAGCTCTAAAACTTCCCGTTTATGTTGTCCCCATGCTGCCTCTTTTTTCTGATGGCGCTTTTTTCGCCATCGGCTACCGTGTCTTTTATAGTTCATTACGCCCGATTATGGAACCCATTGTCTGCTCTCCGGTGGGCGACGCCGGCGCACTTAAACCATAGCCCTATTATACCATACAAAAGGGGAGCTTAAAAGCTCCCCATGCGGCTCACCTTGTCGGGTAGCCGTCGTCTTGGGCTGGTATTGCCCTTATCACTCTCTATAGCGTGCGGATGCCCGCTTTTGGAACCACACCCAGCACAGGTGATCTCATAAATCTCAATATCGTCCCGAAAGCTGATGACGTGTCCTACCTTGAAGGTCTTAACCTTTAAGCAAGATCCGCAATACTTCTTAATCTCCGGTGGCATCTCAACCTCCTTTTTTAATGTGCATCAGCCCTTTGGCTGAAAACCGCCGCTGGTGGAATGGGGGCTTGAGCCGAGTCCTCTACGTCCGGGTTGGCCGATCCAAGACCTGCTCAATGTCAGTCCTTTTTACGGACGACCATCAGCGGTTTTCAATCAACGTGCTAGTTAACGCTATTCGGAGGGGTTAAAGGAACGTTATTTGTAGTGTGCGTAGCATACCATTGGCCGATAGCGATGTAGTAAACCTCGGCGAGTGCCCAAATCTGTGTAGCTGTGGGCCAAAGCGTAGAAAGAGAAATCGAAACTTGTCCTGTAGCAAGAAGTTCTATCACCGCACTAATCAACGAGACCACTATTACCACTAATTGCGCCGCCACACCCTCAAATGGAGTCGCACTCAACCATTTCTTAACAACCGAGATTAATTCAGAAAGGATAGATGCTCCTATACCAAAAATTATTATTTCCATTTTATCATTATGGGTTTGCGACCTTTAATTTGTTGATGGCCTTCTGGGCCTCAACTATTATCATTTTAGCAATATCGAGCTTACCTTCCAAGAGGGCTTGATGAGCGGCCGGCGGAATATCCACCGTCGTCCCGGCCTCGTAAAAGAACTCCGGATTGATATACTCGGCCGAAATAAACTTGAAGGCCATAGCATCAGACGGATCGGCGCTGTCCACTATCCAAAGACCACCCTTGCTATCATCCCAGTCGTAGGCCGTGATGAAGTGGCCATAGAGAGGGTTGGTGAAGGTCGGGTATTTAGTGCCCCAGAAACCGTCATCACATTTGATAAGCAAAATTTCGCTCCTCCAAGCCCAGAGAGCATCGGCGATTGAATCATAGGTCGGGCCTCCAGGCGTAAGGTCGAAGGCATAGGATTTTATCAAGCTCTGGGAAGCAACCCTGTCCATATCCTGGGTGATAGCCATCGGATCGGTGTACTGTTCTATCGGCAAAGATACATCGTTTTCAAGCGGTTCAAATTCGTCTGCTCCGCCTGGGATTTGAAACGATCGGAAAAGAGAGCGCATATCGGTTCCAGCATCTACCGGATACCCATCGTAGAGAGGGTCGGTCGGATCTTTCATTCGGGTAGCATTATATCGGGGAGTATAGCGTGATGCCCAGTTAGGATTGAAACGATGATCCTGAATAGCCTTGTTGTGTGAACCAGCGTGAGGCCCACAAAAAGGAAGCTGGCCCTGGTAGTTCCTCTTAAACCAAGACATACCCGCCCCTAAGGTAGTAGGACGAGTGGTGGTTATTAGGGTTGCGGAGATGGGAAAGTCCTGGCCGCTTGGCTGTCGCTCAATCGCTCCAAGATTCTTATTTTGTACTGCTCCAAGATTCATATATTTGTTTGGTCTATAGATGTCCCCAAGACCCTTACCATCCCATCGAAAAGGGGTCTAGGATAATTAACCGTATGAATGACTATTCCGGCCTCGTTCTGTATCGTGATCTGGCACTCTTGGGCGCTTAGATCAAAGCTCCAGGTTTCTGGCTGGCCATTAGAACCAATAGGGATTGTTTGGATGATTTTCATTCGTTCATTGGATGGTGTATGTGATGTATAGGATCATACTAGCGGGATATTCCTATGCCTTTGATGTGGCGGAGGGGAACTGTTATAGCAGTGTAAGTAATAATTAGAGAACCAGCTGTGATAGCCGGAGCTCCTCCTCCAGTCACTGTAGAAGTTGATGTAAGCAAAGACGATAGGTAACTTGACCCACCGCCTCCACCAGTACCACCATTTGCTCCATTCCCTCCACCACCTCCATAATATCCACCACCACCGCCGCCATTACCATCGTAACCACTTGGTCCGGCAGCCCCCGCTCCCCCTTGACCAAAGGAACCATTGGGCGAGCCTCCCGACAATTGAGTTCCTCCTCCTCCAGCTCCAGAACCAGAACCATTAGCACCAGTTAATCCACCACCCTGACCACCAGCATAATCGTTACCACCACCTCCTCCTGCTCCCACAATAATGACAGTGGAATCAAATATACCGGTAGGTGAAAACCAAGTCATCCCACCGCCAGACCCGGCCGCCCCAGTGCCATTGACGGAGTGCGCCCCACCATTTCCGCCATTGCAAAATCCTCCAAGAGTCGTTCCCCCATTATTTACACCACTTACACCAGCTCCTCCGATGCAGTAGTAATAGGTTGTGCCCGGAATAGTTGTTAATGTTCCCGTAGCAATACCGCCAGCTGCTCCATTACTACCCCCCGGACTATTCCCTCCCCCCGCTCCCATTGCCGTTATGGTTATAGATGTGACTCCACTGGGAACTGTCCAAGTTGAAGTAGCTCCTGTATATGAAAAAGTAACTGTGGTGGCTGAAGCGGAAAAAGGAAAGGAGGCAATAATTCCCAATACCAATCCAGTAATTAAAATTAAATGTTTGATTCTCATTGATAGAAAATTGTAAGCGTCGTCGCCGTTGTCGAGGCGTTGTATGAATAAAGCCACAGGGAACTGCCCGCCCCCGGAGTAGATGAAGCGAAGCTGGTTGTAGATGTTGGGCCGGTCAGCGTCCCGCCCACTGTCCTATCCGAGCTGAACACTTTATACATTGAAGAGGATGAAATGTTATTAGGAGAATAGAAAAGATTGTAGCTAAAGGTATTGCTCGTGGATGATGGACTATTCTCCCAAATCGAGGTGATGGTTGAAGTCGTATTAAACGTGAAAATGGGGATGAAATAGGCATTAGTTGAACTCGTATCGCTCTCTGTCCATTGGATTGGGACGTGCCGTGTATTGATAATGGTGCTGGTCGTGGTTGTTGAAATGGTGATATTCGTCCCCGCTTGTATGCCGTAAGCCCCTCCACCGCTCCCGTTGTTAATTGAGGTTATGGGCGTAGATGTCGCTATGATCTGACTGCTTCCATTCGTTGCCAGAAATGAGTTAGGGGCGATCTTGGGAAGGGTCGTCGTGCCATTCACAACAAGAAGGGAAGCTGGAGTTGAAGTACCGATGCCGACGTTGCCGCCCGGCAATATAGTCATCGCTATTGTTCCGCTTGCCGCTAATTGGAGAGGATATGCATTTTTAGAGCCAAAGACGCTCGCATACGCAGCGCTTCCCACAAAGATTCCACCCCCCGTAGATCTTTCCTGACCTATAATTGTCTTTGCTAGATTATTGTCATACTGTCCATAAGCTATTGATGTTCCCGAATCTCTGACATCAATAGCGGTCGATGTTCCGTATACCACGAGAGGAAATGAGGGTGTCGTCGTCCCAATGCCGACGTTGCCAAGAAAATAGGAAGAGGTAAAAACTGTATTATCTACCATTATTCCCTGCGTGAAGTGACCGTTCCCCGATACGGTGAGGGCGTGGTCTGGGCTAGCGGTGCCGATACCTACCCTCCCACCGTTGTAATAAATGCCGGTCGAGGTGGTCGTCCATTGGGAAGAGGTTATACCGAAATCAGTCGCCGCAGTTGAAGAAGAATGATAGACATAAGCCCCCGTACTCGTTGAGTAGAGGAAGTAGCCCGATCCTGGAGCGGCCGGGACGGTTATATTGACTGCAAAGGCTATGGCTGGCAACAATACCGCTAAAATCCCGATTAGTATGTTCCGTTTAATGTTTTTCATGCTAGGCAATACCAAATATATCTGTAGATGGAGGTATGGTCATTGTAGCAGTTAGGGTTCCCGAGTTCCATGTCCACCCCTTATTTTCTCTGTACCACGCACTATCTGAGACGATATAGGTCGGCTTTTGAGTGAATGTAAAGGCCGAATTTGATCCATCTACCGTTCCTGTTGCAGTAAGGGGCGTAAAGAGATTTGAACTAATGTCCATTATCGTTTTGGCGGTAGGGGCTAATATCATCTTATATGTGCTCCCGCCTGTGTTTTTGTTCGTAGCTGTCGTCCCTTCTTGCGCCCGTGTGACCGTAAGCGTGTCGGTGGCTATATTGGTGACACGGACAATCTCTACATTCGGATCGTCGGCCGGATCACTATAATTCGTCGAGTCCCACCAGACGACGTTGAAATCCGGAGTTGGCAATTTAGCCCCTTCTCCGGAGTTCAGAACGATCGTTGTATCCGTAGACGTATATCCCGTCGATACCACGACTTTTATGAAATTGGCTACGCTGTCCAATGCGGACATTTAGTTTACCTTTAGGCCACCGGAGTCTCCGGTTTTGGCTCTTCTTTTTTCGGCTCCTCGGCCTTCGGAGCCTCTTGAGGTGTTTCGGACTTCGGAATTACCCCGTGTTCGCTAACGACCCCAGTCTCCAGATCGACGTTCCAGACCTTATTCATGTCCAGTCCGTGCGAGCGGAGAACGCCGGCCAGATATACTTGGCGATCACGGTCAACCGACTTCACGACTTCAACCTGTCTTTGAAGTTCTTTAAGCTCGGCCTCGGTGATTTTAATTGCTTGTTCCATTGTTTTGGTATAGTGTAAGCAACCTTTTTAGTTGCACGGCATCACAGCCGATCTGTCTAGTGCGGATGAAATCTGATAAACATTATAACCTTGGTTTTTTATCAATACATTTATCATTGGGTTACTTGCTCCACATATCTTAGGAAAAACTAAAGAGAAATTTCCCGACGAATCGGCCGGAATTTGCGTAATTATAGATTTAACACCAGTCCTCGTTGAATACTGAAAGTTTGCCGTCAAAATAGGGGAAACTATCGATGGGAATGACGATTCCGAACTAGAATTAGGAGTACAGGTATCTGGCAATCCACTTACATGGGAATATGAACAAAAGAAAGTTAAGATGCCAGGATAGGAAGTACCCTGTGTTACTGCAATACTAGAATTACCAATATCTACCGTTCTTTTAAGTCCGGACCCAAAGTCCATCTGAGCTTCTTCATTAGTATATGGGGTTCTGGATTCAATGGGAGCAGAAGCAGACCCCAAAGTAGTATTTACTGAGGCAGAATTAACCTTAGCCTGGGTCGATGATACCTGAGAAGATAATGATGCCTGAGTGGCTAGGATTGCCTGGATCTGAGTCATAAGAGATTGAATCTCCATCTCAAGATAGGCAATAGCTTGTTCATTTGTCATACCCACAAGCGGGTTGGTACTCGTTGCCGTTTGGGCAAAAGCGAGTGGTGTCATCAATATAAACCCCACTAAACTCAATGCTATTATGGATCTTTTCATAGATTTATTATAGCACATTCTATAATTGAACCCAAGTTGTACCACCCGAGCATTGCCAAGTGCTTCCCAGAGGTCCTCCTAAACACAAATCTCCTAGACTTCCCGTCAAATTACCGTTAGGGGTCGTGCCATCCGATACCCAAAGAGTAGGCGAATATGAAGGTGTTTTAAAGAAAATTAGCATGTAGAAGTGGGTTTGGGTGACGGCCGCTTGATTAAGATAAAGTACAGGGTTTGTCCCTCCTACTTGATTGTATAGTTGTGCAATCCCTTGGCCGTTGCCAGAATTAACATTCGTGGCATAGAGAGCACTCCCTGTACCCTGCGTAGTAATAGATATACCGATAGTCTGGCTAGTATCATTTTGGTTTATCACTAATCCAGTTGCGGCCTTGTTTTGAGTGATAGTAACCGCTACAGTATTCCCTCCATTCTGTATGAACTCTGCCACTTGACCAGTTCCTGTCGCTATTGCGTTTATTACATCTCCGCTACCAGAGGAGGAAGCGCTAATGGTATTTCCAGTGCCAGCATTTTCAAATAATGCTGATATTGCCGAGGAAGTTCCTCCTTGTACATTGACGGATAACATTACCTGAGTGGAAACTAACGTGGGATCGTTTTGAATCAGAAGAGCGCTCTGATCGTTATTTATCGGAGTAATAACCATTATCTGATTGGTTGTGGATCCGAAACTCAATATCGAGTTTCCATCTGAGTTAACAAGCATTAAGGAATTAGGGTTCTGATTGGGCAACGTGGCCGTACTAGCTACCATTCTTATCTTTTGACCTGTAGTTGCTGTCTGTACAGTTCCGCCCGTTATAATCGATCCCGATATTGTCACACCCGAAATATCGCCAGCCGTAATCGTCCCGAAAGTCCCTGAGGCGGCGCTAAGGGTTCCAGCAAATACAGTTCCTGCTGCCAAAGTTCCGGCCGTAATCGTGCCCATATTCGCTGACAGGGCTGATAGCTCCGTTACCGTTATTTTGTCAGCTGTAATAATCCCGGCCGCAATCTGGGAGGGATCTGTTAAAAACGGAGGAATATATTTTACGTTTCCGGCCATTTAGGTTTTTTTGAATACTTGCGCCGTTATCGTCACGGCATTGGTTGTCTGGAGGCGGATCTTGGTGAACGGTAATGTCCATATATTATAAATCTGATAGCTGGAGGCCGCAAAAGTATCTGAATTGAAGGTTGACCATCCCGACCCGTCCAAAGAGGTGGCCGTCTTGGCTTGGATATTTATTGTCGTCGCACCGCTAAAGGATACATAAATGCTCATCCCGGTCATGGTAGAAAGATCAATTTCGGCCGTCGCCTCATTCGCTTGGGCGGCATAGTTCTGCCAAAGCGTGATAGGCGTCGCCTTATGCGAAGCAATAATCACGTCCTTGCGATATTCCTCAATATCTTGGGTATTCTGGGGAATGACGACATACTGTAGCCCCAATTGAATTATCTTGTTTTGATTAGGCATTTAAGTTCTAATGAAGCATTCAATGGTCAGTTTGGCGGCCGCCGTCGTTTGGAATCGCACTTGGGAGAAGGTGAGGAACCAGATCGGATAGAAGGTAGAATCGGCCCCAGTGAAAGTCACGCCGGGACCATAGTTGACCCATCCATCGGCCGTCAGGATCTGGATATAGATGGTCGTGGCCAAATCGGTCTGTAAATAGATTTGAAGGGAACCGGCGGTTGAAACGTCAAGGGATCTCGTTATTTCATTGGCCGACGCCGAATACCCATTCCAAAGAACCTGATCATCCGAGACGTATTCCGCTATCACGATTCCTTTGGAATAGTCTTCGTCATCGGTTATGGTCGGGATGACGACGTAAGTCAAGGGCATTTTAAGAGCGGTCTTCTGGGTTTCTACAGTGTATTTCAGGGAGAGAGGAATGGTACGGACCGGCCCTACAGCATACTGGAGGGATTCGGTGAGGGTGTGTTGGATCCCAATAGCATACTCAAGGGATTTTGTGATTGTGGCCGGCGTCGTGATAACAGTGTACTTGAGAGGGAGGGTAAAGGTAGGCCGGACAACGTATTGGAGGGAGAGCGTGAGGGTATGGGAAGTTGCTACCGTGTATTCGATGGATTCCGTTAAAGAGAGAGGAACTCCTACGGCGTAACGAAGGGGTAAGGTGAGCGGAGATTTTGGAACGGCTACCGTGTACTCTAACGATTTCGTCAAAGCCGCCGGTGTCGTAATGACCGTGTATTTTAAGGAGAGCTGGACGGATTTTGCCCCGCTCGGAACTTCACCTCCATACGGAGCAGCTCCATAGCTATACGAGCCGTACATTTTTTAATTTAACCCGTCGTATGGATCGTAACCACCGCTACGTGGTTGTGAGTCGCCTGAGGAGACTGAGCAACGATGGTCGCTATCATTCCGGCCTTTGGGAGGTGGATGCTCTCGTTCCAGGTTCCCTGGGATATGATCCAGTCATCCGCTCCCTTTGGCCAGATATAAACCTCATGGGCCGAATCGCCAAAGATGACCTTGAGTTGCATAAATCCTTTGGTTGCGACGGTATCCATCTTCACATCGATCTGGTCGATGTTCTGCTCCCAAAGCGTGATCTCGGTCAGTATGGGATTATTGGCCTGGGTTCCGGCTGGTACGAAGATTGTGCGTGAATATACCATGCTAGTGGTCTAAATAAGCGTTATAGTCCATCTGGAAGCTAAGGGGATTCTGGGTATTGGGAGGAACGACGGGTGGCGGAACCGTAGGAGTTTGAGCGGCCTCGGCCGAAGGTTGATTGATGGCCCAGAGGATAAGGAAAATAGCCGCTACGATAAACAGATTTTGGATGTCTTTGGATCTCATAATGGATGATTTTCTCCTACTGATACCTCTCCGTTCGGCCAGATGGAGATAATAACCTTTTGATCTCCCTTCTGATAGCCGAAGCAATAAAGCTTAAAACGCTGTTCTTGCGGAGTGCCGAATTGAAGGCAAACGTTGCGGTAATAATGGATCAATTTCATCCCTTCCGAAAAATCGAGTAATAAGTTTTTGGTTCCATCTGCCGATACCATTTTGAATGTCCGAAGGCGGGACTGATCGATCTCGGAAAAACGATGGAATAGCATAGTTGCCCCATCAAATTGCAAGAGACTAGATCCATCAGAATAAAAGGCTTGCCAGCCATAAGCCTCTGGGGAGACCGGTTGGCCGTTAAAAGTAAAGACGCCCGGATTCTTTTCCGGGGCATCTTTCGCATTGTATTGTTTGTCTTCTCCCATGGTATTGGGCCAAATTTTTGCGACTCCTAATTATATACGTCTATCCATAACCATAAAGCTAGGAAGGACAAAGAAAGGAAAAACTTTTGGTTTTTGGTAAGATTGAGTTTCATGCTATGCCACCTCCGTATATGCAAAATTCAATGTCGAGGTAGATCCAGCCACGTCTGAGGCATTGGTTGCGATCTGATGGACTAGATAGTCCGAATACCCGGCAACCGTGATCTGACCGCTCAAAGACCCTCCGATTCCGAGATTAGCCGCCCCGGGGTTGCTCGTGGGCATCGCTTGGGTCGCTACCGTAGAGGTTGAGGCGGTAGGCGTGGCATAGGTGGCGGCTCCAGCGTATCCACTTGTGCGGGCATTCGTCACGTGGGTCGCTGATCCACCCAGTGCTCCGGTTCGCCAAACAGTCAATGCCTGAATAGCGGAAGAACCGCCCATATTAGTCACATGGAAACGTTGCCACTTCTCGTAAGTGTTGTTGCCTGGAGTAACGGGATAGGAGACAGCATTTAGTTCAGCCGCATCCGTAGAACCCATATTTGAGTTCGTGATGTTGGCTGTCTGCGTCTCTCCAGCACCGTTTGATTCGTCTACAATGACTGTGGCTGCCATTTAGGTTAGCTTGCTTGCGGAATTACCGGGAAGGTCCTCACGCTCACCCTCACATTGAGGTCAAGATCGCTCGCAATCCCGTTCACGGCCACGACCTTGATGTACTGGCCGTTCAAGAATTCCTTAGGATTCAATTTAACTTTAACCCGTTCACCCGTACCGATGAGGTAAGGATAAGGGGTGAGGTAGCTCAAGACATTCTCTCCAGTCCCATCGGTAGTATCATTGTTACTCACGAGAACCTGAATTTGGAGTTGGCCAGCGGCGGCCGTCGGGAAGGAAACCTCGATTTCCTCGAATGAGAAGCGCTGATTTATCTGTTTAGATACGAAATAGGTGGTGGTACTCTTGGTCGCTCCACTCGCTACCGAAAAAGGAATAACAAACTCACTCCCTTTAAATGAGCGTTCTTTATTGCGGATGTCAAAAAGCTGTCCATCCGAGAGGGCGAGGATTTGCATATATCCACTCAAGGAGTGTTCCTTCATCCACTGTTCGACGTTAGCTAACGTCTGTTCTGGTGTATTGTCCATGTTTTTATTGTATCACTTTTAGGCTGTTTGCGCTTTGACCTTTTCGGCTCCCGTTTTAAGGAGGCCGGATTCAACCAGGAAATAGGCTACTATCCCAATGAGAGCGAGCCAAAGCAGAGAATTAGCTGTCGCTCCTATGGCACTTATCGGATTTCCAGTCGTCGCTTGGACTGCCTGGGTTTTTAGCGCCTGATTCAATACCTGAGCTTTTTGGTCCGGCGATAGGTTTTGAATAGCACTCTGAAGAGCTGGAGAAATGGTTGCGGCCGAAGAACCGAAGAGGGGTTGTCCGGTCGCCGCATCGTAGACATCCACCGCTATGACATAGAGGATGGCGAGGCCAGCGACAACTAAGGCGATCGTGAGAAGAATCGGCCAGCTTCCCGATTCAGTCATATTGAACCGAATCTCATTAGAGCCAGTGGCGACCTGATAATTGCCCCATTTTTGTATCTGCCACCCCGTTCCACTCGTAGCCATCAATACGTTTAATCCGTCGATGACCCCTTGAGCGCCATTATTGATCATGCTTTGGGTCGAAGAATCCATGGTTTGAACGTGGAGAATAACGTTTGCCGAGCGAAGATTGGCTATGGCTGATACGTCTCCATAAGCGGTGTTCCAAGCATTACTCGCAAATTGGGCTACGTTCTGAGCCTGTTCCTGGGCAAGCGTGGCAACAGTAGCTGCCCCCCCACTTACCTGGTTATAGACGGAAGAGAAGGCAGTCTGAGTCGTATGCCACATTGTGTTTACTATGTTGAGTAGGGTTCCCATGTTTTATGATTTTTGGCTAGTTGATCCTTGCCAAACATAACCTCCACCCGACTTTACCCACCAGAGACTAAGTCCACTGACAGCCTCCCCTGAGACCGCTCCAGTGGCCGTGAATTGACCTCCGTACACTACGGTTCCTATAACGCTCGAAGATGTATTCGGGGCGCTTCTAATATTGGCACCAATAGTGCTATTTACTGTCACATTCATCGGGTATTGAGAGATTGGAGAGGGTGATACGCTAACCGAGACTGTAGTATTAGTAGTCGGTACAAGGATAGACTGACCTGCATAAATGTTATTTGCATTCGTGATCTGAGGATTAATAGACATAAGGTATGTGACGGTCGTCCCGTACTTGACCGCAATACCAGAAAGAGTGTCACCATTTTGTATCGTGTAGTACTGAGTATTGTTCTGAGGGGTCGGCGTGTAAGTGCTAGAAGAAGGCAACGTTGATGGTGTCGTGCTACCAGAATTTCCGGATACTACATTGCTAGTAGGGGCAAAAGGAATGGTTAGGTTTATGGTACTTGAATTAGTGAAACTAAACGACTGATTGGCGGTGCTATAGCCAGACTTAGTGATGGTGGCGGTCCCACCAGAAAAGATACTAGAGAAAATAATCGAGAAATTACCGTTATTATCGGTTACAGCACTTTGGCCTGCCGCACTCACAATTGCTCCGCTGACTCCTTGGCCAGTTAGAGCATCCACTATTTTACCATTCATGATTAGAGATTGAGGTACGGGTTGCGTTGTGCTAGTAGTTGGCGTCGAATTACCAGACGTGGCTGATCCTGTCTGAGGAACGCTATTCGGAATTGGTTGAACCACCGGTTGAGCGGAATTAGAGGATTGGACAGTTGGTGTTAGGTTAGCTGCTGGGCTTTGGTAAGTATTACCAACCCAAACAAACCCTCCATTATAAAGCCACCACCGATTTTCTCCTTGGTATAGCTCGCCGAGAGTAAATCCACTAACCATAAAGGTGGCTCCATAATTCTGGACTCCGATTACGGTTGAGGTAGCTGAAGGAGATGATCTTACATTAGCACCAGTAGTAGAGCTAATTTTTACTTGAGACGGGAATGTGGTGATTGTGTCCAACCCATTGGTAGGAGTGACTGTGGCCTGAGGGGGATTAGATCCGTTACTAGAAATAGTTACATTTATAGTAGTAGTTGAGGCTGATAGAGAAAATGAACCACTAAAAGACTGATACCCAGTAGCCAGTACTTGTAAGGTACCATTAGTCACATTCTTAAATATAATGCTGTATGCCCCATTAGAATCGGTCATAGCCGTTAAGCTCTCTCCATCGGTAGCTAACACATTCACGGCCGCTCCTTTAATTGGTAATCCAGTAGATCCGTCTTTTACGGTTCCAGCCAAAACAGGTCCGTTAGCCGCACTACTTTTCTTGGTGTACATGAGGTAAAGCCCAATCGCCCCACCGATGATGGCAATCAATCCGAAGTTGTTGACTCCCTTGGCGGCTGCTACTGTTGCCTTGGCCTTATAGGTCTCTTTTTTATCTTCTCTGATCTTACGGACTGGAGAGTTGTGGGTGTAGTTACCTTTAATATGATTAAATAAATCTCCAGACCATTCATAGACAGAGATTTCCTTTCCGGTCGCCTTGTAAAGATCGGGGTTGTGCTTGATGGCTTTCAAGGCATTCTTGCGTTGTTCCTCGCTCATATCATCCCAAGCGGTCATGGCATCCTTAAGGTTATCTATGCCGGTATCCTTAATATCATTGTCTTCACAAATCTCATTCACTATTTTTTCCTGCCTCTTCTTACTTTTCTTAATGGTTCTAATTTTCCGGAGATCGTTTTTATTTTCAACCCAGCTCAACATATTATCTATTGCTGCCAAAACATTTTGTTCAACATCTTCTTTTGTCCTGAATTGGCCGAAATTGTTTTCGGCCTCTAACTTAATCTCACCTTCCACTCCGTAAGCTAATTGTGTTTGTTGTCTATTTGCCATGTTTTTTATATTATACCACTTTTATAGCGCCGAGATTATAGTCGAGGTCGTGACCGCCAACGCTTGCTGCTGTTGGGCTGGCGTGACGCTCGTAATTTCGGGAATTAATTTTTGGGGCTGCTGGCCATAGAAAGGAGGAGCAGCATAGAACGCTTGGCCAGCAATGGTCGTTCTGTAGGTCATTTCTTTCACCCACCAAGGAGGGGTGATTGATACCGCAAAATAGTGGTTCGCTCCTCCGGTAATGTCAGTCAAGGTTCCAGCTTGAAGGGATTGGACCAGACTCCAAGCAGTCCGCAAACTGGAATTATTGGGTAGCTCCGCATCGAAAGCACCCGGCTCGGCCAGTCTTAGCAAAATTCCCCGGTTCGGATCGCCGACATTAAAGCACGAAAATTGATACTGCTTTAAGCACACAGCCATATATGGAGAACCACTGGCATCCAAGATAGTCAGATCCTGATAGATCGTCTTGGCCAGTCTCCGGTTTTGAATGACGTTGATGACCGACTGCATTCCTGGAACGCCTCCACTCCGATTCTCGGCGTAGGCGGTCAAAGCGATTATTTGAAGATCGGATAACTTAAGAAAGGATGTATTGTAGTCTATCCACATTTTATTGATACATTATAGCACTATAACGGAATCCCCAAAATACTGAAGGGGCTATTGAACAAACTCCCCGCTGACAAGACGGATGAAAGATTAACGTTTGAGGATGAATTGGACGTTTGGGCGGATGCACTCATCGGTGCAACGCTTGACGCTGGAGTCTGATCCGTCCCACCGCTCCATACATAATGCCCCAGAGAAGAAACGAACCAGATATCGTTACCAGAAACGCTTTGCCCATGGACATACCCCATGGCCGTAAACTGATCTCCGTAATTCAGCGTCATGCTCCCGGCCTGGGGATAACTGGTGGACGGACCGCTCCGGACGTTCAAAACGGCCGTATTTACGGTTACTTGGGCCGGAAAGCTCTGGATGGTAGTGGTGGGGATAGACGGAGCATTTGAGGACGATCCGCCGCCAGGAACCGGCTGGGGAGTGGTGCCTTCATTAATAGGAGGGGTAGAAGTGCCGCCCGCCTTGTTACTGGAGAAATAGATTATTGCCACCACGATGGCGATGATTATTGGAATGAGATAGCTTTTTTTCATAACTCTTTTATTTTACCAGAAAAGCAAACCGCATTCCCCAGGGATAGGGAAAGGTGGGTTTGCTTTTTTGGTTTGTCCTAGCTTGCATTTTACCATTTTATCCTAGCTTGCTGCTTACCGATTGAGCCGAGTGTCTAAGCGACCTGTTGCATCGTGGCCTTGGCGTAAGTCACCGGATTAGTACCGGCGGCTTCCCACTCCGAGGCCATCGAGCCTTCAACCTTGAGGGCAACCTGAGACATACGGGCGAAAGGACTGGAATAGGCAGTTTCGCTCGAGCCGTATAGACAGACCGGAGCTGCGGAGTTTACCCGCACCTGGATCTGGAAACGTTCGGCGACAACCATTCCGCTCACGCCAGGCTTGAGGCCATAGCGCACATCCTGTTGATTAAGGATGTTGAGCTGTCCGATGTCGTAGGTCAGGATGTCCGATTTCGTGGTCAAATCCGATGAGAGAACCGTGATCTTCGCCTCACCGCCTGAAAATAGGTAGTAGGCATTGATCACATAGTTCGTGCTCGCCGTAAGGCCCGTCACGCTGATCGTGTTGGGCTGAGTGACCGAGAAGCTCGTCCATTCACCAGTCGTCGGGCCAGTCGTGATGTTCAAGACAACGCTAGTGGCCACCGGAGAGGCAAAGTTCGGATCTTCAACGATGGGGTAGGTCGTGGTTAGGGTCTGAGTCGTTTCACCTGAGGCAGTAGCAAACGTGAAAGTTTGCTTGGTCGCAAGTTTCAAAACAATAAAATTGTTTGGAATCTCGTAGACCCGGCGGGGCGGAACGGTATAGACCGCAACCGGACTCTCGTAGCTCGTCTGGTTCGCCTGCGGAGTGAAGTTAGTGGTAGAGAGGGTCAGTTTGGAACGTTTAATTTGTGTTTGAGGCATCAGTTTAAGTTTTTCCTGAAAGGCACTATCAATCCATGAGGATTAAACAGAGCCTTCAAACTAAGCGGTCGCTTGACCACCCTTACCCTTCATCTGGGCAGCGTGTTCAGCTTCGGTTGAGACGATGGCGTTGAAGAGGAAGAAGGTAGAAGCGTAGGTCATATCAATCGTGCTCGGTGACTTGACCATGATGACGATCTTGTAGTCAGGGCCGAGACCAGTCAAAAGACTGGGCTGACCGCTGGCGGCTCGATCGAGTTCCTCGGAACCGTAATCAATGGTGCGGTTCGCCTGAGTGTTCACATCCTGTTGGTTGGCAGCGGTAATGGCAGCAAAAATGCTGTAGTTCATCGTGCGACCAGCCTGATAGATGGTCTCAGTGATTGGATCCTGCCAGCCGAAATACAAATCCGTAGAGGCCGTCATTTCGTTGCCCGAAGCATCGTAGAGCTTCGTGGCAAGCGGGGTGCCGTCCTGGATGTTGTAGTAAGTACCAGCCGGAATGGTCAGAGTCGCAATCGGGGTAAAAGCATTCGGAACGTTGGACGAGGTCACAACGTTCGACGAGGACTGGGATATGTTCTTTTTAACCATTGCTGTTTATTTTAGAACAAATCCTAGCCCTGATTGGTGTTGAGCCAACCAATGCCAAACCGACTGCCGAGATGGTTCAAGAGCGAGATACCAGCGCCGATGACGATCGCCTCCTGCTTACTACCCTTCAAGACGCTCGCACCGGCGAGCATCACGACCGCATCCGAAACCTCAGGAACGGTCTGCAAGGCCGAGATCTTGCTCAAGACGTAGTTCTGAAGAAGATACGAGATGTAGTAACCAAGGAAAGCGACGAAAACGTCAACCAGCGTGTCCACGCTGAACGCTTCTTTGAAACCGTGTTCTATGTTCATTTCTGAATAGGAAAATGTTTTTTGGCGTCATTCCCACCTTTTCAAGAGGAGTCTCCCTTGCTCTGTAGTTCCCGGCGAAGCCCCCTGACGCTGGGGGCTTATTCCTGAAACCCGGTCCATAGGGCTTCGCTGGGAACTCCAAAGCGACTTCTCGAGGAAGCCTTTATGGACCGGTATTAATATCTAATGAAATGTACTTCGTTAAAGCACTCTCTTATCTGCTGGTAAACTGTCCTTTCCTGTTTCTATGATAACGATGATGCGTAGTACGCTTCCTACGGCTCTTGCGATATTTCGCTTTTTCCGTCTTCCAGTAAGCCGCTCCGGCTACTCGCTTAAGATGTTTATATCCTCTAGCAGCCGCTGATTTCTCGATATACTTAAACGTCTTACGCTTCATTATAGCACCCTTCTTCTGACGACGCCTCCAGGTGAGGTTTTTTCTGCTTACTTTACGCTTTCTTCGTACCATGTTTTTATTTGCGGCGACGATTATGACGATGGTGGCGACGGCGCAAAGCGGCGTGGGCCTTTTTAATGTTCCTACGAGCCGCTGCAATTTGTTTTCTGGTTGCCATTTCTTTAATAGAATATATGTTTTTCGGCCTTTGTCAAATTATAGCACATTTACTTCCATTTTATATGACTCATTAACTGGCTGATGAAACCGTACCCGGCCCCGATGATAGCAACCATCTTTACGAGGAACTGGAAAATCCCATTAGACTGGACGAAACGCTTATGAATTTCATCAACTTTGGAGGCCATGCCTTTGCGACCCGTTCTCGGATCGTCATCAATTAGATATTCAATTCTGCTGAGCCGTTTATCCAAGGCATCATGCTCCTTTTCATCCCATTTTTCGTGAGTTATTAAATCCTTGCCGTTCATTGGAAGGTCAAATGTGTTTTCCATTTTTACAGTTTTCCATCAAGAGCGAGTTCATACATTACAATATAGAATATACAGAGTATGAAAGTGAAGATTAGGGGCCATTTTTCGTCTATGTACCAAGAGGTGATACCGGCGACCACCAGGCTTATACCAGTCGAAGTATAGAGGAGTTCATGGACCATTCTCCTATCCTCCTCACCATTGGCGAGCTTCTGAGTGGTATATGGAGACGAAAGCATCGTCGAGAAAAAATGCTCGCCGATCATTAGTGAGACTCCTACGCCCAATACATTCTCTAAGCGTTGAATGTCTTTCGTCATTTACAGTGGCATTATAGCACACTGCTCCAGACGATTTTATCCACAGCCTCCGGATGATAGGTGTCGCTCTTGATTTTTTCGTGAGTAAACGTGTTCAAGGCAATGAATTCAAAACGTTTCAAAGACTCAAGATTATCGGACGGAAAAATGTTTTTCATTCTTTTTACATCATTCATCTCATCGAGTTGGAAACAGATTCGGACGTTCGCTTCCGATATGACCGTGGTGTTCACTTGAGCCGGCCTCTGTGATGTAAAGTAGAGGTCTATGCCAATTCCTCTTCCTGTAGCGACGAGAACGCTGAGGTTCCGCCGGCCGCTAGAATAGACCGGCATGGCAATACCAGCCTCTTCCAAAACAAAGGTCCGGTTTCCGTTATCGACGACGCCTCCAGCTATGTCATCCGCCAGATCTCCGTATTCCTCCATTGAAAGCTTGTACGGCTCGACTAAAACATAAGGGTATTTTTTTAATACCCCTTCCCAGTCGATATTGTATCTTCGAAATGTGCTACCCGATATGCGTATGTATCTGAAACCCTCCCTGACCAAATCAATATGATCGCCCCGCAAATCAAGTATCACCATTCCTTCCCGCCGCTTCTTTTTCAGCTCTTCGTGCAAAATATGATTAAGTAAATACGACTTACCGACACCCGTCTTGCCGACGAGAAAAACCATTACATTACTTTTCATCCAATTTTTGGAGTAGATTATCGACCGTGTTCTTCAAATCGGCTATGGACTGTAGTATCTCTTTATGATCGTCCGCATCCTTCTTGACGTGGACGTTCCAGGCCGCCTTCACTTTTTCAATCTCCTCGCCGAGCTTTGTTTTGAGATCAGGTGGGAGGAATGGGATTTTATCTAAAATGCTCATGATGGTTATCCGTTGGGTTGCTCTTCGGCCTTCGGAGTCTCGGCTTGCGGTTCCTTTTTCTCCGGTGTCGGAGGGAACGTCTCCTGTCTCACTATCTGTCCCTTTTTACGGGGCATCACCTTTTTCAAAAGATCGGGGCGCAAAGCGAATACCATTGCCGCCGTACCGCCCAAGTACAATAGCATGGCTTTGGTCGGACTCATCTTCACATGAACGTTGTTTAGGACGCTCTTGAGATTATCGCCCATGTCCAGTAGCTCCCAAGCGATTCCATTCCAAAACATAAATTCATCCGAGACTTTGGCTTTGGCATCATCATCCAGTCCTCTGGTAGCCACTTCCACGATGACGTGTTGGAGTTTTTCCTTGATCTGATCCGGTGGAATATCACCGAGACCACCTTTAGAATCGGGCGAGGATGGCTGCTCGCCTCCTTCAGGTACAGTTTCCTCTTCTCCGATGCTACTGATCTCCTCTTCAGGGATTTCGTCTTCAGGTTTGGGTTCTACGAAATCACCGATAGATCCAATACTCTCATCTACTTCTTCAGTTTTCTTTTTTCTGGGCATGATTTATTTTCTGCGCTTTTTAATATGGGAGAATACCTCAATCCTCCTGAGGGCCTTCTGACCCTTTTTCTTTGTTCCATAGCAACTGAGAACCTTTCCAGTTTTATGGCTTACGACACACCAGGCGGGTTTGCCACGATATTTTCCTAATGGTGCTCTCTTGTAATGTCTCAGCATCTCGGTGTACCCCCTCCGTTTCCAATCCCCATTGGAAACGGAGGGGGTGATTCGTTTAGGCCGGCACTTGCTCTCCCTCAGCCGGAGCGTCCTCAGCGGGCGTCTCGGCGGGAGTCTCAGGCGTAGCGGGAGTAGCTTCGGCAGGAGCTTCCGTAGGAGCTTCCTGACCCGGCTGAACTTCCTGATTTTCGTCCATAATATTTTTTGATTAGCGACCTTTAATATAGAATATCAAATTTAGTCCCCGAATCCTTCGGCACGTCTCCTCAACTCATCGTTGCTCGGTGTTCCTCCGCCAGGCTCTTCGATTTTCAGGTTCACCCTAGAGTTACCCTTGATACCGACTATGCGTATCAAGCTTCGGATGGCCTTGGCAGTCGCACCCTGACGGCCGATGATCTGCCCCATATCCGATGGATTGACGTGGAGAGTAAGCAGAACACCCATCTCGTCCACTCGGCGCTCAATGCGAACGTCCTCTGGATGATTGACTAACGCTTTCACTAGCAACGAAAGGAATTCCTGATCTTCAACTTTATTTGGCATTTGAATCTGTATTAAAATTAAACCCGACCTTTGTCTTTCTGAATTAAACGTTTTTAACCCACAATATACCCGTTCCCGTACTTACCGGATGATACCCCTCGTGCTCGTCCTTCGGTTTCTCCGGTTGAATGGGAACGGTGGGGGCCTGAACGACTGGCGTCCGCTTATTGAAGAAAATCATGATTACGGCGACGGTAGCCACGGCAATCCCTCCATAGTAAAGAATACCTTTATTGAATTTAAATTTCTTCTCTGGTTCCTGTGGAGGATTGATCTCCTCTGGCTCATCCCCTTCTTTGCCAAGGATTTTGTCATCCGTCGCCTTCTTGTCCAATTCCTCTCTTATCTCCTCTTTCTCTTTCTCCTTAGCTATAGTCGCTTTAGATGGTTCCGATTTTTTCAGCTCCTCCTTGGGCTTCTGTGGTTCGGATGGCTTTTTTGGCTCTTCCGGTTTTTTTGGTTCTGCCGGCTTCGGTGGCTCATTGGCCACATTAGCATCCTTGGCTTTCTTAACCCGCTTTTTATGAGCCGCACTCCGATTGTGAACGCCTTGGCGTTTTTTGGTAGTGAAAGACTGATTGCAGGTTGAGCAAAAGAACTTCGGCTCTCCTTCAGGAGTTTTAGGAGCTTCGACTTTCACGTCAACTTTCGTATCAACTTTCTTATTATCTTTTACAGTATCTTCTTTCGGCATTTGATTAAAGTTATTATATCACATTCATTTTCGGTAATAAAGGTGGATAAGTCAATGGGGGTGGATTATCCAGATTTAATGTGGACTTTTCGGCTCACCGTTTCCTCTCCTTTGAGCTCGGAGCGTCCTTTGAGGTATGAGTAAATTGTCGCCGGGCGCTTCATTTTTTTGTATTGGATCCATATCTTTTTTTGCTTACTTTTTACCTTCTCAAAATCGGAAAAGGTCAAGAGCTTGTTATACTCTTTGAGACCACCCTGGTTTTTGATAAATTCTTTTCCCTCGGAATCTCTGATGGCATAAACGCCCCGGCCCAGTATGATGGCATTATCAACCTTGGCCTGGATCTTGAATTTGCCGATTTTACGGGGATGGATCCATTTCTTCCTAAAGGCGGATGTCGTGCGGACTTTTAGAATCACTGCGTCCGCAATGATGCTAAAGACATTCTCCCATCCCACTTCATTGCAGAAATCGTACATATATATCCTGGCATAGGCGGTCGTGAATATAGAGATCTGAGGAGCAGAGTATGGCATTCGTATATACTTTCGCTCATCGGCGATGGTCTCTTTGGCATCCAGGTAGTATTTTCCGGCGGGGTGGTCCTTGTAGTATTTGAGGAAGGAAACGTCCCGGCCTTGCCCGAATTTCCCATAGAATCCCACAAGGAGCTGCTTGGCGATGACCCGCTTAGATCCTCTTGAGCGTTCTTTGATGCGTCCCAGATAATTTACATACTTCCTGAATAGGCGGTCCTGGAACTCCCAAAACACTCCTTGCTCGTATATAAATGAATATCCTAGCTTTTGGGCATATTTTATCTCTGGCGTCGTCCAGGCTCCCCGAATGATGCCTTGCGTGCGGTACACAACTCCTTCTTTAGAATGAGAGGGGAGAAATCCGAGCTTTAGTCCTTTGGGAACCTTGGCCCTGCATTTGACTATGCCGAGTTCACCTTCACTTATTAGTTTATTAATCTCGCCTTGATCGTCCACATTCTGGGCATTACCCCACGGGAACGACTTGGTGAGCATCGGAAGGGCGTAATAGCTATTCACATCTAGCTTAAATATATTATCCATGTCCTTTATATTCGTATCGAAATCAGCGTAGTAGCCAGAGAAATAAGCGGTCCGGAAAAATTTATCCATCTCTTTATATACCGGAAACTCCTTGATCCGATCATAGGCGCTTCGGTCTATCTCTTTGAATTTCTCCATCGCTATCGAAGCGATGGTTGTCTTATTAAAATTCTTCCGACCAACGAAACGGTAAAAGGCCCGCATTGCTCCGTAAAGAGCGATTACATCATTCCTAAGGTAACGCCGGAGCTTTCGGGTGCGTTTTGAAAAGTGATAATCCTCCATCGGGAGCTTACGAGTCTTCAGGTTAAAGCTCTCGGCCAAATCTCTCAAACTGGACTGGGTGAGGATGAAGCTATCTCTTAATATAAGGTCTCCGATGTGCCAAATGATGACCTTCTGGTCTCCGCTCAGCCGTGGCATTGATTCAATCCTCACTTTATGTTTCAAACACCATTCGAGAATCGTTCGGCTGTCGAAGTCAAGATAGTGAAAAAAGACCGTCCCTTTTATATTGAGGAGGAATTTCATAAAATCATCCTCCTTGTCAAACGATCGGTATCTCTTGCCGTCATACAGCCCTCCCATAAGGAATTTACCAGTGAATCCTCCTTTGGTCTCAATGTCTCCGGTCCAGAATCTCATAGTTTTAATTTCATTTGCTTTTTGAATTTTCTATTCGGCAGCTGTCTTAATTTATATAAGAATAAGGCTGTCCTATTTTTTGAACTGTCGGCGTTCTGAACTTGACGGAAAATATAATCCACGCCATTTACTCCCTTCGCCCGGATCAGGCCGAATATCTGACCTCGATTGATGTGGTACGCTCGCTCTATCTCTAGCATTAAACGCCATGTCCGGTTCGATCCTTTAACAATCCGAAACTTGTTTTGATATCGATACCTATACTGGTCTATCGTCGAAACGTTATTTTCCATATCTCCTTATCTTCCTTAAAAGTCTTCCGGCGGCCGATCCCTTAAAATTAGCATGAACGAACTCCCGGCTATTGATGAGGCTACGCTGAAGCAGAGCATAGTCTCCGGCCGCCTTCACTTCTGATAGATGGTTAAAAAATGAACTGGCCCTCCTTTCCTTCGGCCCGATTCGTCCTCCCGTCGGCTTACCCCTCGGTACTATCAACTCATCTATGAGAGTTGATGTCTGGTTATCCTCAATCACGAATCCCCGTAATTCACTCTCCGATCCGTAAAAATGACCGTTATAGTATTTTATGAGCGAGTAGCCCCGCTGCCTTCCTTGCCAAGATTTTTTCTGGTATTCGTCCCGCAAGCGAAGGAAGAAGAGACCGTTTAAGTGAGCATAGTATTTTCGGGACAAGCGATAGAGCCTATTCTTTTGCTTGGTAGTGAGCTTTCCCTTGCCTCGGCTCCAACGGCGCACAGTGTCTGGGCTGACGCCCATCTCCTTAGCAAGCCTCTTGATTCCCACTCCTTTCCTTTTCACTAAGGATTGAACCTTCCGGGTTGGGATACCCTTGGAAGCGAAGAGACGGCGCTTCTTTCCCCTCGTATCATAATTGAAACGGATCTTCTCGTTATGCTTAGACGCCTGGAGCTTGCGGTAAAATAATAAGACCTTCCTGCGTTTCTTTGATTCAAAGGGCTTCCGCTTACGATAGCGCTTGTAAGTAGAGATCTGATGGCCAGTTATCTTAAACCGCTTCTCTAGCTCTTTTTTGGAGAATACCCTAGTAAGATCGGTAAATGCCCGGGCCAGCTCCCGATCGGGGTTTTCCTTCTTAGCGTAGTCTTTCGCTTTTCCTCTTTTAGCAACAGCCATTAAAATTTTTACATTTTTATTTAGTGTCCTTGATTTTGAGCGGTAGGGTGGCTGTTGCTATTATCCCCTAACGCCCAAAGTTAAGAAAGCTAATTTTGTCCGGCGAATGTTCTCTTAACCCAAATTATAAATCTTCTCCACCAAGATTCCTTGGGGATATTCGGTGTATAACTCGGTTTCGATTGGTGGTGGCTGGAGAGATATTGGCCCACTAATCCTCGATGCTTCAAAAACAGCCACCGTTTGCGGCGCTTACGTTCGTAGATGCCCCGCTTGATATTGATTGATTGCCTGATTTGTTCCTTGTTCATCTTAGTATCGTTTCTGCAAACTCTCTTTCGCTCATTTTTGACGGAGGAGGGATGAGCTTCATTTTGCCGTAGTAAAAGACCATCGGATCATCGGGATGGAGCTTGACCACCTCTTCCTTGTGGTCGCAGTTCCGTTTCCATTCCGCCGCCCGGACGATATTGCGTCCCATCAATTCTCCATTCTGATATACCTCAATCTCAATCCGGCCCTTAGAATCGGACAGGTTCTCGAAATTCCAGTCACTTAAGGCGAAGTAGGCGACCTCGCCTTTGACATAGATCGGGTTCTTAATGGCTAAGGTTTTCATTTTTTAGTGACTCAAATTCGGCCTTTAACTTTTCCTCCTCTCTTACCCAGTCCGTCAGATACATCGTATGCGTCTCGGTATTGGCCTTTACGCTATCCAGTAAAGCACATCTCTCCGGTCCGATGAAGTCTCTCACGCCTTCGTTGTAGAGATCCTTTAGTTTCTGATTATAGCTCGTATCGTGGAAATAGTGATGGTGGGAGCAGGCACACACTCCCAAACGGGAATCGGCAAAGGATATATTGTGGGATCTCCCAAATAGGTGATCATATTGGAGAATTAGCTCCCCGTCCTGGCGGTAATCCCCGCACGGGCCCAGATAGTCCATTAGCTTGGGGTGGTGGGCCACCCAGCAACCGCCGTCCCTTACTATGGCGATCTTCCTCAAAAGCTCCTGTATGCGCCTCTTGGCCTGCGCTACGGGGCTTTTGCTCTGCTTTTTGAGGGGGGTGCGGGTCATTTTCCATTAGTAACTATCCATTTTTTCTTGTCATGAGCATAGAACAGCATCCAGTCCGCACCCTTTATATAATAAGCGGTATCCTTTCTTAGAAGGCCGAGCCACGCCGCAATTCTATATTCAGCTTTCCCAATAGTGTTATTAAAAAAGGTCAGATATTCTATCATTCCTTTGGTGTTTCTTTGGATTTGAGGGAGGTGAGGAGTTCGTATAGAGCTTTTATTTTTTCGGGGCGCATCCCACAGAGGAAACACATATCCTCGTCATAGCGGCTCATATCCTTTAACCAATGCGGCGTTCCCTCCAAAAACTCTTTCACGATAGGGTTATTCTCCACTTCCTCTATCACTTCGGAGCGACCATCCTCCTTACCTATCTCATACATCCGCTTGCCGGAGTTGAGTATCTTCTTTACGGCATTCTTCCAATCCTCCGCTTTGGCCAAGTCTTTCGGGGCGAGACCGGCGGCAGAAGCGGCTATGGAGATGTTGCGGGAGGTTTCAAGCTCGGTTTCCCTGACAATCATCGGAATAAGGGCCTCTACGCTTTTTTCCAGCGTCCAGTCGTCTTTGGAGAGCATCGTGCTTGAATGGACAGCCCAAAAGCGTTCTATCATCTCCTTCTCCCAGTTTTTTGGTGTATTGGTCATTGTTCACATATCACTTCCTCCAGCCACGACTTTGTTTTTTCGGATTGGCCGGAGAGGGGTTGGGTGAGGTTCCATTCTATATCGTTCTTCCAATCAGGATAGCGAATATAAACGTAGTCATTTTTAGAAACTAACGGCTTCAATGACCATCCATATCCTATCGTCCTCAAAACGTGCTGGAGCTGGATGGGATAACCTTCTACCCATTCGGCATTCCTTCCCGCTTCGGCGCAAGTACATTCTCCCCATATAGCTCCGCAGGTAGCACAGTGGCCTCCCATTAGGTCGGGGCACGCTTTCCTTACAGCTTCCTCTAGTTTTTGGTGGGTGTTAGGCATTGGGGGTTAAGATACCATCTTGATCGTGAAACCTTTTTCCTGAAGCGCCCAAAGGCGTTTACCATATTGCTGTATTTCTCCCTCGGTCATAATGATGTCGTGGCGCTCTGGTTTTTCGGCGTGCATCAGACGTCCCGTTCGTTGAAGTTCCTGCTGGCGTGAGCCAAACAGAAAGTCCACCTCCACAATCCTTTGAAGATCTTTAATTGAAACTCCGAGATCGGCTACTCGGGAAACGGCCACCACTCGATTGGCAGCGATTTCTTCAAGGCGGTTATCCGTTTGGCCGAAAATGTAAGGCACTCCGAGTTCTTGGGCGATTGATTTACCCAACCGGATCGTGTCGCAGAATATAAGGGTCTTTTTGGACATATCTACCAGTTCTTTGAGCTTCTTCAATTTCCCAGCCGTAGAACGCACAGAATGGACGTATATGGGATGATAACTCTTGCCGACCGTCCGCATATACTCTTGCCAGTTTAGGCCCACCGGGAAGCCCGTAAGGGCGAAGATGTAGCTTTCCCGGCCATCCTCCCGATGAGGCGAGGCAGATAATCCGAGGCGATACTTAGTTTTGATCACCGCCAGTCGGGAAAATGTATCCGCTGGAAGACGTTGGCACTCATCGTAAACAGTGAGGGCATATTCATCGTTGTTGTCTCTAAAACCTTGATAGGTGATGATCTTCGTCTCGCTCTTGGCGTGCGGCACAAACGTTTCGATGTAGTATTGCCACTGCTCAATGAGCGTTCGAGTAGGAACGATAATGATTTTCTTGCCCTTGATAATATCGAGGAGATAAAGCGAGATGAACGACTTGCCCGCTCCAGTGGGATGGAAAACGCCCACGGCTCCGGTTTCAAGGAAACGATCTACGGCCGCCTTTTGGTAGGGACGCAATTTTATTTTGGATTGCTGATCCCGAATATCTTTGTCGGACACCTTCTGGGGCCGGAAGGGCAAACAACCATTCTCGATACTCTCGGCGATAACATCGAAGATATGGCCTCTGGTAATCCTGGCCTCATTGTCTCCTATGCTCGTAAGATGGTATTTGAGCTTCGCTTTAATGGCTTCTCGAGATGACGCCGGGAAGACGATGTTGTTTCCTTCAACCGTCAGCTCAAAGCCCTTTTTGATGTTTATCTGATCCAACAGTTCCTTCGGAGCATCTCCCAACCAGGCGGAATACTGATCAAACTGGTAGATGTAGAAGCTTTCGGTTTCCTTCCAAAGCCACCCCACCTTGAAGTCCTTAACGAACTTCGGGACAGCAATGAGCGCCTTATCCTTGCCCCAAGGAATGACCGCATAGGGCTTTTTGAAAAACTCGAGAAAACGATCTTTATCCAAAATCTCGTTGCCTTTGGCGTTAATGGTGTCGGAGATCACCGCTAACCCCTTCTGGGCCTTAGCTTGTTCCTTCTCGAGGGTGGCTAAAACCAATAAATCGGCTTCGGCCCGGCTCCGGATCTCTTCGTATTGTTTTTTGGTTTCTTCGATGTTCATATCTTGTCCTTGTTATCGGTCATTGGGGTCATTTCTCTTGGGTAGATTTCCATAATTCAGGCGCTTCTTCTCGTGGATTTTTCAATCTTCCAAAAATTTCATCTGCATTTTTCCCATACCATACCTCTCTTGAAAACATCGCCGAGTTAAAGGCATCCAAACAGGCAACGAGATAGAGGGATAAAATCCAATCTGGTGTATCCGACCGATTTTCTTCGGAGTATTTATTAAGAATCTCCGCAATCTCTATCTCTAATTTTGTTCTTTTCCCGGTTGATGGCATATTTTTATTTATTGGCTTCGTAATCTTCGACCGCTTCTTCGGGGGTGTCCCCATATCCATAATCACTTAGAGTTTCCCAGTTTTTCCGACAAAACCATTTTCCCGAAAATCCCCGAAAAATTATGTAGTTGTTCTCTTTAGAGGGCATTGGGGGTGGGGTTATTGATTGGCTTCGTAGAACGCTTTGGTGAAATAAGGCGAGGCAATGCTTCGGTCGTCCGTGATTTTCTCAAAATCTCTTTTGTGGGTCATCGGCGTGAACTTGTCTTTAACGCTCTGGCCTTTTCTAAGTTGGGTTCCGAATATCGGGCGCACCGGTTCGTTAAACCTTCCCCATAATGCGGTGCGCTTCGTGAAGGTATCCCCGAACTCGTTGGGCGAGTAAACGAATGCCGGTTTCCCTAAAAACTCTTTAAGCATTCCCGTATAAGGGTTTTCAATGGCCCAGAACTTCAAGGGGGGCGTGAAGCCGGGATGTTGCCAGTCCCTAACTTGGACTTCCCAGATAATCCGTAGGCATTCCTTGACGAGGCGTAATCCCTCATCGAAGTCCCTCGGTGTTTTGGCGACTGTCCTAGCTATCGAAAACATAGTGCACGGAGGGTTCGCGAATATCCCATACACATTTTCCGGTAAGGGGTATTTGCGCCCGATCCCCACATTCTCAACCCCGATTTCCTTGGTGATGAGACGGACATCGTATCCGGCCGCCCGATAGTCCCTCGTATCGCTGCCATATTGGGAGGCGCACAAATGGAGTATTATCTTGTCCTTGTTGTTTTCACTCATTGTCTTCTTTGGGTGAGGTGAGGAATAAATCTATCGGCTTGATTATATTGTTGCGGATATTATCCCTAGTAGTTTCTTCGCTTGTAAGAAACAGTATTGTATCGGCGCTTTCTTTAATAATCTCCAAGACACTCCGGCCCCTCTCCCTATCATCCTTCACTCCTTGCTGATAGGCGGAGGAGAGCCATTTTTCGATATGTACCCAAACTTCTATCGGGAAACTTCCCCGAAGTGTCCAAGCCCATTTTTCCGCTGGGTCATCTCCATCTTCGCCTTTATGGACGAACAGCTTTTCAAATCCTTCTTTTATTTTCTCAAGTTCTTTATTGTCCATACTTATTCAATCTCCTTTAGCTTGTACCTTTTGCCGCCGACCTCTACGACAATGTCCGAAGCGTCAAGAGTATCAAGGTTGCTAGGTTCAGGGTTCTTTTTGAACTTCCGGGCGGAGGCAAGACCGAGGCTGTCATCGCGGCTATCATCCCAGTCGATGGCGACACACAGACCCACCGAATCGAAGCGGCCGGCGCAGACCCGGAGGCCGTCAGAGCCCACTTCGCTTAGTGTTCTTAACCAGTAATTAGAATATAGACGCTCACCGGTCTGCTTATAATGCTCAAGGATGGCCTCGGCAACGATAGCGGGATGGGGCACGCTCCATCCTTTTTCTATTTTCTTCAACTGCTCTTTGTAATTAAGGCCTGCCAAGTCATTTGACAGTTTCAACTCATAGGTTCCTTTCGGGGCGTGTTCGGTGAAGAACTTCTCGGATTCATACCCTTGCTGGTCATAGAACCCAGCCGAGCCGAGGCCGTATTTCTCCTTCAGATCCTTGAGGGAAGCGCCGGAGTATTTATGGATGATGGTTTTCATTTTAGTTTAGTGAGTTTATATTCCACGCCCTTTATTTTGATGATTTCTCCGTCCAAATCTGAGACGCTTAGATTCTGAGAGGTCAAACTGCGGAAGAACACACAGACGCCGTCACTCCAGTTGACGTCCAAGTCGAACGCGTTGCAGCGCCACTCGCAGAGCACGGAGTCCCAGAACACGCGCACTGCAACCATGCGATATTCTAATTGGACATAGAAGATGTTGGCGTGGTCATTAAGCAGGAGGCCATCTTCTCCGTTGGGTTGTTTCCCGATCAACTCTTTGATGAGGGCCAGAAATTCGGGGACGGAGTAAGGGTCTATATTCCACTCGGATATTATCTCTCCATCATTCATCGGCTTCGGAAGAACGTACTTTTCATATGCCGAGGCCTTTGGGAGCTTCTTTGGCTCTTGGGACAGAATCCAGTCCTTGAAGTTATCGCTAAACCACAGTTTTGCTTTGGGGATGTTCATTGTTTCTTTGTTTTCTTTTGGGGGAGGATTAAACTTAACTGATTAGTTGGTTCGGCATCTAACGCTTCTTATCTCTGGGCGGTTGGACCGTCTCTGGGCGGTTGGACCGCCGCAATAGCTTCGGTCCACTCCTGAATCTGTTTGGAGATTATTTTAGGCTTTGCCTTAGCTAACTCCGATGCCGTATGGGAGGCAATCAAAATCTGGACGGCTGCCGTCCTGGCGTTTCCCCAATTCACTCCTTCTGATTTTTCGTCGTGCATTTTTTGGATTCTTTGATCCCGTCCGCTTAACGGATAGGGGCCTGATTTTAATGAACCTTTATTCGACTCATTGAAAGATCTTGGCTTTTCCGGCCATATAGCATAACCACATCGGCCACATTTGAAATCTGGGCTAGTGGATTTATACTCACCCGATTTTTTCTTCGGGCGATTATCGAACATCTTTGTTCCGCACTTAGGACAGTTCATTTTTTTGATTTTTCATTCTGGCGACCTTTCCCTTCTTCTCCAGCCGGTCAATATCGAAATCATCCCATCCGTCTTCCGACTCATCAAGATTTTCCAGATCCTCATCGGTTATCCGGTTATGCTCTTCGATATTTTCAGACTCATCGTATATTGGACTCATTTGCTTGTTTTTGTATTTCTCTGCGGGCTAAGCGGAACTGCCCCCCCGCAGGGAAATGTTCCCCTTAATCTTCGGCCTTTTTATTTATGTTCCTCGGAAAATTATCGTCTATCACTCCGACCAGCTTCTTGATACAGGTGTCGCAGACGTCCCCGTATATCCTCGTGTCCTCTCCATTCATCACGGCTACGTCGTTTCTTACTGGCGCTCTGGTGGGGAACTCTTTGCCGCACAGGTCGCAGGTGAAGTATTTTTCGTGTTGGGCCATAAGTTTAAGCTAGTGCTATCACCAGGAACGCATACAGGACAATGAATGCGGCGACGGTTCCTATAACTAGCTTGCTTTGCTCCTTGAAGTTTACGATCGCCCGCTCCTTGAAGGTTCCGAAATAATCCGGTTTGGCGAAACTCATTCCGTCCACTAGAGATGATTGTTTGAATTTCATTGTTCAATAATCTCGCCTTCAATAATATGGCCATCTGCGACCCTGATTTTTACTTTCTTACCGGTTTCGGGTTTCTCTTTCGGTATTATCTCCAACTTCCCGTCCAAACACACCGGTTCTTGATGGTTATCTCTACGGGCTTTTATAGAAACGCACCTAATTGAGTTGTAGGACACACAGAAAGCGTAGTAAGAGATGTCCCCAGCCGAGATGTTCCAAGCCGAGATGTTCCAAGCCGAGATGTTCCTAGCCGAGATGTCCCTAGCCGAGATGTTCCCAGCCGAGATGTCCCCAGCCGAGATGTTCCAAGCCGAGATGTCCCCAGCCGAGATGTTCCAAGCCGAGATGTTCCAAGCCGAGATGTTCCAAGCCGAGATGTCCCTAGCCGAGATGTTCCCAGCCGAGATGTCCCCAGCCGAGATGTTCCAAGCCGAGATGTTCCTAGCCGAGATGTCCCTAGCCGAGATGTTCCCAGCCGAGATGTCCCCAGCCGAGATGTTCCAAGCCGAGATGTTCCAAGCCGAGATGTTCCCAGCCGAGACAATAATCTTCGCTTCAATCGAGATGGAGCATTCAAACTTCACATCGCCTTCGATTGCTAATACTCCGTTCTTAATGTCTTTCTCTACTTCTTCTTGGGTTTTATATATTTTCATCTTGGTTTTTTATTTTTGACCTTTCTAGGTGATGGGGTCTACTTTGCTTTGGACTTGGTTTCGGCCTTTGGCTTTAACTTCAATCTTGTTTTACACTCAGGGCATTCTCTCGGCGTTTCTGTGCGGGGTTTCCATACGTATCCGCACTTTTTACATCTCATATTTTCCATAATCATAGTATAGCACATCGGCCTTTTGTTTTTCTGGGGATAACTTTTATCCTTCAAATCCCTTTATTTAATGCGGAGTTTTAAGGTCTATATCACTTTCTACCTCGTTTCCCCAATGTCTTTTATAATGACACTTCCTACAAAGCGTTCTCCCATTATCTATCGCAAAGCGTAACTCTGGGTGGGTGGAAAACTCTTGAATATGATCGGCTTGAATTGTCTTGTCTTTTGCTCCACACCATACACAAGTCCAATTATCTCGTTCAAAAACCGCCTTTCTCCATAGACGATATTCCAGTGATTTCCTGACCGCCTCGTTAATGGGCGTAACGCCACCTTTCCACCATTGATGCTTTTCTCCCCTACAGATTCTTTCTCTGGGGCAACGGGGAGGTTTTATACCCCTTCTTTTAAGCGTATCGCTTATGCGTTTTCTATTCTCCACCGTTCTTTTTACTCCCTTATTATTAGGAATAAACTTCGGCATCTTACCCCTCAATGCCTCACTAATTTTCTTTCTCGTTTCCAGTTTCATTACTTAATTTTAACAAACTTTCTCGTAAATCCATACCATCTATCTCATTGCCAATACAGTCCCATCCTTCGGTTTTTTGGCGGGCGAAAAGTTCTATGCGGGGAAGATCGCCTAACAATTCCACAATTTTATCTCTCACTATGGCGGGCTTCTCGCTGTGCTTTGTTTTTTCAGTAATGATCACTGATGAAACTTTGTTGCTCTTAACGAGAGAATGGCCATTTCCTTTGACGCCAAGCAAACAAATTTCTTGATTTGATTTAGCGTAATAACCCACTCCGAAAAACGGCGAACCATCTTTGTTCGTTTTTAACCAACTAAATCCAAGCGTCTTATAAGAAAAACCCCACGATTTCATAACCCATAATGCCTCTTGAAGCTGGGGAAATGTCGCCCAAAGAAAAAGAATGCTTGGATTATCAGCAATCTCATTAACAGGCAATAATTGAAGTTCTGCCACACTCATCGTTTTGTATTGAGCATTTACACCCGCTTGCGGAACCCCCCCATTCTGGTAGGCCCACGGCGGATCAGCGTAAATTATCTGGTATTTTTTCATTTCAATCTCATCCTCATCTGCCTCTTTTTCTTCAGGTTCGGGAGGTGGGAGCATTTGAACATAAAGAGTTTTATTCCCTGGTCAATCCTTCCCTCTCCTGAGATCGGTGGAACCCATCCATAACTTTCCGGTGCCAGTTCCTCATCCGGCACTTATCCGAGCAAAATAGCTTCTGATTAATCATCTTTGAAGCCGGTATCTCCCCCCCGCATTCCCTACACCCCTTAAAACCCCCCACAACAGCCTCCTTCCCCCTCCTCCGTCTATTTACCCTCCCGGCCCCGGAGAAAGA
>SCLJ03000122.1_pt1 | contig 33209 bp, 51 predicted proteins | sample 7267891 | NCBI WGS metagenome assembly SCLJ03 (sample SAMN10721082, study PRJNA514188) | viral metagenome | isolation source: depth-stratified mine tailings core B | place: China: Fankou Pb/Zn Mine tailings
ATTCCTGGCACGTCTAATCTCTTGCTATACTTCATTGTATGTCCTTTTAATTAGATAATATCTTAATCGCTTTTCGATTTCTTTGTAATAATCCCTACCATATACCTCAACAACTGATTCTTCAATTTTTGACATAGTGGATAAAACGTTCCAATTCTTGTTAATTGTATAATTAATAAAATCTATCCAATCAACAACACAATTCTCTTTTTTTAATTCGTCTAAAATAAACTGTAATGGTAAACCAATACAATCAACAAAGTGACCTATTCCAGAAATAACATATATTTCAGATTCAGTGAGACACTTTACTGATAATATATGCTTTCTTAACCTTTTGCGTTTAGCGTTGACATATCAACCTACTTTTTATAAATTTTTAAGTGTCGCTCAATGGATTCGAATCATATCTGGAGTGTCCAGTGTTCGCTCCTGTAATACCATTATACTATAAACAACATGGAGCTTGATATCGGTACCGACCCGATGACTTCAACTTGGAAGGATGATGTGATTCCATTTCACTAATCAAGCATTTTAATAATTTAAAATGTTAAACTGGTCTACCTAGTTGGAATCGAACCAACTATCTCAACGCCCCAAACGTCGCGGAGCCCCATTTCTCCTCTAGGTAGATATTTCTGGCGGTCTATTGGAGAATTGAACTCCAGTTTCATGGCTGACAACCACACGTAATAACCACTATACTAATAAACCGTTCTAATTTTGGTTACAGGAGATGGCACCGACTCCATCTAGCGTATGAGGTTATGAGCCTCAACTAGTTCCATACTTTCCTGTGTAAATAAATTTTTTGGTACTCAATAGTGGAATCGAACCACTCTCTATCCGTTATCAACGGATTGCTCTACCGATAAGCTAATCGAGTATATTTGGCTGTCCTAATTGGAATCGAACCAATCTCACACGAGTTAACAGCTCGGCAGCACACCTTGTGCTTTTAGAACAACATCTGGATACGCCACTTGGACTCGAACCAAGCTCTCTAGGTTCAAAGCCTAGATGTCCTACCAATAGACGACAGCGTAATAGTTAAATATTATATGGTGGGTGCGGAAGGAATCGAACCTTCAACGCCTTTTGAGTACGGGTTTACAATCCGCTACAACCAACCAATAGTTGTCTCACACCCATAATGGTACTCACATGAGGAGTCGAACCTCAACCTTAAGCTTTTCAAGCTCACGAACAGTCACCGGATATTCGATATGAGTATATGGTGGTTTTACAAAGAATCGAACTTTGTGGACCCTTTCGGATAACGGGGTTACAGTCCGTGCACTCTCCATAAGTGTCTATAAAACCATTTTAAAATTTCACTTTAAGAATTATTGAGCATTATATACAATAATTAATTGACCGCTAAATCAATAAGCTTCTACTTTTGTGACGACAAACGCTCGATCATAACTTACGCTGTCCAAGAGTAATATTAACTCTCTTGTTTGTCAACTTCGAATTCTTAATAATAAAATTTTCTGGTGCTCAATGACTGAATCGAACAGTCGACAACTGATTACAAATCAGCTATTATACCTCTTAACTAATCGAGCATTTGGTGGAGTCGTGGGGAATCGAACCCCAAACATCAGATTGCAAGTCTAATATGTTCCCAATTACACTACGACCCCATTGGTATCTCGTAGGGGAGTTGAACCCCTCTCTTCAAGTTGAAAACCTGACGACCTAACCGATAGTCGAACGAGATATAAAATATTTGTAAAAGGCATTATACTTAAATAATTAAACCCTTTATTAGATATTTTAGAATTTTGGTGGGTTGTGCAGGAATCGAACCTACACGAGTTTGTACCTCGGACGGATAGCAACCGTCTGCAATACCATTATGCGAACAACCCGGAGGATAGTGTGGGGTACGATCCCACAAGAGTTTTTGAGGCTCTGCTAGTTTTCAAGACTAGTGCAATTATTCCATTTCTGCCAACTATCCATATTGTAACCATCTGCTCTTCTACCTGGGATCGAACCAGGGACTCTCGGTTAACAGCCGAGCATTTGTACCGCTAAACTATAGAAGAACAGATGGTTAACAATTTTAAAGAAATATAGTGTGGAACGCAAGAAAGCCTTCCAAAGCTAATATAACTTTGTTTAAATATACGTAATGTAAATCTAAACAAAATAATATTTTAAGTAGCTTTGGAAGGCTGAAGAAGATTCTTTAGTTTCCAGAAGCTACTTTCGTAACTTCTGGAATTAGAAGTTACGAGAGAGTTTGTTCCTTAAATTTCTGTCCTAGTACCGGAACAATACTAAAACTATGACTATCAAGACGTAAGCTCGATGCCATATAATTATTATAGGCTGAACCCATATTCGTAGAAAGTGTATTAATTTTAGTTTCAGTAAATTTTAACATTTTAAACTCCTATGGTTTCATTTTTTATTTTAGATATTTATGGGTAGAGTATACACTCTACTTTGTGTACCCTGCTTTAGTTCTTAAAGCATAACAGATTACGTTGTTTTTCAATACCATTTGAATGTTTTTTTGCTGAATGTAATCTGTTATGCTTTAATCGGGTAACTATTATGGTTACAAATTAAAAGTTTGTTCATTATATGTGCTGAACGTTACCCTTCTGTAACCGGTATATCCGGTTACAGAATGTTTAATCTAAAGCATAACAGATTACGTTGTTTTTCAATCAATTTGAATAGTTTGTTTTGCTGAATGTAATCTGTTATGCTTTATTTTTTAATACCCGAATGATACCACAATGGGCTGAAAGCAACCTTAAGCTATCTCAGTATAATACCTACCTAAATAAGTCTTGAATTGTTTATCATTTTTAAACTCAGGGTAAGCCTTTAATATCTTATAATACATATCCTCAAAAGAACCATTCTCTATATGGTCTTTATAATTAGTTACAAACTGAAAAGCATAAGCCATTCGTTCATAAGGGTTGTTAAAAAATATTTTGTTTGGGTTCTTGTGAAATATATCTACACTCTTCCAAGAGTTGAACTTACCCTGACTTCGCTCATCCTGAATAGCATGAATAATTTCATGTCTAATTAGATTTATCAACTCTCTAGCTGTACGGACACCCTTTATATCTATCAATATTTTCCCATCTCTGTAAGCACCCCCACCATCAGGAAATATGTCATACCCAAACAATATATTCATGTCTCTGAACTTACTCATATTATTGAGCGTATTTACATCAATATCGTCATCAGATAGTTTTACATTTAGTGGAAATATTATTCCCTCAGTTATTAAGAGAGAATTAACACTTGGTGGTGCTTCTATACTTAATTTACTAATAGGGGCTTTTAAAAACTCATCAAAGGATAACACTATTATAAGTTATCCAAATATGAGTACTTATCTCCAATAGTGTTGATAACCATTTGGATTGGGGTTGTAGGTTCGAAACCTACTTCAAGAATGTTTTTCATAATAATTGGAGAGTAACCACCAACTAAAACAACACCCTTTTCATTCATTGTAGCGGGACTGTTATTATTTCTTGAAGCAATATTCCAGAATACAACCATTGGTATTTTATAACCACTAGCTCTGTACTTCTCTTGAATTGCTTCTAAGTTTGTTGTCCCTCTTGCACAAGAGTTAAACTCCATATCTGACATGATTACAATAGTGCTTGGCATATCTTCTTGAGGTACTCTATTATTAATAGCACGAGTAAGGATTAAACTAAACACTGCTTGTAAGTCAGTACTTCCACCCCAATTATCGTAATCCAGATTTTCAATAATATCTGAAATATTTTTACCCTCAAGAGTAAATATTTTTGGTGTATTACTAAAATTACACCAGAGATTTTTATAAGCACCACGATTATGAGTACTTACATATAAACCAAGTCCGATAGCAACCTCCATAGCAGTAGTACTTCCATGAACGTTTGTACACATACTTCCACTTAAATCAATAACAGGAAAAATATTCTGATGCTCACTAGCTTCCATATAATCAGGTAAAGCATTCCATTGTGCATTGAGTACATCAGTATTCCCTCGTTTATTACGAAGTGCAGTTACGATATCACTTGGGAATAGAGTGCTAGCATTTACTTTAACATCTTTGTCACCTTTTACAAGTGAATCAACGTACTTTGTGTATTTTTCTTCAGCATTACGCATAAAGGCTTTTTGGTAAATTTTGGCAGCTCTAGATGGTAATTTAGAGAAATCAATATCATCCCATTGTTTTGCACACATCTTTTGTTCTACTGTGTTTGATAATCCAACAACAAGTTTTCTATACTCTCTGTCTGTTACACCTAGTAGTTTAGTCAAAACTTTTGCATTTGGACCTTTTCTAGGAGCCCATTTACCTATTAATGATCTGTGAAAGTCATCTTCAATGCCCGCTTCTATCATACTATACACAACACTAAGTGATTCATCACTCAATATTGAAACTGTTTCGAAAACATCTTTCCAACGTCCAATTAATGGAACAAATGGTAGGATGTTGTTAAACATATTTTTGTCATTATAATATAAATATTTGAGAGTTGCACGAATTACATCACGTTTTCCTTGCCCCTCACGTACATCACGTAAGTAAAATGCAATTTTTAAAGCTAGCAATTTATCTTCATTATAAGCTTTATGGAACAGTTGCTCAGTTTTATTAATCTCTGATACTGCTCCACTGAAGAAGAAATCAACTAGGTTTGAACCACTAGTTGTAAAAGTTAGAGCACCATTTTCTGTTGTGCCCAAGTTTGATACTGCTGTTACAAATTTATTATCATAAATCATTCTAATCCTTCATTTATTTTTCGAGTTTAGTCGAAAATACTTCCAAGAGCTTCAGAAACTCCACTAGCTACATCAACAGCATCTTCAACATAAGAACCAACAGCTATTCCAGCTCCAATTCCTACCAATGATGAAAATATTGAAAAATCACCTTGAGGCAAACTTCTACGGATAACCTCTTCTGTTAATGTACCAGCTACGAAACCAGCTACTGCACTCTCTATAGTCATCTAATTCCTTAGTGTTGTGATACTCTACGACTTTTAACACCATTCATTTTATGAACTTCACCATGAGTATCAATAGCACGTTTCTGAGCTTGTTTAAATGTCAGACCTGTTTCACGAGTAAGTCTTGAAATTTCATCTGAGGACTCACTTTTGGCACGATAAACCACTGCGTAGTTAGGTTGGATTGAGTATATACCCTTCTCCTCAAGTTCTTTTAACTTTGTCTTACTTAATTGAGTTGAGTTTTCCATGTGTTCCCTTTAATTTTTAATACCGGATTATATCCAGGAAGCCCTTAAGATACCCTTAATATTATATACTAGTATGCTCGAGAAAATCTATAAAGTTATGGATTTTATTGCGTAGATTAGGTCCATAAGTATCAATATCTCTCTCATACTTCTCTATTAATTTAGCTTTAATTATATTAGTCTCTTTTAATGATAATCTGTATTTTGTTTTCGATTTTACTAATAATGAGTGTATAATGAGTATTTTATCTTCAGATAAATCCAAAACCCCATATACGTTTGACAGAATATTTCCTACAGTGGTAAATACTTCAGTTATCACAACATCTAAACTTACCTTTTCTATAATTTTAGAATTATAGAACTCGGTATCTTCAAAGTGTGATCTTTTTAATAAACATACAGACTTATCCAAATTATAGCTGTACACTATATTACTCATAGCATCTAGTATATTTATATAAAATGTAGAATTACCCCTAGAGTATATTACTGTTTTGTGGTTACTTCTTATCTCTACGCAATCTATATTAGCACCCCTACTATTTGCAAGTGTTATTATATTTTGTATAGCTTCTAAGTATATTTTGTATATTTCAGGTATTCTATAGATTACATCCATAATTATACCTCAGTGTGATTATTAGATATTATTTATATTAACTATCAACACCTTTCGAGAGGTCCTAGATTGGGGAATCCTGAATTAGGTGAAGTAAAGCTTTGATGTATTGCATTAAGGTTATTCTGATGTTCTTGATTACCCATAGATGGGTCAATTGAATCACGAAACACTAATCGTAAGTGTGATTTAATCATATTAATTTGTTTTTCATTTAATGTCTTAACATCTGTTCCAGTGATTTCAAAGAATCCTTGTAACCAATAGCAAAAATTTTGTGGTGTCATTTAATATCCTTTAGCAATTGATTGCCATTTCAGGCATTTTAGATATAATGTCTACACCTGATATAATGTCTGATTTTAGTTGTCCATCTGGAGTTATTTCATGTGCGAATACCATATTTAAATGATTCTTGATCATTTGTGTTTGTTTTTCTGATGCCTCCAAGGTTTTCACATCAGTTAATTCAAAGAATCCTTGTAACCAATAACAGAAATCTCTACTTTGCATTATATTCCTCCATATTAACACCACTCGATTTATCAAAAAACCACTCTCCATTTTGGTCCTGATACATTTCAATCTCTGTTATGATTTTGCACATTGTTCTTGGTTCGGCTGGTAACTGATCAATTGATATAGGTTCCATTTTAAGACTAGTCTCAGTCTCACACCAAAATTGCATATCATGAACTGTACTCCCAAAAGGGATGTGATTGTTAAGTAAAGCTACTCGAAGCTCATCTTTTGTTTTATTAGATTCAATTCTTGTAACATTAAGATCATGTTCTAAATTGTTGATATTTTGTAGTAATGGTATTGCTACTGTTATACCTACTATTAGTGATGTAATAGTAGCAAATAATATTTTTTCTTTTATTGATACTTTATCCATCATGTTTCCTTTTAGTTTAAAAAATATTCATCTATAGAAATATCTATTTCCTCAAATTCCAAACGAATGCAATTTACATCCATATCATATTCTCCAAAATAATCTTGAGAGGTATGTATTGAAAATTCATATAATACAGCATAAACACTATCTAGCTTAGGTTCAAAACCCCAGTCTAGTTCTTTTAACTCATTTCCTAGATATATATCAAACATATCTTGACTCAGGAACTCTCCACGTTTCTCTAACCCTGTATAAAAGAAGTTTTCGACATCCACTTCAAAATCAATTGTGGGTGTAACTTCGGTTATATGTATAATACCTTTAATAAAAAAAGTACCTTTTGTACCATTACCAAATAATTCCGACTCTTCTTTTTTGAAATCTGATACTTTAAATTCCATCTTAAACCTTTATTTGAACTCTTTAAGAAGTAGTGAGTTTCTATCATATCTTTAGGAGTTGAACCTAAAAACACCCCAATATGAATACAGTCAAGACTCTAGAATCTATCATGTCAAGTGCGCACTTAGTTAATGTTCTTGCGAAACATCCTCACTACTTTTTAAAGAGTTCAAACCTGAAACTCTTTTATCCGGTACGGTACACCAAAATACCTTAAAAGCCCCTTAAAAGGATGTACTACTAATTCAGTATTTCCACTTCCATACGAATAATTATTTTCTTAGAAACTTCAATATCACAACCATCACAATATAGAGTAACTTCAACTTCTTCATTAACTATGGGATAATCTAAACAAGAACTCCCCAAATCTTTAGTAAGCTCCTGTGAACACTCTGGACACTCACAATTAATAAACACACCTGGTAAGTAAACTCTCTTGCTTAATTCTGTATTTCCAACTTTAACCTTCAACACATCTCCTTCAGAATTATAATAATTAAAAAACACAATAATGCACTTTAATTATTATAATGGAGCCCCGTAGTGGAATTGAACCACTTGCCTCCTCCTATCTACTTAGTGGAATCGCTTAGAAGGCGATTGACAGGAATACAGGGCATTATGAGACCACCGACATTGGCACATTTCTAAAGACTAACATGATATTCTCACAACTTTAGCTGAAGAGGTGGTACGGTGTAATTGAGTTTTGTGCAAGCATAGGTAAACTCCATTTTTTACTAACCTCAGGATTCTTTTATATTCCGAATTCCCTAACCATCGGTCGAGCGTTTTGTACCTCATCTCTATCAGTACACGGAGAATCGAGCCACCTTTCGATGTTATCTCTTTTTTGTTCAATAATTAACTTGTTCCCATCACTTCCCAATTCTTTATGCCAAAACTTCAGATAAGTGTTTGTGCTCCGATAGACTCTAGGAAGATAGATCTATCGTGATCAGCTGATTAAATATTATACTGGTCGACTTGTCTTAAAGGCTATGCCTAAACCGTAGTGACTAGTAGCGGATTCCAATATTTATACTAACCATGTTTCGTTTACAAACTGTCGAACAAATATCCTATCAACCTACTAAACGACTTCATAGGCTGAATATGAGATTTTTACTAATTATCAACTACTAAATTATTCCTATGGCTTCAAATAATTTATATAATACTCTATTCATAATATTTCAAACTCATAAACAGAGTTATAGGTTTTGAGGATTATTAATTTATTACAAATTACAATCTGCATAATTTTCGATGTCATAAATTGTTTAACATCACTACCGTAATCGAAAATAGCACTATAACCTTCTTGTGCATACAGTTTGATAGTTTTGAACTATTAGTAGTAGTACTAGCCTCAAGTGTACCTAACATAAGTACTATAGGTGTAACATATAACATTTTTTAAGCATATTTCTTCTATCAGTTTTCGTTAATAATTCCTTTAAAAGTGGTTCTATTTATTTCGTAGACGGATGGTACCACAAAATTCCTTAAAGACACCTTAATCAATTTGTTTGTTATAAATTTTATAAATAGTGTTAATTGGTAATCAGAATAACGGGAATTATTCTGAAACATCGGGCTGACTCGATGCTGTCCCAAAATTTATTTATGGGCTGACAAAATGGAAATGATAAAAGAAACTAAGGTATGCTCTAAGTGTAAAATTGAGAAAATGCTAAACTCTGATAATTTTCATAGACAAAGTAACTCTAAAGATGGTTATCGAGCTGATTGTAAGACGTGTGCTACCACTTCTTCAGATATTAAAATATGCACTCCGGAAACTAAGATGTGTCCCAAATGCAAATTAAACTTACCTTGTACCTCTGAGTATTTTAATAAGAGCTCAAGACATATAACTGGATTTGAATCTAGATGCAGGGTATGCAGAAACTCAGAAAGAGAAGAATATATAACACCAGTTAGTTATACTTGTACTAAGTGTAAAGTAACATTACCTTGTGATATTAATAATTTTAGGAAAAACAAGAGATCTATAACTGGATTCACTACACAATGTAGAGCATGTATGTTAGACTATGACAGACTACCTGAACAAAAAGCTAAATCAAAAGAGTATAGAAATAGACCTGAAATTAAAGAAAAACATAAACAATATGTAAAGCAACACCAGATAGATAATCCTGGAGTATACATAACTGCTACTAGTAAATATAATGCCAAGAAAAAAGATGTTAACGAAGAGTTCACATCAGAAGACAGAAGACTTGTATATATACGATTCAATAATAAATGTTACAATTGTGGATATACTGAATGGTTAGAAGTTGATCATTTTAGACCCATAAGTAAAGGTAATCCATTAACTGATAACAATGCAGTAATTTTATGTAGGTATTGTAATGCTTCAAAACGTGATAGCGATCCTGAAGGTTTCTTTTCAGAAGAACAAATGAAAGAGTTAAGTGAAGTTTATAAGGTTTATTAAAAATGTGGTGGGTCAGGCGTGATTCGAACACGCGACTACTCCGTTATACCAATACTCCAATAAGTACTCGTGAGCGGAGGGCTCTAACCACTGAACTACTGACCCATTGGTTTACCATCTGCATTCGTAGACTACAGAGGGATTAGTATCTAATATGACCTTTTACTTCATATCTTCTGCATTAGAAGTTCTTCAACTCCATCTTGATGTTACCTTCTGATTGTATTTCTACCCCTCAGAACCATTACAAATAATTGAAAAGGCGGTCTTGTAATCCTACAGATTTGAACTGTACCACTAATATAGGTCATGACTCCTGTTATTAATAGCTCTCCGATGAGCTTTGGAAAACGTACTGAAAATATTAATAAAAATTATTCGTAACACTCTCATATCCCTTTACTCTTGAGTGTTTCGTCCCGCTAAGGACTCTTAAGGAGTCATATTTTATACATCTTGAACACAATACCGCATTAAACTCGGTAAAATGCGATATACAACTTTCCGAACGAATAACAGCGCCAGGGTATAGCAACCTGTTATCTTGCATTTCTCTCCACGAATAGGTAAATTCTTACAAAAATACTTTAAACTATTATCTCTATGGACTCGAACCATTTCATGCCTTTAGAGCATATCAAACCTGAAAACCAATGTGCACCCTTGGCAGATAACATTTTAAAGTATTTATAAAATGGTACTAGTGGAGGGACTCGAACCCTCAATCCCTTACGGGCGACAAATTTTAAGTCTGTTGCGTATACCATTCCGCCACACTAGCAAACTTCAAAGATAACAGCAAGGATGTGAAATTATCTTTGAATAGTAACATCATGTTACTAGAAACTATGAAAACTACAGGTAAGCTCCTTCGCTGAACTATTTACCATCCGGACTATTCAAAAACCGGAACCTATCTCTTTTTCGTAACCGAACCCTACCACAAAGTGCCTTAAAGGCACCTTAATTGTACTAACTCCTCCAATTACGAATTGTATAGAGAACACTATCTATCTCTTCAGTATCTACACCCTGAGCTTCTAATAAATTAGAAGCAATACCCTCATCTTCACTAATATATTGTTTTAATAAATCCATAGCAACTTGTAAGAAGTCTTCCTTATCCATTCTCTTTATCCATTCTCTACTGCAATGTATTCAATCACTGTAACTTCTTCAGGTTCAACTTTAAAACACTCTTCATTATCCCAATCAGTACCATTATATGAAGAGTAATATCCATCAAATTTAACAAAGATTGTATCTTTAGAATCTTCTTCATTTATAAGTTTATATACTCTATAATAAGTATCCCCATCACCTTCACCTCCATAAGAATCAACTAGTGTGACCTTAACACCCTCATACTCAAAATCCTCAGCCCTCTCTGCAACCTCTGTAAAATCTTGTCCACTTAGAGATAACATCATCTCTAAAATTTCGTTATTATTCATTTCTGTTAATTTCATCTCTTCTCCTTAGTATGCACTAGCACAATTTTCACAAATACAATCATCAGATATTTCATCTGACATTTTACCAACTTCGTACCACCATCCACAATCACCGCACTCAAAAATGATTGAGTCCACTTGTGTAACTAACTCATCTTCATCAAAGCCTTGCTCTAGATACTCATCTCGATACTCACTAAGTGAGTCACAAGTACCTTGTAGAGATTCAACAATATAGTTAATCCAATCTTGTTGCTTATCACTGTTTATATATTCCTTATACATTTACCAACTCCATAAGTTTGTTACGGTAGTGTACCTCAGGGTAACTTAAAAGCTCCTTAAAGTTCTCTATCATGAATAAACAAAACCATCCGGTTGTCATTGTTGTTATTAACTGCTTTATAGATCTTAGTTTGGCAGTCCTTGGCGGAATGCCGTTAAGGTAGAAACGTTCCGTAGCAACGACATATATTTCTTCTAGACAACATCTAATTTTATCTTCATGGCACAAGTTGTTAAACAACTCTTCAGAGCACCAAGCTTTGGATAAATCTGGACGGATAGACTCATGAAGTGGTTTATCATAAAATGCAAAATGTTGATGCAATTTATCATGGTTATACACTCTAGTAACTTGTTTTGTAAAAAACTCATCAACAGATTTATCTAGATTAACCTTTTTAGCTCTATGAATCACACTCCACTCTTTTACCAACAAATTATATAATGCTATGTCTAAAGTACAACCATGTTCTTTTAGAAATATAATATCGTGCATAGTTTTATCCCAACGAATGTTATACTCTGCATGAGATACTTTTATAGTGTATAAGAAATTAGGGTCAACAAATCTGTCATTAGTATTATATTTCAACACATACTCAAATGCATTAATATAATACACTTCAGTATTTGGACTTATGTGTTTTGAGTAATAGCTACCTTTGTTGAAGTTTTCCTTATTTGTGTAAGTAATGATATCTAAATCAGAAGGTTCTCTGCTAAAGTTAGGAAACCAGTGTTTTAATGCAGTGCTACCATAAATTAATTCAGTTTTCATTACTATACTCTATATGGGCTTCGTATTCTGAATAACCCATGCTTAGTTTCAAGTTTTTTGTTAGTATATTGATTTATATGTGCAGTAAATTCAATAACATCTCCATCATTTAAATCGTTTGCCATACTCGCAATATGTCCATTTTTATATCTAAACTTTATCCAACAATGGTCCCTAAATATACTACCATCCCTTTTAAATCTAACATCAAATAATAACAGACCACCACCCTTATGTCCTTCAGGATTATGATTAGGGGAGAATAATGCAGTAAATCGATATGGTGTATTTAATTCATATAAGCTCATTAATCTTTAACTCCCAAAGTTATTTGTCCCTGCTTCCAGTGTCTGAACTTCTCATACATTTTCGGAGTACAGTGACTCTTTTGTGAGTATTTAGCATGAAATGAGTTGTGGCACAAATTACACAAACACACTCCATTCTCAGGAACATACATTAGGGATGGATGTATGTTCTTATCATATAGGTGATGAGCTGTTAAATATCTTTGTTTAGATTTATTTTCTGAATCTTCTAAACTCTCAGGATAATCACAAATATCACAAATATTTTTAGCTTCTGTCCTTACAGTTTTTGACCAAATTTGGAGACGTCTTTTATTTACCTCAGTATGAGGGTTACATAAACCTTCAACCATTTTGTAATTATCTCTAAGTATATCACGCTGATTCTCAGCATTTACTAACCATTGTTTGGGTACATATCCAAGCATATTAAATAGTTTTATAAACACACTCTCTCCTTATATTATGATATTTTCACGTTCATAGCGCAAGATATCCTCATAATGAATGTTTAAAAGTTCTATACCCTGTGTGGATTTAGCTTCAATAATTTCAACAACTTCCAAACATCCAATATCTCTTTTAATCATAGATTTTACATAAGGGTTCTTGTTAAATAATATGAAACTTGCTTGTTTCCTACTGTATGCATGAATGTAATGCTTCTCAGGTTTAAACTCTACACTTGATAGAGGTTTCAATATTAATTCGTATTTCTTCTTCGACATGTTCTGTTCCTTCTCTTTTATCCTGAAGCGTACCACAAAATTCCTTAAAAGGAGCTTTAGCATTTAATCCAATGCTTATAAATATCCTAATATAATAAAGGACTCTAAAATGGCAATTACCGATAGTGCTGGAGCTAAAACAACCACAGATTTAAGCCAGAACATCACTGATAGTACTCGTCAAGGGTTTCAAAAAACTTCAGAAGTTAAAACTCTAGATGAGGCTAAAACTCAAGATAAGACATCTGCAAAAGAACCTTCCGTACCTAGATTAGATGATGTTGCAAGAGAAGTTAAACAAATAACAGTAACAAAACAAGATGAAATAGAAGCAGCAAAATCTTTCAAACTGTTACTGAATAGTCAGTTAAAGATGTTTGAAGCAAAAGATTTTCATGCTCATAATATGTTATTTTATAGATATGATGCAAAAGATAAAGATAATATATATGATAAATCACCATTAGTATTTGTTTTGAGAAAAAGTAAAGGGTACGTTCTAGGTCTCAATCTCCATTGGTGTAGCACTCCTCAAAGATTAATATTGATAAAATATATACTACAAATGAATAAACAAAATATTAGACAAAATCTACCACTTAATATTACATACGCAATACTCAAACCAGTTATCCAAAAATTAGGTTTGAGTTCAGTAATTAGGTTATACATTTTTAGTAGAATTAGTAGAAGAGGATTAGTAGTACCACCCGAGTTTTGGATGCAAGCTGCTAAACTTAAGAGTGAGAGTTTTAGTGGTGGGTATTCTGCTGATCAGTTGTATAAAATGGCGTTAAGCAAGACTAAAGAGTGGAAGAGTGGAAGGAAGAGAGGACAGAGTCTCAGAAGTATTAGATAGTTAAACTTCCTGTAGGAAGTTCTCACAAAACAGATGATTATTTAGTCCATCTTCTCTATTAATAAAAGCTCTATGTAGTGACGATGTATTGTCTGAAATCTTTATATAGTAATCTTCAAAGACTTCTTGTATGTACTTTTTATGTTTACCATTTTTACTACTAATGGATATTCTATTGGTGGGGTTACTTAATAAAGTATCTTTAGAGAATGTATAATACTCCCCTGAACTATCTATAATTTTTAAAGATAGTGCTCCATTGATTGCTAATTTTTCATAGCTAACTATTGCTTGGTTACTTAGTTGAGTATTACTAATGAATTCGTCATATCCTCCTAGAGATAGTAAAGAAGTAAACATTACGTTGTAAAACCCTCTAGTTAGAACTGAGTTAGACCCACCCACCCTATATGTATTGTATAATTTGTGTAACTCAATGTAACCTAGATACTCATTAGACTGACTTACTAGTACATGATTGGTAGAGCCAACCCTATATATTTTACAATGTTCTGAACCAATATCTTTTAACAATAGAGTTTTAATATTACCCTCTGGTAAATTTCTATAATTCTTATCCCACTCATGTTTAAAACTTAGATATGATTTATCAACTATCCCAGTGTTCACAGCCATTTCATCTATAAAGTTAGAGAAGGTTTTCAATTAAAATTCATCCCAAGATGATTTTGATTTTGGTTTTTCAACTTCTTTATCTTTAATTTTAACTACAGTAGTGTTTTCAGTTAAACTATCCAAGCTATCTAAACTAGTAACTGACTCTAATGAATCTCCAATATTACCTGTTAATGTTTTGTAATATCCTGTTTTACTAATTAAACTAATTGCTAAGTTGATTAATGAACTTTTGTGAATATTATCTACTTGCTTTAGTATTTCTATACTGTGTTTGTCTAGTGATACATTTACTGATTTTGATTCTTCCATAATTAATTTCCTTTACTTTCTGTAATAGCTTTTTCAATAACTTTCTTAAATGCATCTTTTGATTTAGACCCCATAATAGTTTCTACCTCTACACCTTTAGCAAAAATTTTAACAGTTGGAATCGAACGAATACCATACTCAACTGCCAAAGCTTGCATTTCATCTGTATTTACTTTACAGATTTTCACACTATCATTATTATACTCTCCAGCAAGCTCTTCAATAGTTGGAGCAATCATACGACAAGGCCCACACCATGGTGCCCAAAAATCTAACAGAACTACATCTGAATTCATAATTTCTTTAATATTATCTAATGTTACATCTATTGCTTTCATTGTTTTCCTTAATTTTATACTTTGGTTGATTTATTGTACTTTCACTAAACCTTTTACATGGCAAACAAGTTCTTCAAAGTGTTTCTTCTCTTCGTTAAAACATATAAGGTTTGCAACCTTTGGTGCTCTCCACCCACTTACTGTAAGTTTTGGATGATTCACCCCAACAGCTGATTTGATACACACTATATCACCAATATTAATTTTATCTTCCATTTTGTTCCTTTTATTCAAACGTTTTTGTATTCTTATAGTTATTTAAGAATATTTTTAAATCACCCTCATCAATAGATATATTTAATAATGAAGTATCACGGTCAATATATGTAGTTAGATTGCGAGTAGTTAATTCAGCATATTGTTTATTAACTTTACACCTCAAATTACCAAATTGAGTTATTATCTTACATTCTAAAATATCTTCAGTAATATTATTGATTTGCATTATTAATTTATTGACTAGTACTCTATCACCTGGACTCATTTAATTTCCTTTAAGATTTTTACAAATCTCCAAATAACATCTGATCTAAGATAGGATCTTTTTGTTCTTGGAGGTCTCTGAGCATACTAGAGGATGATAACTTACTGTAATAGTTTTCGAAAACACTTTGTAAACTATTCTCAAATTTTTCAGTAATGCTAACTCTATATAATGGGTGTGATAACAATTCCTCTTCTGAGAAATCAACTAATTCCATACCTTTTCTTATTTTAATCTCTAATAAATTATCTTTTGATAATTTATAGTATGATTTAATAGCTCCTGGGGATAGTGACTGATCACTAAGAATTTCTGTTATTTCAGTGTGTGCAAATATAGTGGTGAACATAATTTTATAAAATCCAGTAATTGTACTGTATGCTGATGTTATCTTACCAATGTGGTTATCTAAATTTATCTCCAAGTAACCCACATACTCATTATGTTTATCGGTTAAGAAAAACAATCCCTTTCCAACTCTGTATATTCTATAGGAGTTGGAACCAATATCATCTGCCAAAAGCTTTATATAATCTACCTTACCAATATCATAGATATAATGTTTCTCCCAATCATGTTTACCCAATTTGGTATTATCTTTAGTTATACCATTACTATATGCCATTTCATCAATATACTGTTTGAACCCAATCACAAACTATAACCACGAACATTAGAGAATTCATAAGGTTCAGTAACGAACTCAACATTTGGAGGAAATGCAGTACCTTGTAATAAGTAAGCTCCACCACCAGCAATAAGTACCTTATCACTCATTGCCATAATTTTCTTATCGTTTACTAGTACTGACTGAAACAATTTAGTAACAAATTTTGATTTAAGCTCTTCAATTTTTTCAACAACTGATGGTTGCTCTTCACCATTGTATTTAAAAGTACCTTTTGTAAACACTGATAAGGTCTCTTGTTCTGAGAAATTAATACCATAAGTGTTTTCCATAAAACTAGTAAATGGTTTAACAATACTACTAACACCATGTCCTGGATATGTTTTAATTTTAGATTTATCAGGTCTTCCATTGGTAAAATGTAGAGAGTTAATGGTGTTGTAACCAATATCTAAAATGTGTAACTTTTCTGGATACTCATTATTATTAACATTAGTTACCCAATCAGCAGCTACACCAGCTCCTTGTGGGATTAATTTAACTTGAATACTTACCTTTTGACCATTTACTTCAAATGTTGAAATTCGCTCAATAAATTCATCTTTATGTCCCCAATCAACTACTGCTAATCCTGTGTTAAGAATAATAGGTCTATCTTGTGGAAGATGATCAAACTTACCTAAGATATGATAGATTATTACTGGAGCAAATTTATTCAAAAATTTATAATCAGTAGTTACAAACGCTTCTTCCGATACAGCTTGTGAACCCACATAATATGTTTGTCCTTCAAATGCATAGATGTCGTTATTTCCATATGCTGTACCAACATCTGAGTAAAAACTAACTGCAGTAGGAAATTTACTTATTTTACCATTATATTCTACTTTGGTAGAAGAATATCCTATATCTATTGATATTTCATTTGACATTGTGTTCCTTTAGGGTGTTTCTTAATAATAAGGAGGATAGCATAAGCAACCTTAGAGGTTCCTTAAGTTACGAATAATTTTCACAGAATAAAAAATTATCTACAAATGGGTGATTATTGTTGAACTCTGTATTTAACATAGTTGGTCTACCACAATCTATATCGTGTATTCTTGAATAATAATCCATAAAATGTTCATGAATACTACCAATATTTTTTTCTCTTACAGAAACTACATTATGGTTTTTTAATAACAGCTCTTTAGAGAATTCAAAATATTCTTTACTAACAGGATTGTAGACCTCTACAAGCAACCTACCATTTACATTCAATCTACTGTATGAATCTATTGCATTTGTGCTCAAGTTACTATCAGAGAGTATATTAATACAGATTTCCGAAGCTAATATAGATGTAAATATAATATTATAGAAACCTCTATCCAATTTAGTACTAGAGTTAGATATATTTAGTGTATTGTTTGTGATATTTCCTTCAAGCTGCCCCAAATATTCATCTTCTTTAGTTGTTAGATAAAAACTTTTATTTCCTGTTCTATATAATTTATAATGTAGAGACCCTATATCACGTAATAATAATCTAGTAAATTCCGATTCTCTATCATAATTATCCCAGTCGTATTCTTTTGATTTAGAACCTTTAGGATATGTTGCACTTACAACAGCCATTTCCTTTAAGAGTTCTATGAAACTCTTCATAGTAACCCTTTTATTTAATATTAAACTCAGATTTAAGCTTTTGATTAAGTTTTGGAATAATTGATGAAGCTAACATAGTGTAATCATCACTGTCATGAGCTTGTGCATCGATCATACCTTCAATTTCTTTAGTTAATGATTTATATGAAGCACTACCTAAGATAGCACTAATAATACTATTAGCATCTTCACTAAGTGTGTCTTCTCTAACATTTTCTCTTTTCGTAAATATTATATCTTTAGGTAAGTTGGACACCATCATAAAAGCAGTAGTGGCATTTGCACCTTTTTCATATGTTAAATACTTGTTAGCAAGATCATTAGCTGATATTTTTTCAACTTTATCCAGTTCTTTTACCGAACTAGATTTAGAAACCTTTACTGATATATCCCCATTATCAAAAACTAGGGTTTTAGAGCGACTAAATAACCCCTCGTCTAATTCATTACCTATCTCGGAATTATTTACGAATTCTTCAAATGTTTTCATTTGTTGTTCCTTTTGTAGTATTTTTGTAGCATTTCTATGTTACTTTTAATTGAATAATTCCTGAAAAGCAAATGCTTTATAAAAGGTATCATCTTCCTTTTCATCTTCAACTATGTATAATTTTATTAAACGTCTAGGGTAGTCAAATTCTATTCTGTATTTTGTATCATTAACATCTGCTAATAATGTATCAAACTTACCTTGAAATAACTTAGCTTTTACTAATATATTGGGAACATTTGGTAATCTGTGATAAAAATCTATTGCTTTTTTGAAAGTATCTGGATTAAATCTACCTTGAATATACCCTTCAAGATCATACATAGTTTCAAATTTTTCTGATTCTAGTAAAAATTCTTGAAATGTTTTCATAATATCCCCTATATTCCCTTATTTTTGGTCTTCAATATACTCAGTTTCAACATAGATTTCGAAACCTATTTTTTTACCATTTAAAAAAGCTTTAAAAGCATTAAATGCTTTTATATTTTGAGTTTCTAACTCTATCTCTTTAGTACTTTCTTTATAGTTAGAATCTCTATCAATAATCTTTAACTGCTTTAAATCATCAGAGGACAATTTATCAGCTAGTATTAAAATATAATGACGTTTAGTAAGTTCGTTCATAGCTATGAATTCTTGAAATGTTTTCACTAATATTCCTTTTGTTTATTTTAATTATAGTATTTATAATATCTTCAGTTATTTTACTTAGAGTACTCAAAATATTCATAAAAAGTATCACAAAAGAATCTGTTATCGTCATCCTTGTTCAAATACAGTTTCCCAGTTACTGGATGTATTGGATGCATTTCATTTAAACGAAGAGTATATTCACTAAAGTGTTCACTAATGTAACCTTTGTGTTTTTCCCTAACCTCTATAACGTTAATGGGGTCCATCAAGTAGTTTTCCAAAGATATAGGAATATTACCATCTTTAGTAACTATAGATACACTTAACAATCCATTTTTGTTTAATCTCTCATAACTCTTATAAGCATTCATACTAATATTAGCATCACTAACTATATTATCAAAACTACCTAGTGATAACAATACAGGAAACATGATTTTGTAGAACCCACCACTTAAGTTAGATGAGGATTCCTTTATTCTGGCTATCCTATTAGTGATAGACAAATTAATAAAACCTATATAATTATCTTCAAAATCTGTTAGAAAATAAATACCAACTACTTGATATAACTTATATCTACTTCCACCAAGATTATCACGTAACAAGTTAACTCTATTAGTACCTCTATAAAATTTATTCCAATCACTCTCTTTAGATTTACTACTTCTAGGTAGTGTTCCACTTATAATACCTTCCTGTACATTTAGCACAGTATTCGGTACAATATTATAGTTTTTATCTAGTATAAAACTCACAAATTCATTAATGTCTTCATTAGATGTTAATGAATTTGGTAAAATCTTCAAAAACTCCTGAAATGTTAACATATTATCTGTACCATTTTTCAGAAGTAACTTTACCATCTACAACTTCAACATCACCAACAGGTACCCATTTAGTTGAACCCATTGGTCCACTCCTTGGCATTTTCATATTTAAGATGAAAGAAGAGGTTTCAGAGAAGAACTTGTTACATTTCTTGATGAATGCTGTATCATCTTCTATTCCACCTTCTGAGCTTCCAGCGTATAACGTTTTTGTTTTTCCCATCAACTACTGCTATTAACTTATAACCATCACTTCCCGCACTCATAAATTTCTTAAGAACCTTCACAGTATCCAATGGTAGTTCTGTTGCTTCTTTTAACAAAAAACTCCTGAAATGTTAACATATTATCCCCTTATTTTAATGAATTGACGTAAGCTTTAGCTTCACCTTTTGTTTTGAAAAACTGAATAATATCATATTTCTCACCCTGAACCACTAACATATAATGTGTAGTAAATGGTTCAACATCTCCACCCCATATCTTCATTTTACCCTGTCTAACATCAGACCCTTTATAAGCAGGCAAATAATATAATGAATATTTAGTTAGTTTATCTTCTGATCTTCTAACCATCTGAGGTTCACTGTATGTTACAAACTTCTTAACAACACCATTTACAATACTGTCATAATTTTTATCACCGCTTTTATTAGTTAAGAAAGTGTCCATATTAGATATTTGAGCAGTAGTTCCTGAACTCTGACCATAAGCGAGCCAAAACTCTTTATCTACCATATATACTTGATACTCTGATGCTTCGTTAATAAACTCTTGAAATGTTTTCATTATAAGTCCCAATCCAATCTACTAATAATCCCAGCAATAGCCCAATCACTCTTTCCATCTACCTTCTCAATTGTTTGAGCTAGATCAGTAATTTTAGTTATTAGTGCTCTGAATTCTTTAGATTTCTCCACTTCTTTTGCAATAGCTTCATAAGCTGCTTGTTTTGTTTTTACGTCTTCTAGAGCGCCTTCATTTGTTGCATTTGTTGTGTATTTCTGTAACAAATCGACAATTATCTCTTTCTTAGCACCTGCTTTTTTAAGCACTGCTTCAATTTCTTCTTTTGATAGTTTATCTACTTTTGCTTGATTAACTAACTGACTGAAATCCTCAACATCCTCTACTGATTCTTCGTTAATAAACTCTTGAAATGTTTTCATTATTGTTCCTTATTCTAATATATCTTACACTAATATCACAAATCTTCTTGTGAGTAACCCGTAATACTATCAGCTAACTCTTCACAAAGTGCTTTAGAGTATTTGTTAGTCTTCTCAAACATGAGGTATGGATTTGCTGATGTTCTTGTTGCTGAAAGGTGAAACTCTCCATCTTTATTAAATGACTTTTCATCTTTAATAAATTGATTTAAAATATTTTCTACCTCAGGTGTTTTATAACCATCAAACATAATATAGAATTTGTAGTTCTGGTGTGTCCATCCTGTTTCAAACCAAACTCCAGGTATTTTTGACTCTGCTTTATACAGATACCCATTATGTTTCTTAGAATAGGAAACATCAGCCTTCTGTCCAAACTTTCTATTAGTCGTATTATTTCTCACGAACTTAACAATGTTTGCTTCTGTTGAGAAATCGTAACTAGATTCATTTAGTAAGAATTCTTTAAATGTCTTCATTATTGTTCCTTGTATTTTCACTATTTATATCAGAATTTATAAAACTCCTGCATCTTCTCCAGTTTATAGTTTTTTGGTGGTTTTAAGATCAATGCTTTAGAGGTTATATTAATAGTATATTGTAAGTTGTGTTTAGTTAATACCTTATCAATTAAACGTTTGTAAAACTCTAACCTACTTTTTGGGAATTCTATAATTATCTTCCTACCATTACGCATACATTCCCAATATATTATATCGAATATCTTTTGAAATATTCCTGTAGGGTTGTTATTATTGTTCACATCACTGATATCGTCTGGTTTCCCAAATATATTAAAGTGGATTTCTGTATCATTACCCTTACGTAACACTATTATAATATACTGTACATTTATATTAACTAAAAATGTTTTTACCTCATCATATTGCTTATATATATTATTAACTATTATATTAGCCTCTTTGGTATCATAATCTACAGAGTAGTGATCTATCATATTCTGTTTATTAAGTTTGGGAGAAGACTTCATAGGTCTGGGACCTATATCAAAAGCTTCTAACAATATAGTTTCATCTATAAACTCACCAAATGTTTTCACTACATCCCTTTTTGTATGTTACTTGAATGTATCTGACCATTCAGCAATTCTACTTCTAACAGTTTTGGTTAAATTAACAGCTCCGATATTTACTTCCATATTATCGGTACTTATTCTATTGAGTAAGTAAGTTAATGCACTTGTGTGTTTATTAATATATTTGTTATCAATTTGTCTGTTGGAACCAATAGCAATAATCTTACAACCTTCAGTAACACGAGTTAGTATAGTCTTAACAGATGATACACTATCATTTTGCACTTCATCAATAATCACAATAGCATCTCTAATGTTTGTTCCACGTAAGAAACCCTCATACATTGGAGTTATTTGATAATCTTTGATGAGTTGACTCATCTTCTCCTCTAACTCATCCTTAGACATTTTCTTTTTATACTTCTGAGCGATTATGGCTTCTAAGTTAGAATATAATGGGGCCAAGTAAGGTGCTATTTTCTCATCACTAGTTCCAGGAAGGAAACCAAGTTCTTCTGTATCACTAGCAATAGTTTTTCTAATATACACAATTTTATTGAAACGACCGTTATTTAATTTAGAATCAATAAGTTTCATAGCTGCTGATATTGCAACTAATGTCTTACCACTACCAGCTGGACTATCACAAACAACAACATCATAGAAGTTATCATTGATCATACTTGAGTATATTTTTTGCTCAACATTCATGGGTTTAATATTTTGACGTTTAAGTTCATCTTCATCAATAATGTGAAATGTTATGCCAGATTTGTAATAATATCTTCTATTACCATCTTTAGTGTACAAACAAATGCCTGACACAGTGTTAGGTATATTATATATATTACTATCCTCTGAACATTCAACAGTACTTGGAAGTTCATCAACCTCTATCTCAGAATACAACTCAACATCACAAACATTATCTTTACCAAATGACTCAGTTTCCAACCCAAGTGATAAAGCTCTGTGTCTACACATAACATCCAATGACACAAACACTACTGGTTTGTCATAATAGCTCTGAGCATATTGAGCAACTTCAATAATTTTTCTATCATTCAGAATAGAACGTTCAGCACTTCTATCTAAATCAGCTAAATACTTATCTTTAGATATAATATCAATAGTTATTTGTTTATCAGAATTGATAAAACATCTATTTACTACAACTCCACCTTCACGTTTGATTTCAACAATATCAGCTTGCTCTAACAAACGTCCAAAAGCTCTAGCCATGAAGTTAATCTCTTCTGTACCTGATTTTTTAGCATCAGTCTCATCAAGCATTGTTTCAGGCAAAACAATTAGATTATTAGAGTGCTGAGATAAAATCTCAATATTGGTACTATCATTAAGTACTATATTCGTATCTAATACATAGACTTTTTCAAAGTCACAAGAAAGGGGTTTTGAGTTAATTATATTTTTTGAAGTTTTGAATCCAAATATGGACATGAGGAAGTTAAAATAGGTAGATTTTGTATTTCTAAAGAACATTTGTATCCTTTTAATAGCGAAAGAATTATACTGGAGTGAAATCCAGTAGTATTTTATTTATGGATTGTGATTATCTCTAATAATCCATCTTATATTTAGTTATACCAGGAATTTTCTCAATATCCTCTATTGATGTAGCCTTTGCTTTGACAATTTTAGCTAATATTGGACGAATTGCATCATAAATAGCCTTTTGAGTATCCAACAGTGAAACCTTACCATTAGCATAATTGGAAATTATACCGTTATCTCCGTAGAAATCATTCTCAGAAACAACACCGAAGCCTTCATCTTCATCATCAATTATACCAATAACATTAGATACCATAATTGATAATCCAATATCCTTAAGATATTTTCTAAACTCAGGAGGTGTAAATGATACAGTCTCAAAGAATTTATCCATCTTGGTAGTGTAATCTTTATCAGAAGTTTTATTCTTAATATTCTTGAGATATTCTTTCTTCATCTTTACATTTTTGATATTATCTTTATACCCTTCAGCAAGATATTCAGAAAAACTTAATATATTCATGTTGTAATCCTAATATTTTTAGGTATTTATAGGTTATTTTTATTCTTTTCAGTTGTAATCCACGGGATTATATAATTAGTGAATATTCGGTAACTTAGTTCATTTAGAGTAGCGTTATTGGTAAGAAATTCGTATTCTAGTTCATCAATAATCCTTAACGAAACGATTGACTGATCATAACCATCCCAATCATCCCAACTATCCCAACTATCCACGAAGTCATAGTCAGAGTACATCTCACTATCTTTACATAATCTAACCCCTTCATTATGATAGGTGTTAGCACCACCTTCTTGAAACACTATATAGTAATCTTCTGGTAATTCTACTAGATTATGTATCATGTTAAAACTGTGTAAGTTTTCTAACATAGCTATGAATCTGTTAGATCTATCAGATTCAATACATAAAGATGTTGTATCAATATTACTAGTGTTAGGTTGCTGGAATAACATATCATATTCATTAATGACCATTTGATATTTGTTAGGTTGCATCATTGATTCTAAATGCGGTAACAAGACACAATCAACAAAATCTTTGGTTAGTGTACTCACTGGAAGTACCTTTAATATTGAGGACTCTCTTGAAATATTGTAGAATAAATTCTCCCAGATTTGTTGATTATCCTTATCAATATTATTAAATTTGATCAATAATTCATTATAATACTCTAAACCCATCGAACAAAATGTAGAAGGATAATGTTTACTATCTACCCACCCTATAGGGTAATCGGTAAATGAAATCCACCTATTAAAATACAAATAAGTGAATGGTTCAGTTAGTTGTATAAAAAATGGAATTCGAACTAACTCAATTTTATTATCTTTACAAAACTTTTCTACTTTTTTATCTCGTAAACATGTATTAGGGTTAGTAAAATGCCCATACCCATCAAACTCCACTATTAGATCGATTTCAGGTAGATAATAATCAGGATAAAAATACCCACCACTTGGGAATTTAAATTTAGGTTCTTTATTAATTATAGTATCTGGATATAGTTGATCTAACACCATACCAAGTTTTAACTCTGTGAGATATCCTTCATAGGGTATAATATTTTGATTCGTACTTACTGTCATCTACAATCCTTCAAATCGTGTTATTTGGAATATAATTCTATTGGAACAGTATATCACGCAGCCCCTTAAAAATTTCTTAAGGTATTTTAAATTGATGTAGTTGTTAGGATTGTATTAACATAAATGGGTTAATTTATTAGGGTTACTCGTAATTAATATGGGATTAGCATTTTGATGTAGTTAGATTAGATTATATAGTAGAGAGTTTGGAATGGATTTGTAGTATTTGATATAATGTGAGAGCAAAAGCTCTCGAAGAAATAGTATAAACTAACTCTTGCTATTAAGCAAGAGCAGTTGAACCAAAGTTAACACCAAAAGTACGTGCATAAGTCTCTGGGTTTAGTGGATTAGCTACCACAGCATATCTTGATGACAAAATAAGTGCTGGTTGACCTGATTCTACATCAGTTGTCTTTGTAAATGAAGCTCCAACATAAGGTGCGAAGAAGATTCCCGCGTCACGATTATTGGCTCCCTTATACATTACAGTAGCGTAATCGCTCTCAGCAAAGTTATCAACAATTACTTTGTACTTGTTATCAAATACACCAACATTAGTTGGGTTGAAACCAGATACAGATGCATTTACAGTTGAAGCAGTTTCAGCTGCTTTGAATGAACCGATTTGCTCAAGAGCAACAGCTACCTTTGGAGAAACAACTATAACGTTACCAGCACCACGACGAGTCAATTGACCAATTGTACGAGATTCATTAGAAATCTTGATTCCAAGTGAACGATATTTTTCAATTTCCCAACGACCATCGTATGAGCTAATAGTAGCATCAGCAGTAACAGTAGCGATACCATTTGCAACACCAATTACTTCACGATCGATTTCCAACTGAAGTTCCATAGACATAAGATCCATTAACTCAGACTCAGCATCCATACCGTGCATGTTCTTCAAGTCAGTGAACATTTCAATTGTGTAACGGCCTTTCAATTTACGTGATGAAGCTTCAGCCATAGTACGAGTAATATCGAATCCGATTTCCTTCATACCAGAACCAAGTGTCTCAGCAGTAGAAGTAGCGTAAGGACCAGTGTAACCTTTAAGAACTTTCTTAAATCCACTTTCATTTGAATATGTATCAGCAACAGTAGTAGCAGAAGCATCAAACGGAGCAGCATTATCAACAGCATCACCAGCAGCAAATGAACCAGAAACTAGATCAATAAGAACATTACTTCCTTCAACATAAACAACAGTACCAGTTGCACCAGCAGCTGTAGAAACAGAACCACCAACAGTGAATCCAGTAGCATCAACAAGAGTCAAGATTTGACCATTTTTAGTTGGAGCAATACCAAGGTCTTTGTTACCAGTGTAACGTGAAGTCATAGCGTACAAGTAACCAGTTGGCATACTTAATGGCTGAACACCAGCAATTTGATGAGCAATAAGTTGTGGATATACTCTACGAACCATTGGGATAAGGATTGGAGTAAATGAAGCAACGTCACCAGTAAGTGTACCTTCGCTAATCATTCTTTCAACTTCTTGTGCTTGATTCTCAATCAATTGAGCCATAACACCACGGTCTACACCATGAACTGGAGCGAACTTATCGCTATCCAATAGATCTTGATATTTTTCAGTAAGTAACATATATATTCCCCTTAATAATTAACTTAATTATTTATATTTAGATAAAACGCTTATAAGAATCAGAACTAACAGATGTAACAATTGTTTTTGACTCCGTTAAGGTTTTTTCAGGTTTAGCTTCTTCTTTCTTAGAGATAGTCTCAGCAATAGTGTTTAATTTAGCTTCATAAGCTTCTATATCGTTGCTATATGTAACTGTTTCAACTAATTTCTCGAATTTATCTTTCTGTGCAAGATTCATATCTACAGATAGTTTTTCAACAATAGCTTTCTGAGATAATAGTCCCATATCCGCTTTTAATTTAGCATTCTCTTTAATTAGTTTACTAACACTTTCTTTTAAAGATGCCATTTCAGATTCAGATGAACCTTCAACTTTAGCGTCAGCAATTTGACTAATAGAAACACCAGTTGTAACTAATAGAGAATCGAAACCTTCAAGAACAGCTTTAAGTTTAGCAGCTTCAATTGATGAATCAACAGCCAATCTATTCTCATCAACATACTCTTCAACAACAACATCCAAAAATGCTGACATAGTAGAAGTCAATTCTTCTTTAACATACTCAGCGTACTCAGTAGTTTTAGCTTCTAATTCTTCCTTAACATATTCAGCGTATTCAGTAGCTTTAGCTTCTAGAATTTGTGCTTTTTCTTCATATTCTTCAACAACTAGTTGAGCATATTCAGTAGCTTTAGTTTCTAAAATTTGTGCTTTTTCTTCGTATTCTTCAGAAATTTTACTAACTTTAGATTCGAACATATCCTGAATTTTTTGAGTAAGTTCAGGTGTAAACACAGATTCATCTAGTGTTTTTAACAATTCATCCATTTTCTGCCTCCGTTTATATGTAATAATATTTATACAAATAATATGAATAGTAATACACTATATCAGTATTATTTATAATTTTGTGTTTGTGTGTTTGTGCTCTATTTGTGTAGATTACTTTAGTTTTTTCTCTAAATCAGTAATCTCTTTCTCTATAAGTTTAGCAACCTTAAGAGCTATATCTTGGCCAAGCTTCTTTCTTTCTGGATACTTCATACCATTTATTACTAATCCAAACTCTGGAGTAGATTCGAACTCATAAGCTGTACCACCATTTACCCATAAAGATATTACATTACTTTCACGACCAGAAACCTGTAACTCAGCAGATGGAGCTCCATTAAACATTATTGAGTCTTTCTTCAGAGTAGCTTCATTAACATCAAACAATTTCTCAAACTTTGAAAGAATTGCTTCCTCAACATTCTCGACACTCTCAACTAGTTGTTGAAGAATATGAAAAATCTTAACCTTAACAATTTTATCATCGACTATATCGTATTCTTCAGTTAGCAAAATACCATCTTGAATACTTTCAGTAATTCCTGTAGTGTTAGCATTGAAGTCAGAAGGTTGTGCTACACAATCATAAGTAATTAACTTAAATGTCTCAACCATACCATTCTTACCTACAGAACCAACACCTCTAGAAGAAACACCAATAGAGATACCTTCATCAATTAAGTTTTTAAGCTGATTAGCTTTTTCATTGTTAAGAAGTTTTGCTTTACCAATAACTTTATTACCCTCAATAGTCAAAGAAACTATTTTAGATACTGCACTCAACGGGTCTACAAAGCTTCTTTCAGGATGTTCCCACTCCATTAGAGTGTTAATAGAGTTGCCTGATATTTCATTTTGATATTTTGAAACTTCAGTCTCCCAAATGTGTTTTGGATATATACGTCCATTTCTGTTTTTCTCACCGATTGTAGAGAAAGTCCCAGTAAGGTAATAAGTTTTACTAGATTTCCCAGTAGACTCATTAAGTTCTTCAACTACCTCACCATGAACTTCTGAGTGTTCATATATTAATTTCATTAATTAACCCCTATATTTTATTCTTCAGATGTATCAGTATCTGTATCAGTTCCCTTAACATCTGTATATAATTTCTCAGCATTTTTGTAACGCTCAAAATCCTGTCTCTTTTTACTAAACTCAGGATGAGAATAGATACGTTTAGATAATTCTTGTTTGACTGCTTTACTGAAGTCTGTGAAATTATCATCTTCAACGTGTTTTAATACTTCGGATTCCATTATTGACCTTTCTTTTTATGTACCAATTATTTATAAATTTTTATTTCTTCATATCTTTACTAAATGAACCACCAAATTCTTTTTCTGCTTTGGAAGGCTCTTCACTGTCTTCAGTATCATTTTCAACATCTTCAGTATCTCCGACATCTTCAGCATCAGCATCAGCATCAGTGTTAATATCTTCATCTCCAATATCTTCACCTCCTTCAGTATCAGTTACCTCATCACCCATATCTGGTTGAGTTTGTGACAAATCTCCTAAAGTTTCAACTTCCATTTCCTTCTTCATTTGTTCAATTTCTTCTTCACTCATTTTCATGATATTCTTTAGTACCCAACTTCGTGAGTATAAGTCACCAATATAATCTTTAGTTTGTGCATACAAATCAAGTTTAGCCTTTAATAATTCAATGTTCTGTCTTTCTAAGAAGTTAGACTCTCTCTCCCATCTAACAATGATATACTGTCTATACTCATCAAACTCTGAAGAAGTTAACAATCCTTTAGCTACCATATGTCTCTTGAGTATTTCAAGAAATCCATTGTTAAATCTTTGTCTTAATCTGTTAATAAATGCAAAGAACTTAATTTCATCTTGTTCAATCTGAGACCCACTAAAATCATAAACAGTTGATTTCTCACTTCCTGATATTCTACCTAGTGGAACCTTAAGTGCTGAATATAACTTTCGAGTGAAATACTCAAGATCACCTGTTTCTCCTAAATTACCTGATTCATCCAATACATCAACAGTTGTACCCTTTCCACCACGATTAGGAAAGTAATAATCCTCAACAATAGATGCAGTTGTAGCTGAATTGGAAATATTTCCATTCTCTACATCATAATATTTCTTATATTTGAATTTGTCTTGAATTTCTTTTACTGCTTGCATAGCTTTAGAGTAAGGTAAATCACCAACATCTACATTGAATACTCGTCTAGATACAGAACGAGAGAATCTTAAAGGTATTAACATATCCTCTAAGCTGCTTAACTGATTTGCAATTTTTAATACACTGTGAAGATGAGATAATATAACCCCTTCAGAATATAATCCTGAATCAATAGTTACTAATTCTTCATCAGTTAGTGTTAATCCTTGCTCTTCTATATCTTTTGGGTTATTTATTACACTGTATGATGAACTATTTTGAGTGTAATACTTCCATTTCTTGTCCTCTGAATTGTAATATAAATTCATAGGTGAAAGTATATGAATAGCTGCAATACCACTTTTAACACTTTTGTTATTATATGAACATCCAAATCTTACCTGACCGTCTGTATAAAATTGCTTCAATATAGAATCAGCATTATTACTAAAATTCATCAAGCCTAATATTTCTTCAAAATTATTAATAAATGCTGTCTTAAGTCTATCATTCATTTCAGCTTTTGTATTAACATCAAGAGTAACAATCTCATCATTATCTACTACAAAAGACATCTCATTAATAATTTCATCAATAGCACTAGTTACTTCTGGAGTCATAGAGACTTTTCTATATCTCTTAATAAGATCGTTCTGTTTATTAATTAGAGAAGCTTTTTCCTTTCTATCAAACAATAACCCTGTGCTATTATCATCAAAATACCCTAAAGTGTATCGATCTAAATCAATATCATTAGAAAGCGTTTTGTCAATACTTGGGTCATTGGATGGAATTGAATGTTTGATTTTACTGTTTTCATCTTTAAAAAATGGCTTTAACAGGTTCTCTAATATCATATTGTACCTTTGTAACTTTTATTTAAATAATATAAATATTTATAAGTTGAATAATAAGGGATAATAAATGGCTATCAATGCAATAAATACAAAAGCTCTTTTAGCTAATTATATAAAAACTATGCTTGGTGAACCCGTAATTACTGTTGAGATTACACCCGAACAATTAGATCATATAATTGATACAACTGTTCAGAAGTTTGCTGACTTTAGTATGGGGGGAGACACTCCAAAAACTTTCTTACTAGATTTAGTACCTGGTGTTAACTCTTACATGTTGGACGACAGAATACAAGCAGTTACTAAAGTACGATCAAAGAGTAATTCTTTTAATTTTCAAATGCCAGGCACTATGATAACACCATCTGAAATTTGTGCAAGTAGTATGAACTTAATGGGAGGGATGGATTTAACTAATATGGCAGCTGTGTTGGGTAAGATATCTACTCTGGAGCATATGTTTGATGTTGAACCAAATTGGAATTATAATAGTAATTCTAAAATGCTCGATTTTCTAGATAATACTAGCTCTCTAGGTGCTAATAAAGTACTGCTAGAAACATACATGTCCTACTCTCCAAGGGATTATGATATGATATATAACCACCAGTGGATAAAAGAATATAGCTTGGCATTGACTAAAAGACATTGGGGTTCTAATATTGGAAAATATAATGCAACATTAATTAATGGTGCTACTTTAAATTATGATAGAATACTACAAGAAGCTGATAGAGATATTGAGAAGCTTGACCAAGAGTTATTAACTAGATGGTCAGCACCTCTAGGTATATATAGAGCATAACATGAAGACTTTTGAACAAATAATTAATGAAATGGCTAAAGTTGTTGTAAATGGTAATCGTAATTATGATGTAATGAGTGATGAACCCTTTTGGAATGAAAATAAAGACAAAGCAAAAGAGATTCGAAAATTTAATGGATACAGACTATATTCAGCTATTGCTAATAATGAAAATAATTTGTTTATATTAGCAGATAAGGATGATAACTATATCGCTAGTATCGAGATGGATTCTGAAAATCATACCAAAATCGATGGTAAAAAAGGTATCTTTATTGATGCTGGTTATTCTAAAGTTAGGGGTGGATACTCTATACTATTAGATGCTTTGTTGTTATATACTGATAATAAATTTATAATGAGTGATCTATCATTAAGTGATAGAGCTGCTAAGTTTTGGTCTAAGTATGTAGAGGCTATAAATAGTTCAAAGTATAAAGCTGTATTGTATAATGCTAAAACTAAGGAAGTTATTCCTTATGATGGTGATAGAGCTTTCAGTTATGATGGAGAGAGTGATAACAAAAATAACCATATTGGTATTATGAAGTGAGGAAACAATGGGTATAGTAACAAAAACAATGATACAAAAATGGTTCCCAAAAGCTGATGAGAGTTTGCATACGTATTTTGTTAAATATTTCGCACAATATGAAATCAACACTACAAATCGTAGAGCAGGGTTTTTAGCTCAGTGTGCTCATGAATCTAATAATTTCTCAGTACGGACAGAAAATTTGAACTATTCAGTAAAAGGTTTACTTGGTGTTTTTAGTAAATACTTCAAAACTGAAAATGAAGCTAAAGCTTATGCTCGTCAACCTGAAAAAATAGCTAATAAAGTCTATGCTAACAGAATGGATAATGGTAGTGAAGCAAGTGGTGATGGTTGGAAGTATAGAGGAAGAGGTTTTATTCAATTAACTGGTAAATACAATTATAAAATATTTGCTGATTATAAGAAAATGACATTAGATGAGGTTATTAAATATTTAGATACTGTAGAGGGTGCTATTGAGAGTGCTTTATGGTATTGGAAAGATAGAGGTTTGAACAAATATTGTGATAATGATGATGTTTTGGGAATGACTAAAAAAATTAATGGTGGGACTATTGGTTTAGAGGATAGAAAAGCACATTATGAAAAATTTAAAAAAGAAATAGGAGTATAATATGTTAACGTTTAAAGAATTTCTAAATGAAAGTAAAAATATTAAAATCCATGAGTTACATCCTGATGATTCCAAAAGATATGCAAATACTGTTACAGTATCTCCAGAAGAATTGAAGACAATCATTAAGAAAATTGATGAGTTAAAGTTAGCTAAGAAGTTAACTTCATTAGATTGGTCTCAAGAGTCGGACTTTGAATATGAAGCATCGTCAGAAGCATTCGATTTATTAAATCTATAGGAATATAATATGTTAACATTTTAATCCTGTATTGTGCCTGTATATGTCGTACTTACAGTTTCTCTTTTAAATGGGAATGGAAATGTTGAACTTCCATCCTCTGATTTAATTTTACTAGGAAAATCTTTCTTATAAT
>SCLJ03000127.1_pt1 | contig 32825 bp, 49 predicted proteins | sample 7267891 | NCBI WGS metagenome assembly SCLJ03 (sample SAMN10721082, study PRJNA514188) | viral metagenome | isolation source: depth-stratified mine tailings core B | place: China: Fankou Pb/Zn Mine tailings
CCTCATGCACAGCAGGCCGTGGAGGAATACGAACAATACTGGCGGGAGCGATCTCGGATCGCGGCTGAGAACATCTCAAAATATGGCTATGACAAGGAGGGTTACGACATCGAAGGATACGACAGAGAGGGCTACAACCGCAAAGGTGCCAACCGGCTCGGGAATGACCGGCATAGTTTCCCCGGTCACGATTGCCAGTGCGGCATTAGTTTGTGATTTCGGCTTGACAAGTGTCTAAAGTGTGGTAGTATAGTACTAGAGCTTAGAAAGGAGCTAGAGATGAGGAAGCTTACCGAGACAGAAGTCCAGGAATTGGAGTTTGCTTATGAACTGGACCTCACCCACACCTATGTATACCAGACACCAAACCCAAAGGTCGTAGGCTGCCTCGATTTTCGAGTGACTGGTGATCCGCGCCCAGAGCTCTACGACATGGAGACAAACGTAAGCACCAACGGGACACGCCAATGGTCGCACTTCGACGCTCTGTTCGGCTCTCGCCAGACTTGGATGTCCCTGATGGACCAGCTCGATCTAATCGCGAGCGAATTGGAGGCCAAGTGATGGACGCCGAGATCGCGGAGATCGTCAGGAGCGCGTGGGGGAGGGCTGGTTTCAGCCCATCCCAAGCCCTCGGCTGGATCCAGTGTGGCTTCTTGCCGGTGGAGGCCAGTATGTGGGCGGTAAGGTTCGAGCCGCGCGAAGCCAGCCAATGGGCGTTTTCGGGGTTTGATCACCGGGCCGCATCCACCTGGGACCAATACGGCTTTGACCCCGGCGAGGCGTGGAAATGGGATAAGTGCGGGATAGATCCGCAGCTGGCCCATAAGTGCCGAGCGCGTGAGATCACCCCCGAGATGGTGGAGTTTCTGCGCGGGATTTTCGGGGAGGGAGAGTCATGATTGATCCGACGACCATCATCCACCCATCAGCAGTGATTGACCCTACGGCCACCATCCACGAGACGGCCTCCGTCGGAGCCGGCGTCTGGATCGGAGCCCGGGCCGTCGTCGAGGCCGGGGCCAGGGTCGGTCAAGGGGCCGTCGTCGGAGCCTGGGCCAGGGTCGGTCGAGGAGCCCTCGTCGGTCGAGAAGCGATCGTCAGAGAGCGGGCCGTCGTCGAGGCCGAGGCCAGGATCGGAGCCGGGGCCATCGTCGGTCGAGGAGCCTGGGTCGGAGACGGGGCCGTCGTCGGAGCCTGGGCCAGGGTCGGTCCAGGAGCCGTCGTTGGAGCCGGGGCCAGGGTCGGAGCCGGGGCCACCGTCGAGGATTTCGGCAATGTGTCCCCCGAATAGGAGGCGTGATGTCAGAATCCGAGCCGACACGGACTATCTCACCTCTGAGGGTCAGAGGATACGTCATCGTGTGTGAGGCATATACAACTAGAGAGTATCGGACACGGGCCGAAGCGGAGCGGGCCTTAGCGTGGGTGGAAAACGCCCGCAAGTGCCCGTTGGAACACTGGATCACAGGGGTGGCGGAATGATCGACTACGAGCAGGCACTGCAAAAAGAAGACGCCGCGCGCAAAGCATTCGAGGGACGAAATGATTGACTCGTTATCTCATATCGACCGGCTCGCTCATGTCGATCCGACCGCCGAGGTCGAGAGAGGTGTGTGGGTCAGCGAATGTGTCGTCCTCGGCGCGCAGACTATCGTCCGCAGATACGTCGAGTTCGAGGCGCGGGTGAAGGTCGGGGAGAACAGTCAAATCGGGAGGCATAGCCAGTTCGGTCAGGATGTCCGGCTTGGCAAAAATGTGTGCATCCGAGATCATGTCCTAGTGGGCGATAACGTCCTCATCGGTGACCATGTTTTAGTGGGGCCAGATGTTCGCATTGGCGAGAACTCGACCATCGGCAAGGATGTCCTCATCGGCCAGGATGTTGAAATCGGCACCACCGTCACCATCGAGGATGGGGTGGTGATCGGGCAGTATTCGGTGATCTATGACTGCGCCCACATCGGGCGCGGGATGAAGCTCCCAATCGGGACAGGAGTGCCCTATGGGGCCGTATTGGAAAGGAGCACAGATGAGAAAAGTGACATGTGAGATTTGCGAGAGGCCCGTATTCTATGAGTTTCCGACGGGGATCAAGGTGTGTATAGACCACTGGCTGAGTCTGGTGGAGGAATTGGAGGCGCAAGATGGAAAATCGTGAGGCCATGACTTGCACGTGCCCTCATATCATGCTCGATCACGAGCGGACCGACGCAACAAACTGGAACCCCGAGTGCCTAGCACATGGCACCGAGTCGGAGTGGTATCGGTCGGAAGCTCAGGTTACCAAGCGTCAGCTCGACGGCACTAGGCTGCGAGTAATGATGACCCTAGCTCGGTTGCGCAGGCGGGATGAGATCACATCTCAGGCAGCACACGAGATCATGGAGATGCTGCACTGGGAGGGGGAGTAATGGCGAAAACAAGCATGGTCCAGGTAATGAAGATGGCCGAGCGGTTGGAAGCGCAGGCGATCTGCGCTCACGAAGACGCCGCGGCAGCGGAATTTTCGGCACGGCTCCTGAGAAAGGAAGCAGAGGCACTAGCCAAGTTCACTTGGCGGATCTGTCGCGCTGATACGGTGGAGGATGAGGGATGAACCAGCGGACCATCCATAGCGACTGGTGTCACGTGACCATCGAGTACGACGTTAGCGATGGCAGAGGCGGGATGGTACCGTTGCGACGGACCTTCTCTCGGCCCGAGGAAGGGGGTTGGGTGCAGGAGGACCTACTAGAGGGGACTCAGGCATACGTCTACGATGGACTGGATATTAGCGATGCGGCTCCGCCCTATCCGCCCGCGGCTGTGTGGTGCGATGCCGATGAGCCGTTGATACGGGTCATCCGACGCGAGCTCAAGGCTCTGGACCGACTGGAGGCACAGTCATGAGTATTGCATCGATCAAAGCAAGGTTGGAGGCGGCAACGCCAGGACCCTGGCAGGTTGTTGAGATGGAGTGGGCCGGAGGACGCGTGGAGTATGGAGTCGGTCCGGTCGATGCCGAAGGAATCCCGACGTGTACTCCCCTGACCGAGGCCGATGCGGAGTTTATCGCTCATGCGCGGGATGACATCCCGGAGCTGTTGGAGATGGTAGCAAGGAGGTCAAATGACTAGACAGGAAGACAAAGACTCTCGATATCGCATGGCCTTCGACCGAGGACGGCAGGCCGCAATCCGAGATCGTCGGAAGTTGGGGCAAATCCGGCATATTCCGAAGCTGCCCTTTTGCTCGTGGATCCCAGAATATTCGGGATACCGGACTGGGTACAACGCGGTAGTGGAAGATGGATAGCATAGACATCGCCCAAGCCATAGCGATACATCCCAGCGAAATAAAGGGAGTCCTCGGCCAGCTATGAACGAGCAGCAAGTGTTAGCCAGGATCCCGCTCTTGACCGAGCAAGAGAAGGCAGACCTGATCGAGGCGGCGTCACGACGCATGGAGGCACGCGAGTCGATCCAATGGGCGGCAGGGGATTTTATGGCAATCGCAGAAGAGACGCTAGATCTCAGCGAGGTAGCACCGACCCCAGAACAGGATAGAGACGAGATACTGCTATGGATGGCTCTCCGAAACGCCTATGCAGCGACTGCGCTCCAACATATCATCCGCTATGAGATCTACGAGTACCTTGTCCGACCTTGGAAAGAGGTGATCGGGACCGACCTCCCGAGACCAAGGAAATGGGAATGGCTTGGCTAGGATCCTGGTCCCCTACACAACACTCTCTCCGGGGGTGAGAGAAGCCCTGCCGGATGCAGAGTTCATTGAAATGACCAGTGAAACAAGCTACTACGACCTGATCCGAGACAGCTGGTCCCAAGGGATGATCTTGGTTGAGCATGACATCATCGCCTCAAAAGAGACAATCGAAGACCTCAGAGCTTGCCCGCACAAGTGGTGCGTCGTCCCCTACCGAGGGGCTAAAGGGATCTGGTTAGATCAAAGTCTGGGATGTACGAAACTCGGACCGTTCGGTTTTGAGTTTCACCTTGAACTGGACGGCCATCCCTTTCCCTTAGAGGACTGGCGCAGACTGGATGTGAGGATCGCAAACCTCCTGAGAGCGCACAGGATCCAGCGTCACGTACATGGATTGAGTGTCGAGCACAGGCACGAATATGCCTAGGAACGACCAAACCGAGACCAAAAAGGGTCACTTCTGGGGCTAAATCGATGGATCGGGTTGCAAACACGCACCACCTCGGCGCATATTATGTATCTATGGAGGTGATTAGCAATGCCAGCTAGACGATCCCGGATCAGACCAGAGATCCTAGAGAAGGAGAGCAGGGCCTTAGCACTTCGCAGGGACGGCGCGACCTTTGAGCAGATCGCAAACGTCCTAGGGTACAAAAGTGCTATGGGAGCCTGGGAAGCCTACCGCAGGGCACTTACCCGGATCCCAGCAGCGAAGGCGGCAGAACTCGACGAGGCGGCTGCATGGGCGGCATTTGTAGCTCAAACCCACGCGAGGATGAGGCCCGAGGCTAAAGCTCTCGCCAACGAAGCGGCGGAGGCTTGGAAGGCAGCGGATGCGGCTCGGTGGCAGTTGACCTACGCCATCAATCGGACGTGGCAGTAACATGCGGGACTACACCTCCGCGTGGGCCGATGCCACACTCCGAGAACTCGGCGTGGCCGATGCTTGCATCGCGGCCCTAGCAGCGCGAGAGCAGATGCCTCTTGGATCCCCAGAACGTGACGGTGCAACGACAGTGCTCGCCGCGATCCAACAGGTCTGGGATCAAGCCAGAATACGAACTGCCGAGGCGCAGCAGACTTGTGAGGAAGTCCAGCCATGATCCACCCGACCGCAACCATCGACCCAACTGCGATCATCGATGAGGGAGCCATCGTCGAGGCCGCCAAGACCATCCAAGATGCGCTGTGAGGCGCGCGAAGCGAACAATCAGGAGGCAATCGATGAGTGAAATTAACCCGTTGCTGCATCAAGTCCAGTTTGAGTGCGAGATTCCGCGCCTGGTTTGCTACGATAAGCGCTCCGATGCCCCGTGTCGTATCGACAACACTGGGACCGTATACAAGGACTGCCTGATCGAAGAGTGGTGCGAGGCAACCAAAGGATGGTTGGCAGGACAGATCATCCCAAGCGATATCAGCTGGGACGAAGACGGCGTGACGGTGACGATATGAGGCGTGAGGTCGAGCTAGGGAATACTACCGGCCGGTCCGGGGTAGGGGTGACTGTGACTCGCAAAGGCATAGAGGTCTATGGATGGTATGACAGTATTGTCGGGATGGAGCCCGTCATCCTATCATGGGATGAGCTCGACAACGCAAAAGCATTGGTCCATATGCCTAGTCGAGCGAAGGACGCGCATCATGGGCCTGGACCCAATCAAGCGCGGACTGAATCTGGGTAGCGAACTCGGCCGCGATATTAGGGTCAGTCTCGAACCACGCGAGGTTGAATTCCTTCTCCGCAGATGCCGAGAGATTGAAGCTTCCTGAAAATGTCCAAGCGCTTCCGTCGGGGTACTGTAGAGCAATGATCTTGGAGTGGAGAATTTCTCCTTCGCATGATGTCCCAACGCCCCATTGAGACTCGGGAATCTGTTTTAGGAGGGCCGAGACCTTGGGTTTCTCGTAGTGGCCATCGAACTGCGACCTATCGAAGAGAAATCGGGAGTTTGGGTTTCTCGAGAGAGCTAAGAGCGTGTCCAAAACATTCTGGTCGTCGATGGAATACATCGAGAAATGGCAAATCGCGTTCTTCTCAGCCCCATCGGTGAGCTGGCTTACCACTGTTTGGGTGATCTCCGGGCCTTGGGCGGGCGACCACATCATCATTGTACTGTCTTTTTTTCTAGGCGGATTGTACGCTCTTCGATGCGATTGACGATATCGACCAATGAATGCCCATCGTTGGGTTTGAGCTGTTTCGTCAATCCCGCCATTTCTTCGATTCGCCCATCTAAGTTATTTAGCCGTTGGTCGATGTCTTGGGTCAGATCGGCAACGGTAGTCTGGATGGCGGCAATCTGAGAAAACACCGAAGGGGTAGCCGGGAGGCCATCTTGCTCTGGGGTGCCACAAATCGCTGCGAAGATCCTCTCCTGCTTCTCCGCTGCCCGGCGGAAATGCTTGACTACTGGCCAGGTGAATGCGATAGCTGTGATCAATGCTGCAAGCCCCTCGGCACCGAGAACAGCCTCGTTGAGACTCATGGCATCACCGGGTGTTCGAAGTACGGCGCATCCCCAAAGTTGAACAATCCCCCATCGGCCGCGATAAGCCAATAACCTTTGTCGGTAGGAGTTGGGAGTATCTGCACTACGGGTTTGGCTAGTGGATGAGCGCCTGTCAATCCTGTCAGCCCTAGGGTATAGGTGTTCCCAAAGAACCCAGCATCACCGAAGTTGAACACTCCCCCGTCTTGAGCCGCCAGCCAATAACCATTGCTAGTAGAGGTCGAGGCGATGGAACAGATCGGAGCGGATAAAGGCTTGGCCCCGCCTAATCCTGTCAGCCCTAGGGTATAGGTATTGCCGAAGAACCCAGCATCCCCAAAGTTGAACAATCCTCCGTCTCGAGCTGCGAACCACATCCCATTAGGTGTTGGGGCTGCTCCGATAATGGGGTAATCGGATACTACGCTTCGTGCCATTGTCTGCCAATCCTCCATCGTCCCGAGCCATACATCTGTATCTACTAAGCCTATACCTTGTACGCTCGCCTGCCCCGATTGCCACATTATCGCCCCGGCTGGCTGCAACCCATCCTGTGCTCTCCACCAGAGGATCCCGAGATGCGAGAGTGAATCGTAAACACTTGTATCCGCGTATACCATCCCTGCGACTCCGCGCACACTTAGGACAGAGTGGAGAAATGTCTGGATTGCAGCAGTAGTATTAGCTATTCCGAGAGCTGCAAAAGTCCCCGGCTCGATGTCAAGAGCGAGGATCAGACCAGATGGCACGGTTTGGAGGAAGAGATCTACTTGTGGTTGCACCGGTCCGGGCTCAAGGACCATATAAGCCCCTCGCAACATCCCTGATGACCCCTGGAGATTGGCCTGGAAAGACGTGTCTACGCTGTTGTCCAGGCCAGGGGCTGTAATTCCGACCCCATCCGTAGCACGGAGCATGACAAAGTTTTGTGTAGCTTTGACTAGTGACCAATCCGAGACTACGTTAAAAGCCGATAGATCTACACCGGTCATAGCGCGAATTCCTCCCGCACACATAGATAGGTCTGGTAATATGGTGTTGCGCCTGCCCCCTGGTTGGAGCCGGAGTTTTGGTAGACTTGGGCTGCGATAGCGTCGTTGGCGTTTAGATCGACTGAATAACTGGGGATAACATCCCCCACTTGGTCACCAGTGACACCGTAATAAGCAGTGTTGAGATCCGGGCTCATCGCTGACCCATTGCGGAAGATCGACGTTGCGTACAGCCCTCCTGCACTGACTCCGGCGTTGCCGTTTTGCCATCCTGTCTGCGCAGAGATCGTGTAAACCCCTGTCCGGGGGACTACGAGCGCCGTATAATTTCCCTGGGTCCCCATCCCCCCAAGGAGAGTTGAGACGAGATTATAGGTCATGATCGTCCCCGTTCCGCTGGCAATCGTCACTCCTGACGTAGCTACAAGTGTCCCTATGGCTCTAGCCCCTAGTGTCGAGTGGAGTTTCGCCGCGCCCGTCTCTTGGGTGATGTTGGATTGGGCAATGGAGGTGACATTTGCCCCGACGGCCACCTGCGCCAGGACAAGCGAGTCAGACGGCGCGGCAGGTGGGGATGGGGTGGCAGAGGGTGTACCTACGATGTCTTGGATCGTAGCCGATGAGGGAGAGGTGCCGGATTCACCCGCGGCATTGACTACTAGACAAATCAGATCGATACGTGGGTTGGTGTCGGCGGCTGGAATCGCGACTTCTATCGCCGCATTCGAGTAGCACAGAAAGAACCCTGTGCCGTAGTTCGCGAGACTATCTAAGATATATGCCGTGCCCGTGGACACATCGACATTCATCGAGGCCGTGGGGGTTGCGGTAACCTGGAAGTCTGTCTGCGGATGGAGTACCCCCGCATCAGAAAACATCGACCCGAGTAGGAGCCGAAACCCTGGTCCGGCTGGGTAGGACAGGTCATCGACCCAATCTAACTGAATGGTCATACTGTCATTCTAGCATCACATAGGGATCGCGCGGAGCACGAGGTTGGCGACTTCGAGCGTGACATCTGCGCTTGTACCCCACGTCAGGTTGAATGTATAGGGGGTGCCAGGGGTCAGTCCACCAGTGGTAGACGCGCTAAATACGCTTGCTGACCATCCATTAGTGGATGCAGCCGGGGCTGTGATCTCATAAGTCACGAAGGCGAGATCATTCACCGAGGCATCCGACGTGCATTGCGCCACCACCTGGGCGTCCACATTCCCCGCCGCAGTTGGGCTTAAAATTATCTGTGCTCCGACTTCAAGATCTATAAGTCCACTCGGCCCCGCTGTTACTGTAATGGACGGAAAATTCGCAAACGTTCCATTCCCTGAAAGACCGGTGGCAACAACTCCCCACTGCTGCGCATACGCTCTCCCCGACACCATTTGGAGAACACCCGCAGGGTTAAGGACAGCTAGTCCATAGATCCCATCCCCAACATCTCCCAAAACAACTTCTGCGGTTCCCGAAGTGTTGTACACCGTCACGCCCGAAGATGTGAGAGCTACGAGATCGTCGCCAGATGAGTTGTAAACATTCATCCCGTTTTGATTCAGGGATAGTAATTCATCCCCTGAGGTCGAGTAAAACGATAGAGAAGTATTTCCGTTTGACGGCTGCTCTCCAAAGCTTGCTATCGGAGCGCCGGATGAATCCAGAAGTTGCAACCCGAACGTCTGTGGATCGCTTGTGGTCGGTGTACCGCCTCCTGGAAGGACCGTTTGAAGCCCTAGCGAGAGAACCTTTTGACCCGTGTTATTTGAGATGATCATGTTCGGCTGGGACATGACCGCGTGAAGTTGTCGCTCGATCTTCTGGATCCGAGCTGCTAGCTCGAGGTTTGAGTCTGGACTGGCAAGAGGCATTAATTTAGTCCTGATGGTTGCGGTTGGTCCATCGGCAGGACGTTTAAGGTTAGTTTCATCGTCGCCACTCCTTCTGAGGGAACTCTCACGTCTGTGTCGATAATCCGCCAAAATCCCGTATAGCCATGTGGGAACCGTGGGTCATTTTTAGAAATATCAGTAGGAGGAAGTAGGTAGGATACGGTCACCCCATCGCCTGGGGCGAAGTCTCGCACGGAGAATGATGACCCAGTAGGCTGATTGGCTAGTTCCGCAGGCAAGGTAACCTCAAGCTTGTCCAAGCCGAATGCATGTAAGACTAGATCCGACTGTGCCAGCGATTCGAGGACCAACTGTACAATAGGCGTGGAGTTGATGTCCGGGTGCATCTCCAGTCTCTCGTGTAGCAGATATTCGATCTGTGACGGCGCGTTTGTTCCGAATACCATTACACTTCCCGCCGCCGTAGATAACTCCACAAGATGGTTAGCCGTTCTGGATCCATCCTCCGAGACTATCCCCTCTATCGACTGCGCCCAATCTAGGACCAGTTTGGTTTCTTGAGGAGACCTACCCACGTAGGGATTCGCTATCGTCCAAATCCCGTAGGGGTTATGATTTGCGTCATAGGCCGCGGAATCGGCATAGTCGAACCCAACCCCATAGCCCATCTCTGTCAACGTCTGAATCATCATCTGGAGAGTTTGGATCTGGATCATCGGGTAACTCATGGATACCCAATTCGTCAGCGGAGTCACCCCAACCTGATCGATCACCCATGGGATCCCGACATTGGTAGGAGCATTGCGGTTCAAGGCTGAGTTTTGCACACTCATCGCGTCCCCGGCTAGGGTTGTGGCAATTGCCATCGGATCAGTAGGAGCCAAAAAAGTAAACGAATAGTCTTTGGCCTGCAAGCGATGAGAGAAATACCACGAAAACGAGTTCGCTGTGACTTGGAGAATTTGGGTGGATCGGGTATATCTTCTCTGCGTGACAAACCCTCCAAACAATAAGACTCCTGCGTACTCAACCCACAAAGTCGTTCTGAGTCTTTGTGTCGCGCCGAGAACGTCGAGCTTCTCTAGACGTGGATCGTTTAGCGGGATGCTGATCTGCGCCCGGCCAGCCGAGTTGACGGGACGGGTAAAACTTAGATGAGCAAACGGCAGATCAGCCAGGATTTCATTTGTGACCGTCGAAGTGGTAAACACTCTCCATTGGGTTAGAGCCATGTCGCCGCCGCCCACTGGATTGTCACAGATCCGGTAGATCCGGATGCTGCCGACAAGCTCGCGACCGAGTTTCCGGGACTGAGCAGAGGAAATACGGAACTCGGCGTCACCCATGATCTGACGGAGGAATAGGTAGACGTCCCAGTCACATTGAGCAGGACCGAATGCGTGTGGGTATCTACCGTGACCGTCTCGCCGTTTGGGATCGTTGGGTTAGAGCCATTAGAGAGGGTGAAGGTCTGTCCGGCGATGATGAGGGAAGGAGTGGTTAGCGGACCGGTGAAAACAAAGATCGGGAACATGTAGAAATTCCCTGATTGGGCAAGCGTCGCCCCCTCCGCGACTCCCGGAAACTTGAGCGGAAAGGTGATCGGGAATGTCGCCCCACCGGTCCCTCCGCCTCCAGCAGCGATAGTGACAGTTTGAGCCGGGCCGTAAAGTAATGGATCCGTAGCATGCCACCGCACTACAGGCTTGGCTAGTGACGCAGCCGAATAATCCAGATCAATCGGATAGGTCATCTTCCGAGGTCGGGCAGTAACCCCCAGCGTGCCATATCCGGGGAGGTTGATCCATAGTCCTGTTTCTTGCGCGCCTTGGACCTGGATAGCATTAGCTATCGTCTGGATGAGCTCGGCGATACTTTTCGTCGCGGAGATTGGAGCCACCCAAAAGTGGATGTCGATATTTCGGCCTTTAGAGACGTCTAGCCCGATTAGCTCCCCTTGATTTCGGGGATATTGTTCGTCTCCGCTTTTGATCGGGGCCATATCCCACCCATCGATACGGAGCATTGGATAGTCTGTTCCCGCGCCGAATAACCAGGATGCGTATAACCCTTGAAAATATCCCTGCCACGGTTGGAGGGTGACTGGACACGTGCCCGGAATACTCACATTATCCTCCCGGTGCCATTTGCGTCTTGAGTGCCCACGCTACCTCTTGCGCGATCATTTCGGGATCCGCCATCGACATAGTTTGGATGTTGATGACGGGTGCCGACCCACCTCCTGCCGCAGCTCCGGCACTTGGCATAGATAATGCCCCGCCCGGAGCCATCAGTGGGGTCAGGAGCTCGAGGGCTCTGGTCCGGTTGGTAAGAGGGAGGACAACCTCCGGCCCCGCCTCACCTACTATTCCTAGGGTTGGGCTGGATACATAGCCGCCTTCGGCAAACAAATGTCCGATGAAATTGCCGACCGCCCCGCCAACGTGGCCCAGATCCTTGAAAACTGTGGATACCCCAGATCCCAATCTCTCTAGCGGCCCAAGGATAGTGTTCACGCCCTGAAGGATCCCGCTAAAAATCGGCTGGATCACTGACCAAGCTCTTTGCAGGACCGAAACAATCCCGCTCCAGATTCCCCCGAAGACACTACCTAGTGTGTTAAGACCCCCGATCAATGGGCCGCCGAAGAATGTCCACAGAGGATGCAGGACGTTACCGTAGATCCAGTTCCACGCCCAATCCGCCGCGCTGACTATCGCATGCCAAACTGTACTCCAGTGGGTAGCCAGCTCGAAGATCGCGAACCCCAGCGCCCCAATTGCCAAGATTATCAATCCGATAGGGTTTGCGTCGAGCGCGATATTCATCAGCCAGACTGCCGCGGTAAAGAGTTTGAACCCGATCATCACCTCCAACAGTAGAGGGATCAGGGGATGTAGCCACGAGACAAAGCTTGTGAATGCTCTTAATAATGTGATTAATTCTGGTGCTAGTTTTACCACGATCTGCATTACTTGTAACAATGCTTTCGCCAGGCCCTCTGCAAACAATTGTGCGAGCTGCTGGAGAGATGGCATCATCGGCCCCAGTACCCTGGTCATGAGTTGGGCCATGATTGCCATCAGTTCGCGGAAAAGCGGCATCAACTGCGGGAGGAACGCGATCACCCCGCCGAGGACGAGCCCAAACCCCGAAAACTTGGAGATCACCATGATCAGTACCCCAAGGCCCCCGGCTCCGCCTAGAGCCTTGAAGAGCGTATCAAACACATGTACCAGATCGACAAACCCGGTGACGATGACCTTCATTGCCCCTGAGTGCGCCCATTGATCAAAAATCTGCGCCAAAAGAACGATGGCCTGGCCGATAGCTTGGGTGGCAGGAGCACCAACCACTGCGAGCTGCCCAAAGCCCTTCATCACATAGAGGATGGCCTGCCCCATATCCTGCATGAATCCAAGTCCCGAATGCATTGCGGCGTTGAACTCGATGATCCCCTGCTTGGAACTGATGAACGCTGCGATCCGCCCCAAGAACTGCCCAAACCCCGCATCAAATTGATCAAAGGCTTTTCCCAAGGCCACGAAGTACGGTCCCATTGTCGTAAGGGCTTTTTCGATCCCTGGAAGCAATGCTCCTTCAGCCCCGAATTCTAGTTGTTTCAAAATTGGATAGAAGCTCGACATAAACCAGTGTACGAACTGTTGTCCGGCCGGGCCAAGAGCTGCCATCGCAGATTGCAGCTGCCCGTAAGCTCCGATAGGCATTTCCAACATCAGCGCCGTCTGCTTGATGGTGAACACTTGATTCCGCATCGCGTTCGTCAGCTGCAACTGCGCCATCTGGACATTTTGCGTACTCTGGACCTGAGCCTGGTCCAGCATCATGCTTGATGTCGCGACTTGCTTGTGCGCGTCCTGGAGCTGATAGTTCGCGGAAGTCACGCCTTGAGTAGCGGCCTGGACCTGTTGGGATCCATGAACTCCGAGCGATGATGCGAGCGCGTACTCTTGTCTTAACTGAGATTGTTGCAAAAGCAAGGATGAGTACTGTTGTTTTGCCTGCTCGTAGGACACTTGCGCTTGCTGACGCTGGATCTGAGTCGCGGCGGGGTCACCGAGTGTCTCCGCTAGAGCTAGCTTGGCAGCCTCGATGTTGACTTGTGCCGCTTGGACCTGAATAGCGATCCCGGCTAGCTGGGATTTGTAGTTTTGCAACTGAAAACTTGCCTGCATCGTCGCTTCGGTCAGTGAGAGCTGCGAGGCCCTCTGACCGTATTGTGCAGCTTCTAGCTGCTGCTCACTCATAGTTAGTTGGATCTGCGCGTTGTAAACTTGGTCATATGCCGATACCTGAGCTTGTGCCATTGAGGTCTCGGCCTCGGTGACCTGAGATGCGGCGTTTTGTAGGCTCTGAGCTGCGCTTAGCTGATTTTGGGCCATTTGGATCCCGGTTTGGGAGGCTGTATTCTCAACAGCTATATACGCTTGGATTGCCGCACCGATCCCCATGAACCCGGCGATCAACCCCCCCACTGCACCGGATACCCCAGACAGGATCCCCGGTAGTGCAGCAAATGCTCCTGCTATCGCGACACCCGCTGCCGGGCCAGTGACCGACAGACGCATGAGGCTTTGTCCGAGGTTATCCGCAGACGATGCCCCTGACACATGCCCACTACTACTCCCGCCGCCGCCGCCGCCTGATGCTCCCTCTTTCTGAGCCTCTAGCTCAGCTAGCTTTGCCTCGGCCTCGGAAGTATCCGCCCCGACGACGATCTCGACCGGAGCGGCCAGGTCTTCCTTTTGGGCGTCCGTCGCCTCCATATCCGCCTGGGCTTCTTCGGTGTTGGCGGTAGCATCGATCTCGACTTGCGTCCCATCAAGTTCGGTAGCAGAAGCGCGTATCTCATCCAGTCCCTCCTGGGCTTCTTCGGTGTTGGCGGTTACCTCGACTTCCGCCGCTTCTCCGGCAAGCTCCGCGATCTTCTGCTGGAGTTGGTCGATGGCGTCTAGAGCCTCTTCGACCGAGATTGAGATTCGGCCCTCGACACTAACGCTCATCCGAGGACTCCCCTCAGAAACCGCTCTAGTCTTTGATTGGCATAGTCTTCTCCAGCCTCCGCTCCACGAGCCATGTAGTGTTGGGCTGGCATCGTAACTTGCCGCCCAAAGAACTCGGTTCCATTGGTGAGGACTTTGGCTCGTTTCACCCGGATAATCCCGCCCTGATCTTGGATATGGGCGTAGACAACATGCGGGCCATATGTCGCACTGCTCGCTCCAACCGAATTGGTCCGGATCGACCGTCGGAGGGTCCCGGTCAGGACGGGCGCGGTTTCCATCGTTCCTTTGACCATGCCTTGAGCGGCTTCGCGATTGACCGCTGTTCCAGAGAGCCCGGCACGGATCTTAGCCAGGGTCGTCATGGCCTCACCGGTGTCCCACTCAATCATTTCATCTGATCTCTCTGCGCCTGGCTCTCGATCTGGTCGAACTTCAAGCACCATTCTACCCACCCATCCGGGGGGGTTTGAGAGGATGGATCGAGGTCAAACCAGCTTAGGTGAAAGAGCTTGGCGTATCGGTAGAGATTGTAGCGCTGGATTACTTCGGGCGAGATGTCTTGGTCGATGGGCGAGTGTGACCCGGAGAGGACCCGCCGGAGTTTACGGAAGTCTTGATCGAGGCCCCTAAAGGGACGGCAGGCTCCTGAGCGTCTCGGTATAATTTAAGTGCTTCGGAGGCCAGGATGTTAAAATCCTGTACGTCCAAATCCAGGATCGCCTCGGGAGTAATCGGCTCATCGCGGGTCCATGATCTGGCACAAACCGTGATATATGCAAGGGTCAGCTGCTGTGTTGCCGCCATCGCTACCCTGGTCTGTGCAGCTGGGAGAGACGCCAAAGCCTCGGGGTCCGCATACTTGGCCGGGTCATCGCCAAGCGCCTCTCGGAGGGTGATGAGGTGATCCTGGATTTCCCAAATCCCCGCCTGGCTTAGCCGCATCTCGACCTGAGTGCCGTCGGATAGAGTCAGCATTATGCCGCCAGCGCAGTAGAGGCCGCGGAAGTAAACACAAACTCCAAAGGAGAGTAGCCACTGATTGCATCGGCGGTAGAGGCGTTGGCTTGGAAGGAGGCCGTGACCTCTTCCCATTGCTTCGAGGACTCCACTTTTGGAGACTTGAACTGTATATCCGGGAGAGTCCAGGTAAAACTGTAACCCGATACAGGATCCGTGGCAGTGAGCGAAAGGCTATTGTGGTTCCGCGACAGTGCATCCCAATACACCGGATCATCGGCATTAACTACCAAAGTGATCTTGCCCGTGACATCAATCCCATTCCCCCACACCACATACGGGGCAGGTGATCCATCTAGGGTCGGGATTGGCTTGGCATCCCGCTTGATGTCGATGGATGCCTCTTCGATCACCGGATATGCAGTCCCATTGAGCTGGGCCGTAATCAAATAGGCAGGCAAAAATACGGCATCCGAGAATGCTATAGTCGTCGGAGCCGCAGCCTCGGCAATCTGAGTACCAACGAAATCCGCCGAGTATGTCAGAGCTCCCGTGGCGGCCATCGAAAAACTCAACGAATCGAGCAATGCTCCCGCGATGAGCTTCGAAGTCCCAACAGGAGCGGAGACTGAGACATTATCTATGTCCCAAAAAGTCACCGACGCGGGCTGGGAACCTGACGATGCCTGATTTAGCAGCTGGACGGTGTGGGTATATGGAGCCGCGGTACCTGATACAGTATCGACCCCCAAAGCCAACCAAGGGAGATATGGCCCGGTATCCGTAAAAAAGTTCCCTTTGATGCTCCACTTTGTGTGCTGGACACCAGTCAGGGTGTCGTATACCAAAGCCGGGGAGCCGTACAAGGCTTTGTTCTCGAGGTATGTAACCTGCGGCTCGTCACCAGGGTTGCTGTCGATCTGCAACCATTGGGTCGGAGTCGTCGCGGGCGTACCCCATGCGGTCTGGGGAGCGAATGCAGCCATCCGCTGTACTGACATGTAGGGCATTATTTTGCCTCCAATTCTGGGTGCTCGAACACTCCCTTGGGTATTTTATCTCCCGGCTCGACCCAAAGATTCCTCCCATGAGCCGTAAACAGACGCCGGACCGATCCTCGGTAGGTCACAAAGCTTTCGTGATTTTCTTGCGGACTGACCGGAAGATCCGTCTGCGGATCTCCTTCTTGACCATTTTCTTGGCCTTCATTAGTGCCCCGTTTCGTCACCATGGTCTTAGTCTACCTTTCACTGCTGAGGGGTCAAATCGTTTACTACGACTTTGATCGATGCCGGAATGAGTACCGAGGTCTTCCCGACCAACTCTGGCAGATCTTGGGAGATCATGATATCGGGATGGCCTGCTGCAAGAGCCGGACCCACTCCCCAGGTAAAGATTACATTCGCTGCGTTGGCAGTACGGTTCGACTTGATCAGCCTTTTCAGCTCGTCGAGGGCATTATCCGAGATCGTTTGCGCGTTGACGGCATTCCCTGATGGATCCAAGGTCAGCACGATCAAATCGCATGTAAATTGATCGGCGTAATTTACCGGTGGGGCATAGAGCTGGGAGGTACTATCTGATAGATAGACCCACACCACTGCCCCGATCCCCGGCTCTGAACCAGATGAAGTGCGAGCGAGGTTTGCAAAGACCTGCGCGGAGTTTACTGGTTGGGGCGCTGCGGAGACTGATGCTACCGACGGCAAGTCTCCATTGGTTAGCGCCGTTTGGAGAAATGCTGCTATCGCAGTACGGATTGTAGCGAACCCCATTATGCCAAGATCCTCTGATAGGGAGCGATCCGATACCGAGCCTGGTCGAGCATCGCCTCTACGTCATCATCCAGGCTGGACGAACCACTTGACCCAGACGGAGAGAGTACTACTGCGCTCTGACCTGAGTTAATCAGGATCGCGGCCGCGACATAGATGGCAGCCTCCACCAGGACCAACGGAATCGTAGTAATCGCGATGAAGTCGGGAGCAGAGGGGACGACGTAGGCATTTTGTATTGGATCGACAAGGGTGATGGTGGTGCCACTGACGCTCTTCACTACTACAGTCTCCTGGGTCTGGGTCGTCTGCCCGATCCGTAGGCTCATCCCAGGATACAACCCTACCAATCCAGAGCTAGCATTTGGGGTCACATCGATACTGGTCGCGCCCGCCGCGACTCCAGCGGACAACGATGAGTGAAAATATCCCGCTACATACTGCCATGCAACATTGAGCGTCATCCCGGAGGCAAAATTAGGAGCCGCGACATATCCTCCGGGGTTATTAGCGACAGGGAATCCAAATCCAGTCCCCAACGGGACAAATAGTATGGAGCCATCAATCCAGGTTTGCGAGCCGCTCGAGATCAGCACCGGCCCCGACCCGAGGATTTGCGACACTCCCAATACGGACAAAACCGGCACGACCCGACATCTCAATCTTAGCTCTTGCTCGATAGGGGTGACTCTCTCTGTTTGGGTGACCACAGACGCCTGAAGTTGGTATCTAGTCCCTGGTGCCCTTTGTCCGGCTCCGAAAATCTCGAGGTTGACCAACTCCGACGCATTAGCCAAGATGTTGGTTAGCTGTGCATCTGGATCCGGAGAACTTGCTAGCAAATCCGCCGACACTCCCGTAGGGTAGCTCTCCCATTGGGACAGACTCGCCAACGGGAGAGGTGGGGGATTCGGCACACTCAACGGCCATGCGATAGCAGGCGTCGGGAACTGAGGTAGGGTCATCAATCCTCGGAGGCTTTGGCTCGCCCTCTCGGCCGCGGCTCATCGTCCATCGGTCCCTGGATCCCAAGGCTCATCGCTCCTACCCGGTCAAACCAATTGGCATTTTTCGTGAGGATCGCTGCAACGCTATCCGGCACGTCAAACCAACCTGTAATGTTGGGCTTGTACTGTGTGCCGCCAAAACTAAGCATCGTATCATCGGCCTTGGCCCATTGCTGGACTAAGATTCGATGCCCTGGATGTGTCGGGTCTGGTACGGCTTCGCTGTAGCGGTAAAATCTGCGTATCTCCATCATTCCTCCCAGTATGGGGGGGAGGCAAATGTCCTCCCCCCTGTACTGTATCTTAGGCGGCGGCAACTCCAGGAGCAATCCCGGAGATAACCTGCATGGTCGGGGCGGCGTAGTTGACGAACGTCTCCCTGGATGAGATCTCCACATCCCAACGCGGGCCACTAGGACCACTCGCTGGGCTAGAAGTCACACCGTACTGGAAGAGGAAGTTGTCATACTGCGTCCGTACCTCTACCGAACTACCAACGTTCGACGCCGGGAACGGGATCACGTCAGACATCAGCACCATAATCCCAGGAGGAAGATGGGGCTGTACCTGGATCGGGATGGCCGCACCAGTTGTCGGGTCCACATACACCGGAGTCGATCCACCAATGACCAAGCCTCTGTGCTGCGACACCGAGGTCGGGTCGAAGTAGTTGACCGCGTTCACTGTCCCAAGGATGGTCGTCGAGATATCCGAGAACTGCTGCGCAGCCATCAGAATCCGCGTAGGCGACATCTGGTAGGTGTTGTACAGGCTCAACACGGCATCGTTGATCTGTACGATCTGAGGACCGTCCGCCGTGAGCTGCCCACCCGCAAGGTTGAGGTGGTAGGCTCCCTGGCTTACGCCGGTCCCTGGGGTCGTGTAGTTCGCCGGTACCGAGGGAGAGCCGACCGAAGTCAGATCCGCGAGGATCGACGCGGTAAGCCCTGCCCAACCATTGGGATCATACGATGTATCGACGTTCGGCACCGAGGTGATCGCTACCTGTCCAGCCTCAAAAAGCAGAGGCAGAGAGGCGACGTTCGGCACCGCTGCATTCGCAGTCGGGATCGAGGTGATGAGGACAGTCGGCAGGGACGTGGTGGTGTAGTAATACCCCGCCACAAACCAGTCGTAAGCCACACCCAGATCCGGAGTCGGACTCAGAGTCGCAGTCGCGGAGTTAGTCGCTCCAGTACTAGCAGTGGTCACGGTTCCGATCGCCGAGGCAATCGTCGAGCCACCAGCGTAGTAGTTGAGACCTGACCTCACTGCGACCTGGACATTCACCGCCGTAGATGCCGGGATAGTTCCGCCGGTGGCCGAAGCCGTAACCGTCGGAGCCACCGGAGTCCCGAGTGAAAAGTTCAGCCCGTTCAACATCAAGATGTCTTCCTGGATGAGCTTCTGGAGGATGGTCTGCATCACACCAAAGCTATACAGGTCGACATATCCCTCTGCCTGCGCCAACGCATCCAAAGATATGACCTGCCGGATACCAGTCTTGCCAAACGGGTTGGCGTTGGTCTGGATCTGGTTGGTCATTTCCACAGAGGCGTTGTTCGCGGAGGTGAAGCCATACTTCTGGAGCGCACTCACATTCTGGTAGGTCTGCCAGACAGTCTGAAACGACCCCTGAGCGACCGCAGTCCGTGGAGTGGTGTTATAAAATGGCGTCTCCACCGGCTGGAGCGAGACGAACGGAGCCAGGTCAAGACCCGAGCCTCCGGTACTCGTCAGGATCCCGGCAGTAGCCGCCTTCTGTACCGCCATCTTCGCAGCTGCAACCGTTCGGCTGGTCATCTGCGATAAAGATAGGTCCTTCATTCTGCCATCTCCCTCTGGAATCCCGGAGGTACCGGGGCCATCGCTGCGATCAAGGGCCGAAGAGCCTTTAGGGTCGCGGCCTTGGTGACCATCGCCTTCTCTGCCTCGGGTCGGCCTGCAAGAGCTTCGCGCCACTCGGCCGAGGCATTCCAGGTCGTCTCGAGCCCCGGACTTCCCCCGGTGATCGCTCCCGCCAGCGCGCTAGTGAGCGGCGGCGTACCTTTCTTGACCTTGACCTTCACTTTCACGCCCTTCTTGTTCTTGTCGTTCTTGTCGCCCTTATCTCCGTCATCGTTCTTGTCATCCTTGGCAACGAATCGTCCGCTCTCGTCCCGCTGAGCTGCCTTCTTGTACCGCTTGACCTCTTTCTTCAGTTTCTTAATCTTCTTAATCGAGGTCTGAAAGCCGGTAGCAGGCTTTTTCGCCCCACTCCCGGCTTCGCCGGTCGAACTCTGCTGGCGCTCCGCATCGATGGCCTGCTGAGTAGCCTCGATGGCCTTGGCAATTGCCGCCGCCTTCGCTGCCAACTCTGGATCAGGGTCCGTCTGTGCCTGCCCCAATTGAGTGCTGTTCTTGAGCTCCGCTAGTGACTCCTGGATCGCAGCCATCCCGGTCTGGAGCGCCTGCAATGTTGCTCCCAGATCGAGTAGACCTCTTCCATCACCAGCGGCGCCTATCGCCTTTTTGGTCATGCTTTTCTTTCCCTCCCAAGACTCCGGGATTAGATTCTCCGCATTCAAGGCTTTGGCTCTTGTACGGATGAACCGCCTCACGGTATTCTTTGGTTTTGTGGTCAGGCCAATAGTCCTGATCGCATTTTTAAGGTCCTGACGAGTCTCGATGGGGAATGCCCCGTCTGGGAGCGCCTTCCCTTCGGCTGCCAGTTTGCGCCGTTCCTCGGCGGAGAAATCACGCTTGACTACCTGGCCACTTGCCTTTATGACCAGGAATTCATCGACCCCATTGGCGGGATTACCTACCCCGTCAACCCGATCGGCCTGAAAATCCTCCAGTTCAGTGATCATCATACAATTACCTCCTAGCTACTTTTCGTTTTGCGATTCCTTGCGGAGAAAGTCCGGTAATTTCCTTGGATTGGATCCTTTGCCATGCCTCTGGACTCCAAATCACCCCCAGCAACCATGTTCCGGCTTTGATGGTCTGTCCGTTACTCGTCCAGTCAGGTCCGCGATAGATATAACTCTCGACAACTTGTCCGGCCCCTTCGGTCCCGTCCTGATGATCCAGGCCAATCTCTGGGTGCACCATGAATCCCCAGGCGGTTTTCTCCAGCTCTTGAGCTGAGATCTGATCCCGATATCCATCTTGGGCTACCGTGTAGTCCGGAGTGTCGGGAGCATAGGCGACCCCTAGTGTGTATCTTTGCTCCGAGGATTTCGAGACTACCTTCATCCCGACGGCCTTGGTTGGCTCACTAGACCACCTTGGATTGATCCACACTCCAAATGGAGCCAGTTTGCCCTCTTCCTTCTTCGGTTTCCCCTTGCCAAGTTTGCCTTCGGTATAGGCTTGGGTGACGTTTGCAACCAAATGGTGCATGTCGAGTTTCGCCGCCTCCGCTGCTTCTTGAAAGTCCTCTTTGGTCAGGTTTCGAGGGTCCCCGTGGTCTTTCTTGACTCGCCCGCATCCGCATGTGACGCACATAATCAGTCCTGTACCGTGTTCCAGGGCACCAAGACCAGCGAGTGCTTGCTGGCGAGGCGCGCATTTTGAATCGAGTTATCTACTAGCACATCTACCTTTGGGATCCGGCTACCATCCGGTAAGGTCACACCCTTAGCGCAGACTTGAGCTTTCCGTGCATGGGGAGGGTCTCCGACCACGATCAGCCAGTGGTACAGATCGTCAAACCCTAGGGACTTGAGGTACTGGGCTTTGTCGATCCGATCCTGGTCAGTCGGGAGGTCGGAGGATGTACCGGTGATGATGCTGATCTGATGGCCGGCCGATTTGAGCGCCGCCATGATCGACTGCATCTCAGCCGGGGAAGTATCTAAGGTGTTGTCAAGATCAAAGGCAATGTGCATATATCTCCTTAAGCCGGGGCCAGTGCGCATCGGCAATTCGGGTGGATCGGGGGATCTATCCCTATCTGGGTGATCGGATGTGGATTAGCCTCGTGGATCGCCCGACAAATCGGACAAGCCGTTAACTCCACTAAAAGATCGACTTCCTCGACATCCGCACGGGTATACTCGATCAAGCTTGCCCTCGTCATGAAATGGGCAGTCTGGGTAACGGCGATCATCCTGGCCCTAGGCATTGACCCGACAGCATCGCTGAGTAGTTGAGCGGTCATCTGTGGCGAGTCCTCTCGCATCAGGCTTTCGGTCAAAGTCCTGGCGATCACATTACGGGTCGTATCGGCCATCTCGTCGAATTTAAACCATGGGTCGATGATGCTGGTCTCATTGACCAGACTCGACACCAAGCCTTCAGAGTCGGAAGGCAGACCAAGAAGATCCCGAGCCTCTCTCTGCCCCAACTCGAGCGCGCCTTCCTTGGTCTGGTCCAGGGCTTCTCGTAATGGGTCGAGATCCAACTTCAACCGGTTGGCTACGTCATGTGCCCAAATTCGTGTCGTTTCCTCTTGGAGTTTTCCATCCAACCCCCGACTTGCGAAAGGTACAGACTGGATTGTCCTCTCGACGTCTCCGGGATCCACGATCTTCTGGAGCGCGGCATAGATGACCTGAGTCATCCCGAGTTCGAATGCTTGCGCCTCCGCTCCGAACCTAGTCGGGCGGACTTTACCTTGGTCTGACTTAAGTTCTTCGGCGGCCTTGAGAACTTGTCCTTCTAGCGCCGATCCATCCTGGTGGTGCCAGGTAAACCGCCACGGCTTCGCCTCTCCCTTCAGGACATTCCCTAGATGAGTCTCGGAGATTTTCCGAAACTGGGCAATCTCCTTGGTGACGGGTTCGTTCTCCAAGAACTTTACGATCTCCGGCGCTTCCTCGACGACCTCTTCCCTCCGATCCATCCTCGAGGTGAGCTCCCAACGTGTCCACCATTGCCGTGCTATCGGGTCCCCCGAATCTTTGTGGTTTGGCCGTCGATTTGTAAGATCTAGATCTGTCATCTTGGGGAGGCTCAAAACATACCCTGTCCATGATCCACGCTCTACTGTCCCGATGAGCCTCGCGCTACTGGGGATGGGCACACCGACTTCTTCGGCAAATTCTCGTACCGCAGCCTCGTATCGTGATTCACCCGGATCTACATGACCTCCGGGGAACTCCCACATATAAGCAGCTGAGTCGGAGAGTCCTTCCCCGCCCTCTCTCTGCTGGAAGAACACCCGACCTTCCGAGACCAGGATGATCGAGCCAAACTCTTTAGTACTCTTCGTCGCGGGTTGGGTGCCACCTGGTGAGGCCTCATTCGGGAGGATTCTCGGCACCATCGCCCCTTCGCTCGGTGTCGGCAACGGCTCAAGCTTTCGTTTCGGCCGGTTCGGAGGCGTGCCGGGCTTACCTGGTGGATTCGGCGCTTGTTCTCCAGGCCACACATACTGCTCTGGACTCGGAGTAGTGGTTGGGGTCATCGTCACGGGATCCACTGGTCCCGAGGTGGCCATGATCTGGGTGATCGGGATCACCCCATTCCCCGCGACAATAAAGCGAGGGATCGCATTGTCAGGATCGATCCGGCGTCCGGTCAGGTCTTCCCGCACCTCATCTGCCGACACTACTCCGGAGTTGATGTAGACCTGCCAGGCTTGCGCTTCCTTCAATCTGTCCTCTTTATCGCGTCCAGTATCTAGGTTGACCTGCACCTCGAGACCCAAAAGTTCTTGGGTGACGTAGTTGAGAAATTCCTCCAGCCAGGTTGCATATGCAAACGTTCCCACTCGCTCCTGGAGGTCCATCTGGGTACCGGCAGTCGCGCGGTTCACGCCCTCCGTAAATCCGAGATTGATCGGCAGCAAGTTAAATTGCATCACGGTTAGTCGCATGATTTTGTCCCACAACTCCGTTGGATACGTGGGCATTTCAGTATGGACAATCCCAGTCCCACCAGGGAGGACAAAGCCGCCAAACCTCCTGGTCACATCTCCTTTCATCACCGCGTCCCAGGTTGACTGCACCTGCTGGAGAGTATCGATTGACGCTCCCTCTGGTCCGGTAATCAACAACTCCGGCACAGCACCACTAGTGAAGAATTGCAGGAAGAAACTCTGCATACGGAGGTCAGTGTTGGCATTCATCAGCACAGACTCGATCGGTGGCCAGCCGTAAACAGAATCCGCTCGTGGCCACATCAGCGGATAGAGCATTTGGTCAGTGGTGTAATCGGCCCACGGAACACCCTCGATGACCTGCTGAAACGCCGGAGCATCGCCTGTCCCTAGCTCACCCCACCAGTCAATCTTCGGGACAATCGTCTTCCCGTCGATATTCCGTAGGCCCTGGATTTTGCCCTTATCATTACGGACGATATAGAGCGGGGCTGCATCGAACATCAGACTCTGGGTAAGAAAAACCGCGATCCATTCGCCCCATGATCTCCGCCCGTCCGGCCGTGCCCAAAATCTCCGAGCAGCTCGGATGTCCGCATCTACATTTTCCGTCGTCTCGTCTAGAGGCTTGAACAACAACGGCATCGACCGCATATCCTGGATGATATATCGGATACACGCTTGGGCTATGTCGTAAGACTCGACTAGCTGCTCCAGCACCGAAAATGGCACTCGACCATCTCGGCCCTCGATCTCGAGGTTGCGACCAATGGTAAAATCGTAGGCTCGAGCTGGGCTTTCCTCGATAAATGGGGTGAGTGGCGAGCCCGGTGCGAACGGTCCAAGAAAATCCATTCCTTGGGCGTGCATCGCAGCCATCGCCCGCTCGGAGACCTTGCCAAACCCATGAAATGTCGGCAAACCCGCTGCGGTTTTAGCGACCTCTTGAGAGGTCAGGGGACGGTCTTGACGGATCCCATCCCTGGCGATCAGACTCGCGACTCTAAGTCCGGAGCTGATTTGATCGACGACATCGACATATTCCGAGGGGACCAGAGCGTTAGTGTCTTTGAGTCTTCGGACCGCCAGATCCCATACATGGGGAGGGATGTCTACTTTTCTGCGCCAAAACACACTTATATCTTATGATTTGCCTAATGCAACTTATAGCATCCCGATCTTGCCCGTGCTGGTGTTACCCCAAGAGCTAGTAGTTGAGCTGCTCGCTCCGGGCGAAATCCTTGTGCAATCCATGGTCTCGCAGTCGCCGGGCGGAATCCTAGAGCTGTCCATCTTAGAGCATCGGTTGTCGAACACCCTAAGTCAATCAGCCAGATTCGAGCGATCCGTGGAGAGAATCCTGCCTCTTTGAGTTTGGCGATCTCTTCCTTGTTCGGAGTGACGATCCGCCATTCAATCTCATCACTGCGCACGGAGCCATGCCAAGTAGTCATCCAGTCCTCCAGCTGACCTCACCAGACCCAACCCATGACACGCCCACACCAACGCATCAAGTCGTCCAGGTGATTCGGCGGATTCCTCGGTCCAACTTGCCAGCTCATCCTCTAGCTCGATCATCTGTCCGACTAAATGCAGCCTTCCTGCTTCCCAGGTTTCTGGGCGTGCAGGGTCTCCAGATAATGCAGCGACCGGCTCGGCTCGAGGTCGTTTACCCCGAGAGGCATGGACGATCTGGATCTGCACATTCACCCCTGCAATCTGGAGGACTTCACGCACCAACTCCCCACCAAAGTTGCCCTCTGCAACTACTTTAGTGGCCTGCCAGCGATCTACCTCCGCTGCGACTATCCGTCCCATTTCGGCAGGCGACCATTGTCCTGACCGGTCTTCGAGTATGTATCCATGTTCCCCCGCCTTCCCGACTATCACGATCCCCGTAGAGTCCCCGCCCTTAGATCCGGAGGGATCGACCCCGATCACGATTTGGGTTAGGTCTGGAGTATTGGTAACTCTGGCTGCCGCAAGCTGGTCGTAAGACCAAAGAGCACCTTCGACGTCAAGCAGCAGTTCCCCGGCAAGCTCCTGTCTCTCGAGGCGAGTCCCTTGATATGCACCGTGCAGAGTCGCGAGGAACTCGGGAGCCAGATTGCGCTCATTGCTGCTGGTTGGGACCGAGACTAACCGCGTCTCTGGCAAGGCGATAATCTGCCTAATCAGTGCGACAGGCTTGGGAGTAGTTGTAGCGATAAGATGTGTCCGCTCCGACCCGACTCGTAGAGCTAGCCGGAGGTTGGTCCAGGTGGTATTGGCGAGTGTCCCTTTGTGGGCATCGATCCATGCCGCAGGCTCATCGGCCCAAGCCAGATCAAAGTTTGGACCTCGCAGTGCATCTGCGACTGTCGAGGCGTAAGTAGTTATCACGGCTTTGTGGCCAGCCAGATTGAGTAAAACTCGTGACATTGAGGTGATCGGCCAAACATCCTTGTCCTTTCCGACCGAAAACCCTCGGCGTTGTGCGCAAGCAACTAACCCAGACTCTCCGTGGATCATGGTTTCCCGGACATCCGCCGGGGTTCGGGCGACGAACGCTATTCGGGTTGCTCGTCCTTCTAGCACCGCATCCAACACGGCTTCGGCGGCGGCTCTGGTTTTCCCTGCGCCCCTGCCGGCCATGAATAGCCACACAGACCAGTCTCCGGTAGGAGGGAGTTGTTCAGATCTGGCGTGTCGGCAAGCTGGCACATGTGTTTCATGATCGCACCAAGTAACACCTTCGTGAGGCTCACCGTCACACAGTTCTCGGTCGCACTTCCAGCGGCCTTGAGCGAGCTCCTTCTTGCGTGCCTCGATAGCCTCTTGGAGCTCGATCACTCGCTGGACCGACGCCGGATCCCCGACGACATCCAGCATCAGCCCAACTCCGCGAGCTGTGCCTCCAACTGCGCGATTGCTTGATCCAGCACGTCTTGAGTGAGGACCTCGATGTGATGCAGCTGCGGCGCATCCAGACCGAAGAGTTTCGCCCGCCGCTCAAGCAGTCTCGTGATGACCTCGATATGCCGGGCAGACCCTGCCATAGCCTTGGGCCACCCTGCATCGATCAGGGCGTTGATTCTCTCATTGTCCATCGTTCGCAGCTCTGCGACTGCCTCGGCGGGGATCCGCTTCAGTGCTCTCATGTACGCTGTGTGGGCACCGCCACCGGTCATGCCGAGTTCTCTGCCGATCTGCTCCCAGGTCTTACCGCCCTTGCGCAGTTCGATAATCCTGGTCTCGCGCTCCATCAGTTTCGAGACATCGCCTCGGGACCTACCCATACCACTCCATGTCTTAAGTATATATGTGCCTGTGCTCGACACTCAATCCATGTACGTGACGCTGGATCCTGTGCGCTCTCAGGAGGTTTGCGATCCTCACATCCAGTCTGCGCCAGTCCTCCAAGGGGAAGGGGTGGCCGTCCAACTCAAGACGAAACTCAAAACTGAACGCGCCTAGCTTCGTGCATCCCAGGCTCTGATCTAACCAGATCCCTCGTGCCCCTCGGTAGGGGATGACGCACCACTTGTGTGGGCAAGCTCTCAGGTCCTCGATTGTCTCTTTTGAGGCAACGATGTGGGCGATCTCACCGAGGACCACCAACTCGCCGCTGGCTGGGTCCGCCGCAGAGAGGAGACGCCGGCAGGTGCCGAAGGCGCATCGGTTACCCGACTTGAGACAGACGCGGCGTTGCTCGGCCGCGGAAACGCTCATCGCCGAGTTCCATCCGTCGGCGACGACGAAGACTTCGACTGTGTGGGCCGAAACACGCTGGCACTACCGAGACGTGGCGCGGACAGGGACCGGCTGCTGGCTCCAGACACGGGCCTTGTATTCGAGGAGCAAGTAGTTGGTCAAGAGTTGGATGTCCCTTGGGGTGTTCTGGAGGTCGTTCCACCGGCGTTGCTGCTCGGGCCCGAACTGCCATGAGCCGCTCGTCCAGTGGCAGATGTCTTTCAGCGTCGCGAGGTCTTTGGCGAAGTCGTCTTCTGACGGGATGCCGGCGTGGCGGTGGCGGTCGACGATGGCGTCCATGACGAAACCCATGGACACGACGCCGACGCCGTGCATCAGTCGAGATCGGCGGGGCGGAAGGCCCCACGCGTCGCGGAAGGTCGTCTTCACGGCCCGCCAGTAGCTGGTGAGCAGGTCAAGCATGGCGTCGGCGTCGCCTCCCCCGGTGTCACGTTCTCGGAATCGGTAGAGGGCACCGTCGCTCACGCTGTTCTCGATCATTCGCAGCGCCGAGTTGTCCTTGATCACGCCGTCGGGGTTCGTGGGGGTGTGGATCATCCCGACGAGCGGCGAGTCAGCGGTGTAGTTGAGCCGGTCGATGAGCATGGCGGGGAAGCGGCGAAGTTGCAGCTGGGTCGGCAGGGTGCCGGTGGTCGTCGGCAGCAACTCGTGGATGAGCCCCTTTGGTAGCGGCTTGGTCGAGTTGACCAGGATGAACTGCGAGCGTTGCTCGGCGTCGGAATCGGTGATGAAGGCGGTCACGCAGACCGGGAAGGACTTGATGCGGGCCTCGCGGATCGCGGCGCAGCGTTGCTGGCCGTCGACGACCCAGCCGGGCTTGTCCTCATCGGCGCTGTCGGGTTCGACGGGGATGACGAGAGTGCCGGGGCACACGTCGGAGTGGGTGCGGGGGTCGACTGGTTCGAAGGTGACCCGTTTGTCGAACGCAATGACGAGCGCGTTGGGAATCATCGGCTCGTCGGATTCGAGGTAGCGGCGGATGGACGCGATGTGGGAGAGGACTTCGGGCCGCTGGTAGCCGCGGATCTCGGTGTTCTCGTTGCGGTGCACTCGGGAGACCGTGGAGAAGAGCGGCAGTTGCTTGCCGTCGACGGCGAAGCTGTAGAGGGTGCGGGTTGGCCCCTGGTGGACTTCGAGGGCAGGAAGCCGGATTTCGTAGCTCGCCGGGTCTGCGGGCTTACGGGGGCGTCGTGGGGTGCGGGCGGTCATGCGGCGTCCTCTGAGTCGTGGCGGATGCGCTGGTTGAAGATGTAGAGGTTGTGGAACCCGCGGCGCTTGTTGCGTTCCGAGCCGCGGAACATGGCGATGTCGATGCCGGCCTGCTCGCAGATCCCGCAGGAGCACGAGCGCCACGGTCGGTCTTCGAGGGTCTGGCGGTAGGCGTCGGTACGGTCTTTGCGGTCCTCGTCGCAGAAGTTCTCGTAGGCGAGAAGGGCCCGCAGCGCGGTCGGCGCAGTGATCTCTCCGGCGTCGTAGCGCCGCAGCGCGCTGAGGCAGCGGCGCTCGAGTTCGATCGCTCGACCCTGGGGGACTTTGCCGGCCCGGATCCGTCCCCGGAGCTTCGGGTTGCCGTCGACTTGGGGGACGCGCAGCGCGGTGTAGGTGCGGTCGAGGACGTAGTAGTTGTCGGTGTCGTCCTTGAAGGACTGCCGGAATGGGGAGGTCGAGTCGAAGCTCGTGACACCCCGCTCGGCGAAGAGGTCGAGGTGGTCGCAGCGGGTGATACCCAAGAGGTGCAGTTGGGTGTCAGACCGTCGGACCGTGTTGATGGCGTTGAGGCTGGCCAGGATCTCTGGCGTTTTGAGGGGGACCATGCCGCCGAGCGCGATACGCCGGTAGCCCATCTTCTGTAGCGACTTGACCGCGGCGGCATACGACGCGGGGCTCCACCCCTGGGCGACCCCGAGCGGCTCGAAGGGCACCTTGCGGGCCTTACTGCGATGCTGGAACTGGCCGGCGAGTTCCAAGGTGAGCGCCTGGCGGGCGCGCCACTCGACACCTTGGGGGTGGTCAGGGTCGTGGTCGGCGGCGGGGTCGTAGCCGAGGATGACGTGGTCGACGGAGATGCCCAGGTCGAAGCCGCCCTCGCTGTAGAAGTCGATGACCTCGTCGGGCGTGTAGGGCGGGGTGTCGTCACGGACGTAGGAGAACGCGCCACAGTCGCCCATGGTCGCCAGGCGGTCTCCTGAGCGTTGATCGAGTCGGAAGAACTCCCGGATACCGACCCGGTAGAGACGGTTCCGCTGGGCGATCGTGTATTTCCCGGCAGCGCCAGGGAGGCCATCCACGATCGTCTTCGAGACCAGAAACCCGTTGAACGGCGCGGAGCGTAGGGCCTCGTGGGCGTAGCGGTCGTCCCGTTGGCGAACCCGGTAGATCGACCGCTGCTCCGACACGAAGTCAAAGCTCGGATCGATCTGATCCTGGCTGTCCGGGAAGAAGAACTGCAGCTTCACCGCTGCGCCGCCTTCTCGCGTAGGTAGACGCGGATGAGGTAACTGGAGAGCAGGTTGGTGTGGCGACCGACGTTCTGGATGTCATTCCAGCGCATGTCGAGCTCGTCCCACGCACCCGAGGTCCACCGGCAGTAGGGCGCGACGAGAGTGAGGTCCTTGAGCACGTCTTCGGCCGCGGACTTCTGGCGGAGGTCGATGGTCGCCATGACCCGATCCATCAGCCGTCCCATGGCTCGCAACCCGGCACCGTGCATCAGCCGACTCTGCGCAGGAGGCTTGCCCCAGGCATCGGGGAACGTCTCGCGAACGGCGGTCCAGTAGGTGAGCAGCAGCAGCCAGATGCCCGCGAAGTCGGTCTCTCCGGTCGCCATGTTCCGGAAGGGGAAGAGACATCCCGACGGCTGGGTCAGGCTGTCGTTGAGCATGTTGACGATGCTCGTGTCGGTGATGGTCGTCTGCCGCCGAAGTTCGACGCTCGTCGAGGAACGCTTGATGAGCCCGTAGAACGGGGACTCCTTGTCAGAGTTGAGCAGGTCACACAGCGCCGACGGCGTCCTGCGGAGGGCAAGGCGCGGTGGCAGCGGACTATCGATCGCCGGGAGCAGTTCAGTGACGAGTCCCCGAGGGAGCGGCTTGGTGTTGTTCACGCGCAGGAATTGGTCCCGCTGCATCTCGATCGAGTCGGTCACGAACGCGTTGACCGGGACGATCAGGTCCTGGCACTTCGCCCGGGACAGAGCGAGGGCGCGCTGCTGTCCGTCCACGATCCAACCGACCTTCGGCGCGCCCTCAGGCGGAACAGGAATGTGGATGCGTCCCTGGTCGCTGCGGTCACCGTCGACGCCGATCCCGCGGCCGTTGGTGAACTTCACCGTCGAGGGCAGGGCGATGATGATCGGGTTCGGGAAGATGACCTGGTCACCGTCGACGTAGTCGACGATCTCTTGGATGTGTTGGCGTACCTCGGGTCGCTGGTAGCCGATGAGCTCGCCGCCCTCGCCGCGGCTCACCCTGGAGATACCGGCGATCTGAAGGATCTGCGCCGCGGTCAAGCTGAACACGTAAAGCAGACAGTCGGGGCTCTGGCGGAAGCGCAGGGCTCGACGGGTGATCGCTTCGGCCTTGGGGGTCATCGGCGTGTTCCCTTCTCGTCACGGAACAAGGCGGCGAAGCGGCCCTGTTCGCAGGCGCGGTCGGCGTCACGGAACTCCCGGAGCAATCGGGTGTGCGTCACGTTCGGGTCGCGTCCAAGTCGGACGCGGATGAAGGCCCGGACTTCGCCGTCGGTCGCCGGGCGTCGGTCGTAGCGGATGAGGGCCGGCTGGTCCGCGAGCAGCTTCTTCAACGTGTCGGCCATCTGGGCGTGTTCGGTGGCACCGGTCGACAGCAGGTGGCTGGCGATCCGGACGTTGAGCGCCTGACGAGTTCCGCCGAGCGCCGTCTGGAGGCGAGCGTCGCAGGGGAGCAGAAACTCACCAAGTAGCCCGTCGGCGTCGGTACCCGCGGAGATGATGCTGAGCTGCCGGGTGTCGCCGAACTGGTCGATGGTTCGTGCCAGGTCGTCCCGGCAGGCGGCGAGGTAGCCGGCGGAGAGGACCAACAGCACCCGGGCCGACCGGTCGGCCCCAACGAACTCGGCGATCGAGCGGGGGCCGCCCACCGGTCCTTTCCACTCGCCGAGCGCATCCCACCAGGTCGTCGCCGGGGCGGGGACGCTGTCGTCGATGTTCTCGGCCTTCTCGTAGCCCTTCTCGTACCCTTCCCAGTAGTCGTCTGATTGGGATAGTCCATCATGACTATAGGACAGCTCTTTGTCTCGGGATCCTTCGCGGTACCCTAGTTTGTAGTCTTCACTCTTCATCGGGCACCTGCCTGTTCAGATGGGCCATTGTCGTCCTCATACGTCGTAGAACTCTTCCCACTCGTCTGCATCCAATTCGTCTCGGTCTCCCCACGGGTCCTCTGACTCGTCGTCCACCCGATCGTCAAGCGGATCCCGCAAGATCCAGTTGTCGAGATCGCGCTTGAACTCGGACGAGTCGCTAAATCGCTCGCTCATATCCCCTCCCTTTGCGCATCGGTGTATCCATCGTAAAATCCCTGACCGTAGGGAGTCTCCGCACGGGGAGGTGGCCAGCCTCCCCCCCGCTCCATCTGACCGACCTCGTAGCCGTCGGCGTATCCCTGATCGAAGGCCCTCATCGCCCGTGCCTCCTTCGCGCCGCTCGGTACTGGTCCCTGATGATATCCACGAGCTCCACGTACTTGCCGCAGTACAGTACGTCGGTGGGACGACCGAGAACCCATCCAGCGGGTGACGACTGCGCCTCGGGGACCATCAAGAGCTCGGGAGCTACCGAGTAGGTCACATCGCCTATCCACTCCGTGATACGTCCGCCGCTCTCCGGGCGAGTGAACGATCGCACCACGCGCTCCCCATCCCACTCGTCGTAGGCCAGCGTGACCTCGCGGTCGTTGTAAGCCTTGATCTGCGTCCTCATCTCTAGCTCCTTTCTAAGCTCTAGGTACTATACTACCACACATTATGCACCTGTCAAGCGCTTTGGGGGAATTTCTCGGAGATTGTTTTCTCACTCCACAGCCACTACAATCCAGATCTCTCTAAGTACCCCGATGAATTTGACCATCGCCTCCCACGGCCCATATAGCAGATCAAACCGCTGCCATGAGTCAAGGTGTTCTTCGGCCAGAATCGCCAGCCCCGCGTCATAAGCGGCTTGTCGTCCAACTTCACTTCGCGAGTTCCAATGTCGCTCAAAAGCATCATCGTAAGCTGGCAGATACTCCGGGATCACCGAGAGCGCCGTTTCTTGTGCCTCTTGATAGCCCGGACTCTGCCTTGTCACTCCAAATGCGAGATCTAAGAGCAATCGCTCCAGGTCCGCTAGTTCAGAAACCTGCTTTAGGTGATCTTCCGTCCGCCGTGCGAGCGCTACCAGCCCCATCACGCTATTATCACTGGATTCACTGCTCATTCCATCGCA
>SCLJ03000124.1_pt2 | contig 29919 bp, 45 predicted proteins | sample 7267891 | NCBI WGS metagenome assembly SCLJ03 (sample SAMN10721082, study PRJNA514188) | viral metagenome | isolation source: depth-stratified mine tailings core B | place: China: Fankou Pb/Zn Mine tailings
CCCCACCACTAGTTTGAGGACGATTCCTGTGTCAAGTTCCACGATCCACCTCCTTTAGTTATTTATGGCAACCCGTACAAAGTTGCGATGCTGCCCTCGGCGAAGTTGCCCACCCCCGGGAAAAGCGCCACTTGGGTTATGGCCGCATTACTACGCCAAAAGCAGGCGACATGCTGGAGCAGCATGTTTCCGCTTGCCGTACCTAGCTTCCTTCCCGATAGCACTGTCAGCATCTTGTTGTTCGTCGCTTGAGTGTAATAAGCAATCAATGCGTCGCTCTGGCCAAAAAGGTTGGCGCCCACACCGACATTGCTGGCAGGTATCTCGCCCATTGCGCCACTGCTTTGAGCGAGGAACTCATCGGCACCTGCGACCGCTGCAGAACCAATCAACCGCTGGAAGTCATAGTTGGCGCCGCCATCGCCGTTGAACTGCACGCGCACAGAGCGGCTCGTGAGAACTGTATCATCAGAACGTGCATAAAGCTCGATCCGCAAGTGCCTGAACGCTTGCGAGATGTTCGTGAAGTCGAAGCTTGCGGAACCGCCAGCACCAGCGATTTTTTCGTCGAGTTTGACCAGGCCCCCCTCAATGACCTCCAACCTTTCCAACCGCTTCCTGAGCCCCGCTATCTCCCTCAGCAACTCTTCGATCATTCCAATGTCTCCAACTTCGCCTCAACCGTCTCCTTGCCGTTGCCATCCACGCTCACCTTGACTGCCCTAACCACGCAGTCAAACTGCTGCCCCGCATAGACTGCCGTCACTTTATCCCCGAAGCGCCAGTGCAACCCGTAGCGCGTCCCCTCGGTGTCAGCGATCGAGCCCGAAAAGCGAAGCCGCGGACGACCGTCAGCTAATGCGTTATTAGCTGCAGCAGTCACCCCGTTTGTCGTGCTCTCGTTCCGTGCGTCCTTGAACGCCTCGCGCCGACCAAAAGCTGATCTCCCCAGCCTCGCGGCATCCTGCACCTCTATGACCTGTCGCCCTGAGCCTTCGCCCTGGCCACCCGCATAAACGTAAGTCACTTCTTGCGACCAGTCCTGTTCTAGCATCGCATCGCGCAAATTACCCAATTCAATGCTCAGCATCACAGGATTGACGCCATTTGGGTAAGTGTGATCTTGGCCCAGTTGCCCTGTGCGCGTCTGAAACTCCCACATGGTAGGCGTGACAGGCGCAACATCAAACCAGGCTTTTGTACCTGCGGCCCAGGCTGCGTCAACGATATCCTGCAGGGCCTTGAGTACCTCACGGTAAGCAAAACTCTTTGTGATAGTCGGCCCACCGCCCAGATTAGCTTGCACGGACAATGCGCTGATTTGCCTGGCCGCTGCTGCGCTTGCACCGAGGTTGTCGCGCACGATCTGTTTGAGGATATCATCCGCTGGCCCAGTCTGCGTTGACTGAGTTGAGCCAGAAGCATAGCCAACGATGCGACCTGCTAGGAAATAATTGCCGTCGAGCCCTGTAACCTGTATTGACTGCCGCCCCTTGTCATTAGTCTGGTAAACCAGTTTCCTGAGCATATAAACCCGCTCTAACTGCAACGCTCCACCAGTCGGTGCCCGCCATATTTCGATGCGCCGATCGCAATCGAGGAGCGTCGTGTCGAAGCCATCAGGCAAGAGGAGCGAACACACTCCGACATCGTGCGCGACCATCGCGTAGGAGAAGGGACCTACGTTGTCGAGTGTTTTGAGGCGTGTGCCGTCGTCTCCGTCCAGCCAGAGTTCGTAGTTTTCGATCATGCGGCCACCCCATCGACTGAGAGATAAGGCGCACGATACTGCAGATAGGCCGTGAGCGTTGGCGCGCCCACATCATTGATGTAGAACGAGATATCATTATCGCCTGAGAGCAGGCCGAAGTTAGCGAAGTCAGAGTTAGGCAAAAGTGCACGCCCCAGAACGTTACCAAAAAAGTCACTGGTTATGCTCTTTGCGCCAGGTGTCAGATCGATTGTTAGTCTCTCCCCGTTGAGCAGCGAATAATTGAGCCAGAGCGTCTTGCCTGTGGTTTCATTCTTCAGCCATTCAAGCGTTGCAGAGGTACCTCCAGAGCGCTTGATGATAAGTTTGGGATAATCAACCTCACTGCCAGGATTGCTTACAGTGACTTTGGCTGAGGTTGTGGCCGTGCCCGACGTAGAATAACCAAGATACAAATCTTCGCCATCGCCTTGCACGGCGCAGACAGTTGGCGAGCCAGGCAGATCAATATCAAGATGCGCCCATGTTGACCCGTTCCAGCAGGCTATTCTATCGGCAAGCGTTAAGCCACCGATACCGGTAAAGTCGCCTACAACATAGAGTAGATCATTTATGAAGAAGATACGTTGTACTATTTGAGCCGGAGCTCCGCTGCCTAGCGCTGAGAACGAAATGCCATTCCACTTTGCAATAGATGCAGCGCTTACACCGCCCGCAGTGCTGAATACCCCTCCAACATATAAATTACCACTCGGGGAGGCAACTAGAGTGTATACTGACCCATCTATCCCTGTCCCCAGGGAATGGAATGAGGAACCATCAAAGTAAGTGATGTGGTCACCGTTTGCATCAGTAAAGTTCGTGAATGTGCCGCCTATGTAAACCTTCCCATCAGGAGTAATTGCTACTGCGTAACAATCCGCTGCGACTCCTGTACTGAGGGCATTCCATGCGGAGCCATCCCACCGAGCTGCATAGGCCGTATTGGCAACACCTCCAACTTGGGTAAATGTGCCGACAATATATATGTCCCCATTCGATGCAATAGCCATATCGCGTACCAGCGGCCCAACTCCCCCCGTAACCCCTGTGCCAACAGCATTCCAAGCCGTGCCATCCCACCGAGCTATGGACTTCGTATTCGCTACGCCACCAGCACTTTGAAATAGCCCTGCAGCGTAAACATCGCCATTAGGTGCGATCTTGATGGCTTGAACGTAATCATTCATCCCTGTTCCTAGCGAAGAGAGCGTACCTGTGATTGGATTGTACTTGACGATGTAATCACCGTTAGCATCGCCAACATTTATGAAATTGCCGCCAATATAGACGCTGCCATCAGGATGCTGTGCTATGGCGTAGACCGTGCCATTAAACGCACTGCTTACATTCAACCAAACTCCATCAACCTTCTTGATGATATAATTCGCATTCGCCACGCTCAGCTTCGTCGTCAGCACTTTCGTCGTGTCGCCAATCTCACGCCAGAACGGATCGTAGCAAATAAACCTTGCCACCATTTGCTCAAAGAAGCCACCTTCAAGATTCCCTTCGAGTCCTGTATCATAGAACGCCGCGATCTCAACCTCGTCACCTGCCCCGTTATAGCGCAGCCTCACAGGCTGTAAGGGCGTCACTCGGTTTGGCTTGAAAGCATCGATCAATGACTTACGCTTTGAGTGCAGATTAGCCAAACTCGTGCCCTTGGCAACGAATTGCAGAATCAACTGTCTCGGTTGTGTTTTGATCGACTGCAGCAGGCTGCCTGGAAGCAACGCCTGCTCGGTTACGTTGTGAGTGAATGCCGGCATGCCAAGCCCAGGCGCAGATCTCGTTTTGACGCCATAAGTCGCATCAATGTCAATGACTTTGCCCCCTGATCTGGATTGCCCTGAGCGCGTGGATGTGCTGGCGTGAGCTGCGCCAATCCAAGAGCAGCCTTCTTGCGTGCCGTCGACGTAGGTTGTCCAGTACGCCTTCGCCTCAAACTGCATCGCGTCGACGTAGACAGCCGTACCACCTGACAGGCTCTTGATACCTGTATTGTGCGCTGCTGCCGTCTCGGTCACAGTTTTGACGCAACGATACCAGTGCTGACCGACGAGGGTAATCGAATCGAAGTTGCTTGCCACCCCGTCAATATACGCCTGCATATCGCTATTCGTAACAACGCCGTCATCCGAGCGCCTGACCATGCAGGATAGGGTGTGACTGGCTGCTGCGGTCGTGATTGCCTGGTAGAGGATAACGCCTGCCGTGCCCGGCGTGAGGAGCACTGAGCCAGGCCCCTTGAAACTATGCGTTGTGCTCAACGCCGCCGTGCCCGTACCGCCGCCTGCATTGGTCGTCCAGTAATCGGCCAGCGTGCCGTGCTCGAAACTTGGGTCTGAAAAGAGATTAGTGCTTGCCTCTGGAATGACGACAAACCAGTTTCCCATCATGCACCTGCCATTGCACGCATTAGCGCGAAGTTCGCTATTGTTTGGTCAGAACCAGCGTTGCTGTTGACGGTTAAATTGAAGTTATAGATGTTGCCATTCTGGCCTGCTGGTGCGATGCTCTCGCCGCCATGAACTAATGCCAGCATCGGTCTGCCTATTGGGCCAGGTACAATCCCCCCAGTCGCAAACCCAGGAATGGCACCGTTGAGAATTTGCTTGATAACCGTGTCCAGAATCCCGCCCTCAATCCTCGGAACGTTTATCAAGAGTTGTTTGAGTGATTCAGGCATTGTCTGCCCGAGCGACTGTAACTGGCTGGCCGTTGACGCCAGTTGCCGTCCGAGATCTGCATCAGCGAGAAAGTCTTTCAGCCCTTTGAGTGCATCCTGTTCCTTGAATGTGTCGAGGAACTTATACAGTTGATCCCTGACAGGCCCGCTCAGGTCCTGCCCCAGGTTCTTGAACTGCTGAATCACATCCGAGTTGATCGACATGCCCATCTCGCGCATGGCGTCGATCACATCCTTGATCTGGCCGACCATCGCCATGTCCTTTGAAGCCTGGCTGATCTGCGAGAAGATGCCGGGCAAGGTCGGAAAGCCGAAAAGGATTTCGGCGCCGTTCATTGACTGGAAGTTTTTTAGGAATGATTCAGCAGCACTGGCACCCCTGCTCAGTATACTGCTATTCCAGCCGCCGACAGTACGGTCAATGAGGCTGTCCATGAGTTTGATCGTGTTGCCCATCGTGTCACGCACGGCATCAATAAATGAGGTATTGCGAGACTTGATGCCACCAATTAGGCCTTGGATGATATTCTCTCCAAGCTTGAAAAACTCTTTCGAGGGAGATGATATGCCCAGCGCTTTCTTTGCGGACTTCAACATTTCCTCAGCCAGGTTGCTAACGAGGTCTGTGAGCCATTTCCAACCTGCTTCAATGCCTGCCGTGATGCCGTTGATGATAGCGTTGCCGATATTCGTTGCTATCGTCTTGATGGCTTCTATCTCTAGATTCAGAATGCCACTGAGTGCTGTCAACGCATTGGGGGCGATAATCTGCGTGATTGCATCCCAACTGCGCTGTAGGATACCGTTAAATGTGTCCCAGGCACCTTGCCAGTCGCCCGTTATCAGTTGCATGGCAATCTTGATGATATCCAGAATATTGCGAAGGGCAGTTTCAATGATCGTTTTCACAATCTCCCAGAGAGCAGTAACTATGGTCATGATTTGGTCGCCATGCTCCTGCCAGATGCTCTGGATTGTTGCCAGGACAGTTTGAAAAACCGCTTGGATTATGTTCATCACGGTAGTAATCTGCGCATTTATCGCAGTCATCACCACATCAACGACTTTCTGAATCAGTGGCCAGTTCTCATTCATCCACGCAACGACAATGCCTGCAATCTCCGTGAAGAAGGGCATGACCGCATTCAGTACCGTGTTTATCACCTGACTGATAGCCTTCATCACTTGCTCTGTCACATCTCGGATGCCAAGAAAATTACTATCCCAGGCCAGATATAAAGCCGCTGCGGCTGCACCAATTAGCGCTAACGGTACCAGAACGGGCGCCAGGGCGATAATTGTGGCTATTCCAGCCGCTGCAGCCGATGCAGCCCAAGCCAGAAAGGCAGGGATCACAACAGCAGCGACAACACCAGCCAATCCCGCCAGAATAGGCTGCAGATTACTTTGCACAATGCTGACTAAATTGGCAATGGCGTTGCCAACCAGGTCAACAAGGATATCCCTGAGGTTCTCGGCACTGCGAACGATCTCAATGATATAATTCGCCATTGGTAGCCCTAACATCCTCTCTAGAGCATTGTGTAAGCTCAACCCTGCCCCCTCGCTGCTGGTAAACACTCCAACTAGGTCAAGGCCAGCCTTAATGATTGGCCCGAACACATCGGCGAGCTTGCCGCCAATATCAATGGCTAATTGCATCCCTCCCGCCAAGGCATTTGCAAAACCTTCGAGTGCCTTTTGTGCATCAGCAGAGCCTAGCCAATCAAGGATACCTTGCAGCTTGTCCTTCAAGACCTCAAACAATGGTGCTGTCAGTTTTCTCTGCGTTGCTCCCCACCAATCTGATAAATTGCTCATCATTCCTTCAAATGTCTGTGACTGAGCTTTCATCATCCCGCCAAACTTGCCCCGCACGTGCTCTTCGAGAATGGTAAATGCCTGACGTGCTGGGGTGAGTAGTTCGCCTGACTTACTGAACTCCAGGCCCCAGGAAGCCATCTGCTCACGAGTGGCGATGCCCAACTCTTGGAATCGCTGAATGGCCTCGCCTGTGGCGCCCGATGCGAATTTGCCGAACGTGACAGCTAGTTCCTCAAAGTGCGTTCCTGTGCCTGATGCCACATCACCGATTGTTTCCCTGATTTGCGCTGCACTCACGCCGAAGCGTTCTGCGGTATCCTTGGAATCGAGGCCAAACGCAGTTAGAACCTTATCGGCGCGCACTAATTCGGGTAATTCGAAAGGCGTCTTTTGCCCGAAATCGGCTAACTCTGCCAACCGGTCTTTGGCCGCTTCGGAGGAACCCAGCAACACGCCAAACTGCACATTGTAGCGTTCGAACTCGGCATTACCAGACACCAATCCGCCCACGAAGCCGCCCACTGTGTCGGCAAGCGCCTTGATACCGAATGCGCCCATCCCGACTTTAGCAAGACCGTCTACCAAGCCGCCGATGTTTTTCGTGAGGCTTGATGTATGCGTCGCTGCTGTCGTGAACTCCTGCCCCATCTTGGCCGCGCCCTTGGTCGCATCCTCAACGGCAGGCGGAAGCCCTTTGAGTGTAACGTTTAGGTTCTTTATTACGGTCGTCGCTGAGTCCTGCGCGATTATTTTCAGCGCAAGCTCGGAGCTACTCATTATGTGCTCGCCTCACTTCCTCGGCTCGATTTAGTAGTTGCATCGCAAAGCGTAACTCCCTTGCCGGCATAGCCCGCAATTCCTCTAGTTTGTATGCAGGGAAAATCTGACATATCTGCGCGCGTTCATATAAGCCCACCAGGCAGGGGTCAGGGCTCGCATCCATACCCGTTAGCCACCTGGTGAACTCACTCAGTTTTTTTCATCGATGACCGTCACTTTTTGCAATGATTCAATCAGAGACTTGAACTCAGCAGGTCTGAGTTTTCGCAATCCTGCCCTATCCAGGTCACCGCCACTTATGACGCTGGCTATCGCGTCCATGATCGTGGACAATTGGTCTGATTGCAGATCCTCGAAAAAGCCCATCGTTATTGCATCGGGATCAACGATGATATGCTTACCCGCGAGCGGTCCCTGCAGGTCGATTCTCATTCCTTCTACCATAAATCCTCCTATTCCTTTCTCTACTCAACCTATACAACTACCCTGCTCAGCGCGCCCGAGCCTTCGAGTTTGATCGTCGTAGTCGCCAAATCGCCCACTTTGCCCCCCATCGGCGGATAGGTTGCGAGCAGTGCGTTGCCCTCATAACTCGGGTTAGTCGCTGCCTTTGCCGCACTCGTGGCCCTGGTTGTCACTGCGAACGCAGCGGCTCCAACAAGCGGGAATAGCGTCGCATCGACTGAACCAGCGGCGAAGTCCTGACGAAACGCGACATCCATCGACCAGTCCAGCAAGCCAGGGAGCTTGGTCTTGGTCGCATCGCTCGAACTGGTCTGCTCTTTGATTTCTGCCGAGTAGTTGACGGTTACACTCTCCACGTGGTCAGACAGGTCGACCGCATTGATAGTTACTTGCGGCGATTTCAAAACGAATTTTGCCAAAATAGCACCTCCTTAAATTATTGCCATGCCGATTTGAACCGTGAACGACGGCCCAGCGCCGCCGATTGTCCACTTTGCGCGCCACCAGGTATCAGTGATTGGGCCTGCGATGGGAGCCAACCACAGAGCACCAATAGCAGTCATTTGCGTGAAAGTTGCTCGCGTAATCGGCGTTGCAAAGCCGCCTGCATCATCGCTCTCGATGGTCACATCCAGTGTCGAAGCGGCGCTGGCAGCCACAACGTGTAGGAAAGCGTACAATCTCTGCGTCGCGAGGATTGCGCCCAGGTTGTAACCCGTGCCGTTGCCTGTGGCCGCTTTTGCACCTGTGCCCAGACAGGTTGCGCGAATCAGCGGGCCATCGCCATCGACCTTGACAGTGAACGGCGTGACATCGCCAATCTTGCCGAGCGGGTTATAGTTCGCCTCAACAACCTGCCCAGCATAGCCGATTTCGCCCTCGGCGCCAGCGATTGGCCAGATGCTCATGATCTCATCGGCTAGAGCCAATTTGTCGAAGAGCGTTTTATCCACGCCACTGTTAGGTGCAGCGAGATTGTCAAAAAAGCCCTTATGGTCAGCGGAGAAGTCGACCAGGCCAGGCAGTTTTTCCTTGCTACCTCCGCTGGCATAGGTAGTTACGTCCTTGATCTCGGCACTATATGCCAGACCCAATTCGTTGACATCGCCCGACAGGTTGTAACCGCCGATAAAGAGCTTACAGTTCTTATAGACTTGTTTCGACATCAGCACTCACCTCCTCGCTACTCTCGGTTTCCTGTGGCTGCTGCAGTTCTGGCTTGGGTTCAACCGCCGCCTCTTCTTGCACCTCTGCCAGCGCACCAATCCCTGTCAAAAACTCCCGAAAATCAGGATCAATCTCAGCGCTGAATTCCTGCCCTGGCTCTATACGCTCGGAGCCGACATAGAAAGCCTGCGTGCCGATGTTCTGATATTTCACGTGACCACCTCCAGGTCAAACTTCACGCCGATGTATTCACCAATCCCCGCAACCTCCATAGGCCCATAGTCCCTCCAGCGACGTACAATTACATCCTCGACCGTGCCGTTGAGTGTCGAATCTGCCTCAATCGCCGCCTTGACGCTATCTGCGCCCGATTCGCCCAGGTAAGCATCTAGCTTATTTTGGCCTCTCACAAAGCCTTGCTCGATTGGCGCAACCAGCATCGTTACTTCAAAGAGGATGCGAGGATCATCTCCCGCCGTTTGGTGAAAATCACCCTGTACTGGCCGCACAATCGCAGCGGGACAGTTCAGTTGATCGGGCCAAACATCATAGCAACGCAGACCGTTGATGGTTTTCAGATTCGTCTGTATGCCCTGGCGGATGGCTGTGAGATTCACGCCGCCCACCTCTGTTCAATTTGCTTGGCTGCCGCATCCAGAAACTTAGTTGCCATCTTCGCCAATCCGCCGCGAGCTCCGCTGAACCATTTGCGCGTCGGCTTGCCTTGGCGTCTGCCTGACCGATAATGTAATGTCGCCTGGCTGTCCCAGGTCTCAACAACCTTGGTTCGTATGCCTGACCATGGCTTGATTAGAGCGCCTGTTTTTCTGTTTATGCGAGTAGACTTATAAGTTTGCCATTCAAGCCGGGTACCCGATTTCTTGCCCTTGCCAGCCTCCAGCGCGAATGGGTAACGAAAGCCCTTATTCTCTGCGGTGGCTGTTACTAACCCCCAGAACGGAATCGGGTTCGCATCCATCTTGCCTGTTACGCTGACAGCCAATCGCCCTTTCCCCCATGGCGCCCGCTTCTGCACTCGACCTTCGAGGAGGTCGATCAACTTCTTAAATGCCTCACGGAAAGGCTGAGCGTAAATCGGATCTGATTCACGCAGTTTGGGCAGTATTTTGTTGAGACCTTCAACCTTTGCTGAAATTACTGGCATCAACCCACCGTCAACTTCCTGTAGTACGCGATCTTAGACTTCGCTTCCAAGTCTCCACGCCTCACGGTCACAGTCCCCATTTCCCCGCCCTGGATGCCCATCGGTGCATCTTTGTGGCGAAACAGAAAAGCCGCATAGAGCAAACAGCCTTCGACAATGGCTTTCGGAATCGTTGAGCCATAGCCAAACTTGCCGATGATTTTGACACCCTTGGAGACACCTGCAGGAAACGAGTAGTTGCCATTTGGCGCCACTGACAACTTGGTATATGGCTCCCCGTCGAGTGCTGCGTTATAGGGCTCCAAGTCGTAATCCGTCGCCGCCCAGGTTCGCTCGTAGACCCTGTCCCCGTCCTCATCGGTCTGCAGCGTCGAGATCGAGATTATGTCATCGTCGGGCAGCAGGTAATCTGAATTGCGTGCCGTGTAGTAGCGCGTTTCGTCGACAGCAGTCGTGTAGAACCGCCGCTTGCATTCGTTATCGATCCACCTGGAAGCGTCCTCGATCTTGGATTCGAGAGTTGCGTCGTCGTTGCTGTCGGTGATCTTCAAATCATTTTTAAGCGTCGCTAGGTCGGTGTAGCCATTGGTAATAGTCATCTCGCACCTATGTCGTTATGTCTGTCTGCACGATAGCGATGCCGCTTAGAAGCGTCACGATTCGTCCATTTGTCAGAGTTGCCTGAACATCGAAGGGCCACTGCCCAGGCTTCATAGTCGCTGTCTGTGCTGCTGTCGGCTCGATTCTCACTTTCTTACCTGCCCCGCTCGCCACCACAACCGAGCCAGTAACCGACGCACCCGCGATCTTGGCCTTGATGCTCGCGCCTGTAAGGTCAGGCCAACTCACATTTGTATCTGTCCAGTCAATCGCACGACCATCGGCGCTGTTGTAGTCATCGCCAATATGAATCGTGATATCGCCATTACCTGCGACAATTGACGTTGTGCTGATTTGCCCGCTACCGATCCTGCCCAATGCTGCGCCTGCTGTCCCGCTGGCATATGCCCCAGGCACGGTGTTCAAGAGCGGATCGGCTACTGTGCCCGCTGTCTGCAATAGTTTTCCTGCGGAGCCCGCGATGTCGTGCTGACCCGCAAGAACCTCGTCGTAGACCGCATCGGCAATAACTGCTGCGCTAGGAGGCGCTGTGTAACTGGCTGCGGCTAATCGCGTGCTTGTGGCCACATCGGTTTTAGCAAGGATCGCGGCGATGCTCACATTATCCGGTGATGTGTATCCCGCTGCCGCCAACCTGGAACTAATTGCTGCGTCTAAATCCTCAATGCCAGCTCGCCCAACAATCCATAAAGCGGGCAGGTGTTGCTGTTCAACCGTCGTATCAGTGGTCTTGAATACGGCTAGATACTCGCCCTCTGTTGTGACTGAAGCAGAAGCAAGGGTATAGGAATATAAACCACCACCGATTTCTGTTGTGGTGCCATCCGTGACAATCTTTGTGCCTGCAGGGTTGTAGACATCAACAGTCGGCGTGAGCAGCGTCTTACCAACCTTTGATGCAACGAAGAAGGCGACGAACTTGACTGAGTTGTTGAGTTGTTCTAGCATAGGGGTCTCCTAAAACGACTTCGGCGTTACATCCATCCAAGCGTGTGTCCTATAGGTCTCAGGCCCGACATTCATGCATTTACGCCACAGCCTGCCACCTATCTCTACCTCTCCGATCACCACGTAGCCTTGGCCCTCTGGCCCGTCGTAGGTATCGACCCTCGTGGCGATCTCCATCGAGGATGGTAATGCTACGCCGAGAGCATTCCAATTTTCAGCCTCATCGGTCGGCTTCACGGTTGTATCTGGCGGCGCCGCCTTGCCATCGGCGGGAGTGACCGCATGTGTCCTAAGTCCTTGCCAGTAGCGACCGTGTTGCCTTTGATAGTTAGGCTGAACTCCAGTCAAGCCCAGGAGCAAGTTGCCGAATATACTGTTCGCTTTTGTTTCTATGCCTGCTGGCATGTTTGGTAAAGGCATCTTATCTCCTATGCAGCAAAGGGGTATTCATTGCCGTTGCCGTTGTTGTACCATTCTGTTTGTTCGTCAGCGGACAACAATCGTTTCCAAATACCAACGGCATCCACCAAGCCACCTAGAAAATCCACACTGTTAGCAAAGGCCCCTATCCGAAATTGCGATGCTTTGGTAGCACCTGGAACTGTAGTTGTCACTGTATTCGCTGCACCATTGTTGACCCTAATGCATATTTGGTTGGCAACAGAATCGTGCCAGAACAGGATGCCGTACCACGTGTTTAATACAGGAGAACCTAAATTGTCAGCCTTCACGTAATTTGTGCCTTGGAACTCGACGATTATGCGGTCAAGGCTAAGGTGATAGTAACAAGAATATTCCCGCTGTGTGCCTAAATCATCCTTCGCAATAATTACCCTGTGGTCGGTCTTGTTATCCAATTTGCACCAGAAGCCAATCGTCCAATCTATGTCCCCAGTACGAACATCAGCATTGTCCAGGATACTCAGGTATTCGCTGTTTGCGGAGACGAACTGAGCGCAATTGCCGATCTTCCCGACCGCTTGCCCGACAGTGTTGTTATCCGTCAGATCATTCCCCCTGCCTGTCGCATCCACTCTCGTCCCTGTGGCTTCTTCAAGTTTCCAGTATGCGACGAGGTTGTTGAGCAATGGAGAGCGTTTCTTCATCGCCATCCCTAACGGTGTCAATGTGCCTCGTAATACTGTGAGCAAGGTAGTTCTCCTAAATGACTTCCAGCCGCTCTAATGCAGATACCCGATGGCGCAGATACAAAATCACCACGCCGCCCTTGGCGTTACCCGCCGATATAAACATGGAATGTTCCGCTCTTGACATTGCCGCCCTGTGCAATCTCGATTTTGATCCGCTCTTTAGCGACGGTGGACGTCACCTCCACGGGTTCACCCGCGGCCGCATAGAGTGACGCCACGCCCGCCGTGTCGCTCGTCGCTGCCCTCGGATAGACCGTCTTCGATGCCGCAACGTTGCTTTCCTGCCAGATGGTCAGCCCGCTGGCCTCGGCGGTTATCGTGACGTCCACCGTCGCATCGTATGGCGTCACGCTGTCTGCGACATAACGGACCGCCTGCACGAAGCCATTAGCGAGCCCCGTGTAGCCTGTGCCCGTGCCACCTGCAGCCGTTACGATAGTTACCTCGTGCCTTTCAATGTAGGCCATTTGCCACCTCGTTAGGGGCAGGGATTAGCTGCCCCGTATGTCTAGTCGCTAACCACATAATCTAGGAAGACGTTGAACTTCCCAGCGGTAAATGCCTGAGCCGCAATAGTCGCCGTGATCTGCCTAGCAACAGTCAATTTGATGCCAGTGCTTTCTGGTGTATTGTTTTTGGGTATGATGGCATGCTTGCCAGCGTTCCACGGGTTGCTCACATCGCTAACAGCGATAGCGGAAACGATGTCATTCGCACCCTCAACGCTGATAGCCATTGTTCCTGCGTTGGCTCCTGCAGTCGTACAGGTCGTCACGACATCAACAAAGCCGCCGATAACGATAGCGTTGATAGGTAGCGTTACTCCGAGACCAATAGCACCGATTGCCCCACCATTGACTGCAAAATCATATCTCGCCTTGGCCGTTCGCCGCATCATCAGGCCCGTATTGGCGGCGTTGCTCTCATCGAGTTTATTGATCTCGGCGGACGTCGCGGTAAGAGCAGTGGCGCTGAGTAGTTTGACCGTTGATCCGGCCTGAGCGTCCAGGACGCCGCCAGATTCAATGGTTTGGGTTCCGCCGGAGGCGATTACCTGCTCGTCGCCACCCTGTTTGCGATATACCTTTGGCTGGTAGGTTATATCTGACATTTGCCTTACCTCCCTAGTTGCCCCTCCGGCGAGCCAGGCAAGCCCACCGGAGGGTAATCATTTAAGATGGGGATTACTGACAGGGCACTGAGACGATGGCGCCAGTCGAAACGAGCGTCGCATCTTGCGTGACAGGATACTGCTCACCATCCGTCAACGCACAGACAATAGCATCGATGGTGATGTTTTGCGCCGCACGCACAACAGCAGCTCGCATAAAACGCAGTGCTTCGCTCGGGTTCACGACTTCAATCACGGCAACCTGGCCATCATCGTCATCTGCAACCGAAATCGTAGCGTTGGTGATGTCCGTTGCCGCGCCAAAAGCGCTGTTGACATGGCCCTGGACTTTGAAGGTGCAGGTCGCACCGGCGACGATGGCGCCGAACTTGGCGATAAACCTGATGCGTCGGTAACCCCGGGTATCGATTGCCGTGCCTGTGAGAGTGTCGCCAGTGCCAGCCGCTTGGTAGCCCATCGCGGGCGCATATTTGGAATCATATGCTGAATTTCTTTCCACGTTCGTAACCTCCTCTGAGCGCCTATGCACTCACTACTTGCAGTTTGATGGCCTCAAAATTGAGGACCGCGCCACCGACACGCTTGGTGGTATAGAACTTGACGTACCCCTTCGTCGTATAGGGATCGCGCAGCACGCGAATACCGAGCCTGTCGATGATCTGGTATGCTGCACGGAAATCGCCGAAAACGACGGGAAGGGCACCCCCTGCAACTGCAGCCATATCAGCCATGTCGACGACAGGGAAGCCAAGCAGGGTCGCTGAACCTTTGAGTGAGAAATCTGGCCGCCAGAGGTAGTTCCCTTCGCCATCCTTGAACTTCCGAATGGTGAACTGAGTAGCACGCCGCATCCCGAAGACGGCATTTGCTGTGTATGGGTCTTTGAGCGATGCCACCAGGTCGATGAGCCCATCGGCTGTCAATGCAGCCGCATTGCCCGACACTACCTGCTCGATCACATCCCAGGTCGCAGCACTCGGCGTGCCTGCGGCATAAGTCGTGAACCCGCGCGGTTTTTGGATGCCTGTGCCGCTGACAAAGGCCGTATTCTCCGATCTGGCAAACTTGTCGGCGACCTTGCCCGCCAGCCGACCCTCGACGTCGACATTCGCATCGTCGAGGAGTTTTTGCGTTTCCCGCGGCTCGGCATACTGCTCGTGTACGGGGATTTTCCAGTTGCCGACCGATGGCGTATCGGTGTTACCGCTCCTGGTCGCAGTCTCTCCAACCCAGGAGGCCCCAGCCTCGTCAAGGTCATTTATGCCCTCAAGGCTGTCGGTCGAAATGGTCTGGACGCTGGCCAGGCGGCGAATGGGGGAAGTCTCCATAATCAGCGAGACGATGCGCCCCGTCGCATCAGGGCTGACCATGTAACCGCCATCGGGCGCGGATTGGACGCTCATTTCGTTGAGCATTCGTAGGCTGTCGCCTGATGCTCGATCTCCGTGGCGCATCCAGTCGCGGAAACCCCTGTTGTAGTCCTCGATGAGTTTCAGATCCACGTCACCAGGATCGACTTCACGGTGCTGGACCGTACCCTGCCATAGGGCGTAAATCCGCATTTGCTCATCAGTGTAGCGACTGCCTCGGATTCCGCCCGCCTGTGGACGGTTCAAACGCGTCTCCATGTCATCCATTCGCTGCGTGAGCGTGGTCTGGAGGCGGTCTACTGCGGCATTGACGTGGTCAACCTTTGCGCTGGTTTCGGCCGTTGCCTGGCCATATTTCTCGATTTCGGCCAGTCGTTGGTCGTTCTGGAGCTTGAATTGCTCGAATTGCGAGCGGATCTGATCGATGATTTCCCTTGTTTCAGGCATTGTGCCCTCCTAAATCAAAACTTTGATCGCGTCCCTCAGCGCCAGAAGGTCGACCACATCCCGCGCCTCGTCCTCGCGCTCAATATGAGCCCAGGCTGCGGCCACAAATGCCTTTGCCTGGCTCCGCGTGAGCCCTGCATCTCGCAGAGCGTGTTCTATATCTCGCTTGGTAGGTTGATGATTAGTGGATGCTACCGCTTTGAGTAGTTCCTCGGGCGGGTGATTGAACATTGACAGATCGAACGCGTTCTCGGCGGTGGCATCGCCAGCCACCTGGTCAGCCAGTCCCGCATCCACTGCCCCTTGATCGGTGTACCAGGTCTCATCGAGCATCCTGTTGCGCCAATCGCGCACCGAACCGCCCGCCCTCTCGGCATAGACGCCGGCGATGGTATCCCCGAGTTGGTCCAGTACATCGGCGGTCTTGCGCATATCCTCGGCATTCCCAAAGGCGAGCCCGGAAGGATCGTGAATCATCATCGTCGAGTGTTTGGCCATCGTTATGCTGTCGCCTGCCATCGCGATAACCGAACCGATGGACGCTGCAAGACTATCGACCTGCACATGGACATTGGCAGCGTGTTGTTTCAAGCCGTTATAGATTGCTATCCCATCGAACACATCGCCGCCCGGCGAGTTGAGATGCAGGTTGATCGCACTCGCCTTGACCGCCTGCAGGTCCTTCACGAAATCGGCAGCCGTAAGGCCCCATAGGCCAATCTCATCATAGATGTAAATATCCACTGGCTCATCGGCCTTGTTCTCGACGATCTTGTACCAATCCCGCCGACTGCGTTGGTTGAATATCCGCGCTCGACTAATGCTATGCGGCACTTGTATCATTTGCGCCTCCATCCCCAGCCGATTTCATATTCATCGGCTGCAATATCTCATCTAGCCCGTCGACTGGCTCAAGGTTTTCACGTCGGCGAATCTCATTACGACGCATCCAAGGCGCAGGCCCGCCAGCAGCCATTTGGTAAGCCTTATAGCGTTCCAATGTCGTGCCCCGTAGCAAGGCGTCAAAGTTCAATTCTGCGTAGATGTTGTTGGTGACGATTACTTGCTGATTCACGGCATACTCCCACCGCATCCCCCAGGGCATTAGAGCATCAGTGACATGCTCGATGCTTTCCTGCTCGATATTTGAAAACGTAGCCCTGGATAGTTCCGCTATCTTATGCGGCTTCAGACGAAACCAGCGGCAGACCTCCAACACCTCAAACGTTCGGGATTCAAGGAATTGCGAATCCTTATTCGTCAGGCTGATGGGCGAATAGTCCATGCCCTCTTCAAGGATCAGTGTCTCGTTCGAGTTTTCGCCGCCGTGTTTTTCCTTCAATTCGCCTTTCAGGCGCTCATATCCAGCCTGGCTCAATATCCGCGGGTGTTTGAATATCCCGCTCGGCTTCATCCCGTTGCCGAAAAACGTTCCCGCATGGCGGCTGGCCCCAAGTGCTATACCGAGCGTCTGGCGAGCGTATGAGACAACCGACACCCCAATAGGGCCATCTATTGTCAGTCCTGGCAGGTGGAATATCTCGCGCCTGGTCATCGTCTCTTCTTTGCCCGATGTCATCATAGCCTGCCGACCATCGGAGTAGATCTCTGATCCAGTCGGCATCGTAACGTGGTAGATAAGCTCGAAATCTGCCAATTGCTCAACGCGCACGCGGCCAGGGTGGAGCGGCAGGAGCTCGCGGACCTGGCCGTTGACGACATTCTTGAGAGCATAGCCGTTGCCCCTTAATAATGCGCAAGCCGTCAGGTACTCACGAAATTGCTGGCTTGTTTGGTAAGAGTTAGGCTTATCATGCAGCAATCGCCAGAATGGCGACGTAGTGAGTTTCTGTCGCTCATGCTCTGTTGATTGCTGATAGATCATAAACGGCAGTTTCCCGATATCCTCGGCAATCACGCGAACACAGGCAAACACCGCCGCAACCTGCAATGCGTTCGCTGGCGTGATGCTGATGCCTGCCCACGATTGATTCATCCCCATCCGAAGAAACGCATCGAGCCCTGACGATGTAGCGATATTGCGTGGTCTCAGCAGTATGCCCACTTCACATTCTCCAAACTGCCAGAACAAGTAGGGTTACGCCGACGGCGATGAAGCCCGCTGGCAGATATGCCAGGCCCGCGCCAAAACCCAGGGATGCGATGCCGAGCAAAATGAATGCATCCTGTCTGTCGACGGCACTTAGCAGCTTTCTCATACGGTGAGCACTCCGCGGTCTTCGTAGACGCTCCTTTGGCTCACACCCGCTGCCAACGCCACGTTCCGCGCCTCCCAACTCAACGCTGCAGCCATCGCTGCATCGATCTTGTGTGGCGAGTCTTTGCGCTCCTTGTAGATCACCCAAAAGTGCTCGCCGTTCTCATCGCGAGTGGCTATTTCTCGCCGACAAGCGTTGCCGATGTGCTGACCGAATATCCTATTGCCATCGTGCGAGAGCTCACCCTTCAGGATCGCATTTGAGTAGCTCCGTATCACTGGCCCCATGCGACTCCATACGTTCGTCCTAAACTGCCAGACCCTATCCGTGCCATCTCGGTTCTTGCGATACTGCCCTGCCCACTTAGCGACATACGTTTCCCAGTAAAAGGGGTCGGCGTACATCCGCCACACATCCCAGTGAGCAAAAGCGTAGGCGATTTTGTCCTCGACTTCGTGCTCGGGAACCTCCCATCCCTTGACGCCAACAGGATGCTCCCAAATCCCGATCAGGAACTGGAAGCCGCTGGCGATATGCGTCCCAACCAGCGCTGTGCTGTCGCCACTTCGTGAGCCATCGAAGCCGAGCGTTATCAGTTCGCCGTCAGGCACGATGTAATCGGGCTTAACTAACGTTTTCCAAATCTCAGCATCGAAGGCTTTGTCGGACGCACGTACTAGGCGATTCAGCCAAACACGTTCGAGGTAGGCCCGATCGACAGTCGGATCGTCCCACTGCTCAACAATGCCGTCGATGTCACTCCATTCGGCTATTGGGCCAGAGGCCTCGAGCACTGCGGCTTTGATGCTCTCCTTGCTGTCCAGTTTGTGCTTGTCGCTGGCCTGACGATGGAAGAAGAACAACTTCGCATCCTGAATCTTGCCATCCGCTACCTGCCTGGCATACTCCATCGTATCCTCGGCAACGCTTCCCTCACCAGGAGCTGGCGCTGTCGTGGTTTCCAATGACCAGGCGTCGGCGAGCTTTCGCTTGGGGATGTTGGCCTGCATCGTCCTGTGTGCCTTTTTGAGCCTATCGAGCACAAACCGGTGAGTTTCGTCGAAATGCTGAAAGGTGGTCCGCGCACCATCATTGCTGTTGGGAGAGGTGGCCAGGGGCACGCACTTACCAGCTCCATCTTTCCGCATAATCCGCCCGAGCCCAATGTCAAAATCATTGGCAAGTGAGCAGTTTTCCAGGATCGCTTTCAGAGCTCCATATGCGAGTTCCTCAGTTTGTTCCTCGGTGTAGGCGACCATCGGAATAAACGGGTCTATTACGGCCACGCCGACAGGATTCCCGTCAGCGTCGAATCCATCGCATCTTACCGGGCCATCTGGATGCAACTCACAAGCAGCTATCCAGGCGGCGAACTCGGTTTTCGCGGAGCCCTTACGTAGCGAGATAGCCACGCGCTTGAAGCGACGTCGCCCTGCTTGTGGATGGTCAGGGGGAAACACCTCATACATACGGTATATGAGTGCCCGCTTCTCGCCGTCGAGCCGAGCTGGCTGTCCGCGCAAGTCTCCAGGGCCATGCACCAGATATGCTTCAATGAACTCGCAGACCTGCGGCCCGAGTGTCGGAAACGGTATAGGGTCTAAGCTTGGAACTACGAGAGTGCTCATACTACGCTCAGCAACTTTCGCGGATCATCGCTTGTCGGCTTCTGCACTCGCTCGGAAGGTCGACGCCGCCTCGTCGCATCTTCCACCTTCTCGACCTCCCATTGGAGGCGTCTCCGGTCTATTGGGCTCAAACCGAAGCACTGCCTCTGCAAGCGAATCTCCCCAGCTAATTCCTTTGTCGGCTTGCGCCAGAACTTATCAACCAAAACGGCTAGGATGAATAATCCATCCAGGTCGGCCTCCAAATATTCAGGCACCATCGGAGATTGCCAGATGCGTTGCCACCATTCTTTAGTCAGATAATGCCACTTGCGCCTTTTTGGTAGCGGCGGAATATCTCGCTCTATATCAACCTCTGGGCTCAGGATAGCCCTGGTTGCTACCTTGTTTCGCCTCTGTCTCAATTTTGGATCCTTGGGTATTGGGCTTGGCATTCAAAAATCCTCAGCTCGTACAAAATGTATTCGGGCTGGACAAGCGGTTTCTGCGGTCAGTCTGTAGAGATTTGATCCCCCCTACCGTCGCACACTCTCCCTCATCGTCTTCGCGCTATGACACCGCTTGCATAATGCCTGATAGTTGCTCTCATCATCAGCGCCGCCCTGTGATAGCGGAATAATGTGGTCAAGGTCGGTTGCCAACCTGCCGCAACCACAAGCACAGTACGGATGCTCTTTCAAGAACCTTGCTCGTCGTAGTCTATGCCCAGCACCGTATCCCCGCTCCGTCGCCGTTCCCCGTCTCGCATCGTATTGCTGCATCTGCGTTCGGCGATGCAGCCCACATCTGCCGCCGATCTCTGCAGCGTTTGGGCATCCTGGCTGTTTACAAGGTGTTGATATCCTGCCTGACATTCAATCCCCTTCGGCTCCCATCCACATTGCAGACACTGTTTCTCCCCGTAGTTACTCAGGACCTGCCCGCCGCAATGCTGACACTTCTCGGTCGGAGGCACATATAACCTCCCGCTCTCACGTGATACTCCGCCTCAGTCACAGTTTGCCTTTCGGGCAACTGGGACCATTCCCCCTCGCAAGTTCGACATACCCTGACTGGTTGGCTAGTTCGAGGATGGATGACATAATATCGCTTGTTGACCAGCATGCCGCATTCATCGCACTTGAGCATCAATCCTCCAGAAAATGCAAAAACCGCCACCTTCAAACTCGATAAGAGTTGAAAAAATGGCGGCTAGAAGAAGCCACGCAAATGCTATTCGATTACATCTATTATAGCGAGCAGGCAGGGTTTGTCAAGATGCTTTTGACTGCTTTGCAGGATGAATATTCAGTTCTCCGCAACGATGGCATTTCTGCTCGACGTGTCCAGTGACAATGATCTCCCGTCGCTGGTGGACGATTATCACCTTGCCCGCTGCGACAATCCCCAGGCTTTGATTACATTTTACGCAGTGCCACACGTTCAACAGCCCTCTCCCCGCCTAACACATTCTGCCCTCATCGCCACTCACCCCAATTATGTCTATGTGTTCAGCGCAGTTCGCGCCCTAGCTCCTGCTTCATACTCAGCCTCACTAATCTCCATCGACTGGTTGACATGGTGCCTGCGCGGCCCCTTCTGCCAGTTCTGCTGGTCAGCATAGAACCTCAGCGCCGTCTCGGCTTGCTCCAACTTCAGCTTCATCCCCTCCAACTCGTGCCGCCGCAAATTGTCGCCACGTTGTACCATAGCTAGATAACTTTCTGTCTCATTTAGCTTCTGGCACAGCCTGTTCCGCTCCTGCTTGATGTGCTCCAAATCCCTCTGCACAGCGAGTATGATAGGCTTGGCTTCCACTCCCAGTTCTATCGACTTCGTAGCTGTACAGCAGAGAGCAACGATTTCATCCCATCTTTGCAGTTCCCAATTGGACATCGGCCTGTATGTTAAGTCGCTCATCATTCCTCCTAATTGTGTGGCGCCCGGCGGACTTTGTCCCTTGAACCACTTCACCGTATTCTTTTTTATTTTTGCTCTTGTCGCTCGCCGCCGGGCACCTGTGTCATTAGAGTGCAAGATATGTGGATCCACCGCACGCACTACACCTTTATCACCCCCTTTTCTCACACCGAATCTATCAGTAATGGCTGCACCGCACCGTCACACATAATCTGCGGCAGCAGCCGATCACCCCGTACTTCATCACCATCCCAACCATCTGGCCACGTTCTCGCCTTGATCAACTCCGTGATCCGCGCCAACTCTTCGTCATTGATCAGCGAAACCTCGGGCCGACCTTCCATGATGGCGGCAATATTGATATCCTGCTGGATTTGGAGCACCTGCTCCAATCCAAACTTCCGCGCCTCGAACGTGAGCGGCCCCATCCTCATTGGATTCGAGGATAGATGTCCGTTTTTCTTTAGTTCGCCGTTCTTGCGCAACCGATATTGTGGCTTCTTCAACTCCGCATAAATTGGCTTTAACCGCTTCAATGGTGCGAGGTAGGCCCATTGCGGCAATCTCAACACCGTATCCAGCGCGACATCGCGACTTGCCAGGTTGCAGCCGACACAGCCAGTGCGAGCATTGATCTCCTGCGCCTCATCACCCCCGTAGGATTCGGCGATCGCTCGCGTCGGGAAGCCGAGGGATGGCGAATGGAACATCAGCCAATTCCAGACTAAGCAAACCCTCCAATGGATGATGGGAGCGAGAGTATCCGCGATCGCTTCTGGTGTTGATTCTTGGAACCAGCCCTGGCCGCACTCAGCGCCATCTCGCGAGCAAGAGACAGATATCCTCGCATCCCTGGCAGCACTCTCGCCTAGCCTGACGCCTGTGAGCATCAAGAGCTTTTCGCCTACCGAGTCGCGCAATCCCTGAAGGGCTTTCATCATCGGTTCGATCTTTAATTGCGGGGTACACCAGCGAAACCTATTCTTGGGCGGAGGCACACCACGCCCGAATATATAGACGAAGAAACGATCATCCAACTCGGGTAGCACGATCTGCGTCTTGATGCCTCGTCGCCGCAACTCTGACAGAATGCCCATCGCACTGGCTTCTAGCGGAGGCAACTCCATCCTGGTATCGGCGTACAAAACGGTCAACGATGCTGGCTTAGGGACCCGCCCGCAGTCGAGCAGATATATAACCACGCTCAGCATCGTGCTGGAGTCTTTGCCGCCACTGTAGGCCAATCCCCAGTGTCTATAACGCTCGCCGTAAGCTATGAGCGATTGCTCTGTCAGGCTCAGGCATTCAGCGAGGCTTAAGCGGTCTGCCTCGAAAAGGCTGATGTTTCTCGTGGGCATTGCGTCCAGTGCAATCTCAGCTCGCAGATTCATAGTTTCGAAGGCCCTCCTAGCCGTTTATGCAACTTCGTCTGACGCAAGAACTCCAGTACCGATAGCTCCACGGCCCCCGCCTCAATCGCCTTTTCCCGTTGCGCTGGCTTCAGGTCGTAGTGCGGCAGAAGATGATGCTTTTGATACCACCTGCTCCGCAGACCGATCTTGCGAGCGAAACGATGCAAGGCGTAGAGGTTCTTGGAATCGGTCGGATCGGTGTAGAGATGGCGCCAGGTGCTGACCTTGCCGTTCTTGCCCTTCCAGTCCCTTGGGAAGTCAACGTATATGGTCACCATGGCCGCATCTCCCTTCGTACTAGTCCCACGCCAGCGCAACCTGAGCTCGCGGGTTCTCTGCGTCAATCATCTTGTAGCCGTGCTGCTCAACAATGCGCTTATCGTCGAAGCCCAAGGCGATTGCCAGAGCATCCTGCAAGCACTTGAACGCATTATCCAAATCGCGCTCTCGCTTTACCCAAAGGCGTAGCGTCAAACGCAATGGCCCAGTCTCCGGGATATGTGGCCTGCCCTTTGTGAGCACGACCATCTGCACCAACTCGCGGTAACTCCTGACCTCGGGCCTCAGTTCCCTGCCAACGTAGTAGGCGCCCTTGCTATTCCGGCGCGGAGCTGGCTGGTACAGGTGATTCGTGCTCGGTGGCGCGGGCAGGACCAGGCGATATTCCATCTATCCCCTTCCTCCGTCCGAAAGAACTTCACCCGTCTCCTCGTCCACCTTTCGCGCCACCATCCCCGCGATCGCGGCGGTCAATTGGGTGCGCGATGCTATAGCCCCGCCATCCAAGAAGGCGAGTTGCTCGAATGCGTGCGCCACCCGCTTGATGTCGTTCTTCCAGAGCCCGTATCGCTTCACCTCGGCTGCGAACATCTCCACATCGTGGCCGTTGAGTTTGGGTTTGCCGTCGTCCTGGCCAGCGTGCAGCAGCTCGTGATACACCATCGCCTCGACTTGGTGGCGCGTGAGTTTGTAAAGATTCGTATGATCGGCGGCGAGCCAGATGATCCATTCGCCCTCCCCAAAGTGCTTCACGAGGCCTGAGGGCTTCACGCAACAGCCCAGCCTCACGTGACTGTGGGACTTCCCGCCCTCGCGCTTCCACAGGTAAATGATCGGTATCGTCTTCAGGTGCTTAAACTCCTCGTACCTACCAATCAATCGGTGCGCGATTACGTCCAAATCTGGTGCGGGCAGATAGTCGAGTTTTCCATCATCGTCAGTGTCAAAGAAACTCGCGTTCGGTGCCCAGTAGACCTCCTCGAGATCCATGTCCAGCCTACCCCGCATCGCATTGCGCATCGTAGCGAGGAGCCTCTCGGCTCGGGTGCGCGGTTCCTCGGTTTGGGTTTGATCGACTGCTAGCATCGTTCTTCCCTCCCTTTCGTTTTTGTGCGATATTATTTGCAGATTTCCGAAAACCCTAAATTATGGTAATTTGATAATTTACTTGGAGCCCATAACTCGCATCATCAGTGCTGGCCGCTGCCAGGTTCGCGCCAGGTTTTTCCAATCCTGGCTGTAGTCGATCCAATGATCCGCCGGCTGGTAAAGTTGGGCGAAGGGTGTGGCGCCAATCTCCCATATTCGCCTAAGCCGTTGCTCGGCAGCATTTAGCTTTTCCTGCGCTTCTTCCTCTGTGTCGTCTTCGCTCGGCGCCTCATTGCCGTAGCCGATGAGTGCATAGCAGTGCAGCCTTTGCGCTGGCCGCTTTCGCGCAATCTCGGTTTCCGATCTGAGCCAGGACAACCGCTTTACTGCACGCTCCAATGGCCCCAGCGCTGCCCCTGTATCCGCTGCCAAGAAGATATGACCAATTTTCCGCAGGCCTCGCAACTCCTCGGCTATGTCGTCTGTAGTCAACAATGCCTGGAGGCCGCCCGCAAAGACAGCGCCGCGAGATTGTCGATTAAGCATTTGGTAGACTTTCGCTCTGTGCGAAGCGGGGCATTGCAGAAAGTTGTTATCGTTGACGATATAACCCTCTGCGAAGTCGTTCAGCAGCGTTAGCTCTCCCTCTCTTTTTGGCACTAGGCACCAAGAGCAATTGTTGTTACAACCGCGAGAAGTGAAGGACACTCCCTGCTTGACGTACATGCCAGAGATGAAGCCATTCGGCTTTGCATCTAGTGCAGGGCCACCGATTTGCACGTCATTGTAATATTGCTTCCACGCATCAACCAACCGTTGCGCTTCTTGTAGATCCCAGGTGAATGTAGCCGATATGTGCACCTCATCGGCCTCTGGTCGGAATAGCGGAGGGTCGCCGACAAAGGCCATGCTGTCGGTGGGGGTCAGACTGGTGCGTCTGGGGAACACTCGGATTATTCGGCTTGACATGTCTTGGGTTCCCTCCTCAAAGCCCGCACATTGACGGTCGCTCTCTGGCCGTTGTCCAAAAACTCGATTAGCCGTGTGGTGTGAAACGGCGCCCCTTTCCCTGGCCGCGCTATGATCTTGCAAAGCCGACCATACATCTCAAGCCGCTTGGGATTTGGTGTGCCATCGCCGTTGTTGCGCCAGTTGTAGCGGTAGATCATTGCTGCCTCAATTCAGACTGACATACATCTGCAGATAGAATCGCTCGCGAGCATTTGCCCACTTGCCAAGTGCAATTTTGTATATCCACGGCAGGACGAGAAGTCTGCCAGAGGATATGTCGATGCGACCGCTCGTGATTGATGTGTATTCGTCGGCAGGTAGCTTGTAGCGAGCGTTCATCGTGGCTACTCAAACCCAGGCAGTTGTTGCGCGCCCATCGCGATCAGCCGCAACCGCTCGGGCAACTCCTCAGTGTGCGTGCATCGCGGCCAATTGCTGCAGCCGATGAACTCGCTACCGTTCTGGCGGTTCTCGCGCACGACGAGGTGGTCGCCGCAATCAGGACAGCGTTTGTCGATTTTCATATCAGCCCTCCGGATATTCCTGAATCAATTCGCCATCCCGGTACGGCGCTAAGCTATTCTTCATAAAGACAGCCACGCCAGCTTCCTGGCATTGCTCGACAGTCATTTTTACCCAGGTCCTAGCTGGCGCCTGCGCTTTTGGGCCAGTCTGAGCGCTGAGTATCACCCAGTCCAGATAGGTGCCGATGGTCAATCGCACAATTCATTATGCAATCTCTCCTTCAAGCAGGTCGAACAGGCTCGGCATAGCCAGTTGTCTGCTAGCTGCCTCGCAATAGGCTGCAGAATCGGTAAAGTACATCGGGCTCAGCTCGACACCTAATCCTTTTCTGCCTAACTTCACAGCGATCATGGCCACTGTACCCAGGCCTGAGAAAGGATCATAGACGACTTCCCCTGGCATCGAGAATTGGTTGATGACCCGCTCCACAATGTCGAAGGCTAGAGGGCACAGATGAAACTCCTGGCCCTTCCTCTGCTGGTGCATATTGAGTGTCCGCATTCTCGCGATATCGGTCCACACGTCAGGATGCCACGAAGGCGGCTGTAGGAGCATAAACGTGACAGGGAGCTTGCCCATCTCCTCCAAGGCCTCGCCCAGCTTGACGTGGTACTCGAAGTCATAGACATTATTGAGGCCATACTGACGAAAAAGCTTGAAGATCGTCGCGTGGGGGAGCGTCTTCAGTTCCTCAGGCTGCAACAGCCGATTGCCACTGCTGCGAGCGAATCCGTGCGCGTCGATCTGCCAGCGCGAACGCGAGTACTTCTCCTTCGACTTGACTACAGGCTCGTCGGCATAGCCGTTGCTTCGATCGGTCGGGGGCTTGCGGAAGAGGAGTAAGTACTCCGGCATCCCAGCGCCCATCCTGCTGCCATCCTTGCATTGCTCGGTCCAGCCAAGACGGTATGTCTGATTGTTCTCGCGCACCACATCTGTGACGATGGTCTTGCGCGCCAGGAACGCGAAGCCGTGTTGCTTGAAATGTGCGATCGTGTAATCGGAGAATGGCGAAACCGTCTGGAAGCCAAACCCGCTCAATCCCCCAGGCACGATCCTGTCCTTGACATGCACGGCCGCGACCCTTCCTGGCTGAAGCACGCGCAACAACTCTGCCGTCAGGAATCCCAGGTGCTCGAAGAAGTGCTCGTCATCGTCCGTGTGGCCCAGGTCTGCGTAGTTGGGCGAGTACTCGTATTGCGTTGAGAACGGTATTGACGTCAGGATTAGATCAACGCTATTGTCTGGCATCGATCGCGTTTCGATGATGCTGTCGTTATTGACCAGGCGGTAGTTTTGGCCGCTGACCTCGACACGCTCTATGCCCAGGGAGCGCACCAAGGCCGCCGCCAGGCTCGCCTGTCCTAAACCGTATTCGTGGATAATGTCGGTCATAACCCGCACCTGCTCGACATGACGTCGCCATTTCTCTTCGAGAATCTGTCGTATCCCACGCTCTGCCTCCGTGTAGATGAGATCAATGCGCACTGGTTTGTTTTGGAGAAATCGATGGATTCTATGAATGCTCTGAATGAACTCGCCGAATTTGAAGCCGATGCCTAGAAAGATTGCCCAGGAGCAATGCCGCTGGAAGTTGCACCCTGAGCCCAGCATCACGGGCTTTCCTGCCAACTCCGAGATCTTCCCGTCGCTGAAGTCGATCACGATCCGCTCGCGCTCTTCGAGGTCCTGGCTGCCGTAGACCGTCGCAACGCCTGGTATCACTCGCTCTATCTGCCGACGTTCGGCCTCCAGGTCATGCCATATGAGGCGATGGGCGCTCGGATCGAGTGCGCGTAGCTCCAGGAGCTTCTGTACGCGAGCATCAAGGCTATCACGCTTCTCACGTGCAGCATTCTGCACGCCGATGGCCGTATCTCTGAACAATTGACCCTGACCCCAGCGATTAAACCCAGCCGTGGTATGGTCGGTCGGAATCTCGTGCCAGTGGACGGTCATCTCTGGCAGGATGTAGCCCTCGTCGGAGTACTCCGGGCCCAGGTCGGATGGCTTCTCACAGAACAAGCCCCAACTCGCCACCCAAAGCCAGAACTCGCGCTCTTTGTGTGGCCGGAGCGTTAGATGGTCGGCCTTCGTGCTATCCCGCTTGAACCACCTGGTCTTGGCAGCCCCGACATCCATAACGCCGAGATAGGCGGCGTAGGCGAGTAGCTCAATGTATTCGTTCGGGCTCGGTGTCGCCGTGGCCACGAACCTGAACGGGATACCACCTCCGACCTGACCCGTGGCGCCCTCGTCGTCGGCAAAGAGCCGCATAAACTCGCGGAACGTCTTCGTGCCCCCGAACCCCCGGAGCACGGCAGCTTCGTCGAGGCTCGTCACGTTGAAGTGCCTGGGGTCCAGTTTGCCATCCCTCACCGTCTCATAGTTGGTCAGATAGATCGTCGATTCCTCGTCGATCTCCTCGAAGCGACGGATAAATCGGGTCTTGATGCCAAGTACCGCACCGTCGCGAGAGAACTCCTGGCGAACACCGAGTGGCAGGGTGATGAGTGCGAAGCCTCCGATCCGCTCGCGAGCCACGCGGCAAGCCTCCAACTGAACCATAGTCTTCCCAAGTCCGAATGCTGCAAAGCAGGCCCGGCGCTGGCCCGCGACCATCCAGCGAGCGATGGCGCGTTGATGCGGCTTGAGGATGGGAGAGAATACGCTCTCTGGCACGTTGAGCATCGAACCGCCCGACGTCGGTACCTTTGCCCGCAGGAAGGCAAGGTAGTCATCCTCACGTAGTTGGCTATTGATTTGATCGTACGCCTCAAACTCGTTTGCTTTCTCTAAAACCGCACATTCGCTGGCACTCATTGCCTTACTTCCTCCCCCTGATATGAATTGCAGATCGTCGGCGTCTTGCAGTACTCGCAGGCCATCACCTGTTCCTTGATCGCCGTCTTGCGGTCTATGTAGATCAATTCATAGGGCTGCCAATGCGCACAACTGACGCACTTCATCGCACTTCCCCGTCGACATCGGCCATGATTTGCTCAACGGCGAGATAAAATAGGATCGCCAGCCCGAGAGGCACGCTTATGAAAATCAGGGCTGCCAGAAGCCAGATGATCATGATGCTCTCGCCGCCTTACGTTCCCGCGATTCCCGATTAATCGCCGTCGCGCACGACTTACAGAACGGTGCCCTGTTATCCTTGAACTCGCCCGCAAACCTGAACTCCGTTATGGGCTTCGTTTCCCCGCAGCGGTGGCATTGCTTCACCGGCACATCCCGTTGTGACATCGGCTCGATTTGCCTTGGCTGTACCCCATCTCTCGGAGCGCGGCGCCTGGCATTTCGCGGGTCTGCATTTGCGAATATCGTAACTGCGCAAATCGTTCACACAGGGCTGACGTGATTTGTTTGAGCGCTCAAAGGGGTTCGGGTGTGTGATGCTGTAATCGGTGTTTGTTGCTACCATTATTTCGCCATCCTTTTTGCGTCAGACAACTGGAGGATCTTGCTTGATGCCTCCGAGTTGCTTTGTTGTAGCGCTAACTTTTCAGCCAGCCGTGCGGCGAGTTGCTTTACTTCGGGAAGTGTTAATAGGTCCCCTTGCAACCTATGGCAATATGTCTCATACATCCTGAGGAAATGCGCCCGGTCAGCCACCTGGTTTTCCGATCGACAAATCTCTATCCAACCCATCGCACTGACTGCCTTGTCGATAGCGGGGTGAGAGAACTTTGGTTGCGGCTTATAGGACCCAACGCCGACAATCAATTTTGTGACTTCGCCCCAAGCTTCGAGTGCGGTCGGCGCCCTGCCTCCCGGCATCGCCTCAAGGGCCAGTTGTCTGAGTTCCGCGACGGTTGGAAACCATTTGTTGCTCGTGATGTGGTTCAATAATGCAATTTGCAGCGCCTCAAAAGGCAGATCGTGCAGGCAGCGGAGATAAATCTCCATCGTGGCCCCTGATATTTTGTCGGCTCGGTCGGGATAAGCCGCCGCCAGAAGCTCTAGCATTTTCTCAGCTTGTATCGGTTCCAAAATAACTCTCACCTCGCTTTAGTCTCTCAATGGTCTTATGGATCGTGTCGAAGGCTTTAGGCGTATCACTCGGCGGCGAGGGCCCGGCTCGACTGGGGGGCTTAGTCGCCCTATCGGCCATTTTGGCGATGACCGTTTCGATGGCGGCCAAGTCGGACGTACCTTTTTTGGCCGCCCAAAAGATGGCCTGCTCTAATAAAGGATAGCCATATTTCTCCTCAAGGTCCGCAACCGCCTTGGCTTGCACGCCGTTGGCAAACCTTTTGCGGTTGAATGTCGCTATATAGAGTTTTTGCCCCTCAGTGTAGGATGGGTTTGACTTTGCGGTTTCCTGCTCGCCTCATTG
>SCLJ03000153.1_pt1 | contig 29269 bp, 38 predicted proteins | sample 7267891 | NCBI WGS metagenome assembly SCLJ03 (sample SAMN10721082, study PRJNA514188) | viral metagenome | isolation source: depth-stratified mine tailings core B | place: China: Fankou Pb/Zn Mine tailings
ATAAGCCGCCGCATTAGCCGCCGCATAAGCCGCCGCATTAGCCGCCGCATTAGCCGCCGCATTAGCCGCATACGCCGCATTAGCCTCATCAGTCGCATAAGCCGCCGCATAAGCCGCATAAGCCGCATACGCCGCATTAGCCTCATCAGTCGCATAAGCCGCCGCCTGAGCCGCATTAGCCGCAGCATTAGCCGCATCAGTCGCATTAGCCGTTGGATTGTTGATCCATTTTTTTGCCGCCTCTATAGCCTGTCGTGGTCGTTTGTCTGTAGGATATTTTATTTCATACAGTTTGATAGTTTGCTCAGCACATATAACCGCTATCTGTACCCACATTTTTTGTGACAATAGAATTTCAGATTTGTATAACCACCATGCGATCCAGTCTGGTCGTGTACAGTTGTCATAGAGCCATTTGTCAGTATGTGTTTTGTTCTCATCCAGCCACTTCATAGCATTACTGCACCCTTTATTTTTTATAGCTATTTCTCGTATTATACTGTTCATAATACCCCCTTTATTGGTTTGAGCATATTCCAAATTTGTCATTTTTATTCTCCTTTTCCCGCCCCACTTGGCTGCGCTGGCGAGTTACATAAAATATATATTGCATGTGCCGTGCCAGTTACATAGTGTATATATTTTAATATGTTATATATTTATGTGCATTGATTGTTACAACAATTGTTGTCTTTTGTTGTAATTTTTGCATACTAAGGCATAAACCGTGCCAGATTATTTACAATGTGGGCAAATCTGCTCATATCGTTTTTTATTTGCATTCCATTCACCTCGCCAGCCTTTAGGTACGGCAAAATCCGTTAATATTTTTTCTCCGCATTTGGAACATTTTAATTCCATTTTGCATTCCTGTTCTTGCCTTATCTTTTTACCAGTTGGGCCGGCCATAAACATTGAAAGCAATGTCGGTGTTGAGGATATTATTATTTTCATTTCTGTCCTGTTTTCACGATACCCTTTGCCAGCATATATTCATCGAGGGCAAACTTCAAAACGCTGGACATGGTCAATCCGGTTCTCCGGCAATATGCCTGTAAATTCTTTTTTGCATCCTCATTGATCCTGATTGTTATTGCACTTTCCTGTATTGTTTTTTTCATGTTACCTCCTTTTTTTATATTTATTAAAACGGGAAACTATTTTCACTTAAACAAATAACCATAATATTAAATGGCTCGGTGATGTCTAAATAATCTCTCTGAAAATTCTCGGCTATTTTTGCCGTTACGATTGCAAGCTTATATTCTTTTGTAAAATTTAATTTATATATCAAAAGTTGCCCTATTGCCGTCTGGATATTGTATCGGTTGAGTTCATATTTAAGCTCATAGATTGTTGATTCGGTTAATATGTCAATCCTGCCCTTTTTACATTTATATTGCCTACTATATTGTACGCCTCGTCGGTCAATGTCTGCACAAAATATGTCCTCTAATATCTTTTCTTTGCTTGCCTTCATGTAATAACAATAATACACTAAATATATAATGTCAAGTATTATTTGTTATTACAATAACGTGTTTACGTTTTGGTGTATTGAATATACGATACGGGGTATGATTAGTTTATATAATTCAATAGGTTAGCCTCATTAACCTATTAGTCTATATAATTCAATATGTTAGGCTGGTTTAAAAGCTAATGCGTATAACAGGTATTATACGCATATTGTTTTACTGCAAACGCCGGTTCGGGATAGTGCTCTTGTGGTAACGGGAATTATGCATTGCTTGTCAATTTGTTTTGTAAATAAATATGCAGATTTATTTTTACATATTTTTGATGCGTAAAAAACACTTGACACGGGTTTTAATTGGTATATACTATGGTTATGACTAATTTCAAATTACCCTTATATGTTTGTAAAAGATGCGGGCATAAATGGCATCCCAGAAAAAATAGAGTGCCTATTTGTTGTGGTAAATGCAAGTCGCCGTATTGGAATATTAAATATAACAATAAAAAGGAGAAGGAAAATGGATTTAAGAAATTGCAAGTTTAAGATAATTGGGTTGTCCCCTCTTTTATGCCACAACCCAGCCAGCATGGTTATTGATACCGCTGTCAAGGTTAAGGCAAAAAAGATTTACGACTCAAAAGAAGAAGCTGAGGCGGGAACATATAAGGACACCGCTGGCCGTTATGTCTTCCCGACTATGGCGTTCAGGTCATCATTGTTGGAAGGTTTAAAAGGGAAAAAAATAAACAAGATGTCTGCACCTAATTTTGTCAGCGCATGTGTTAGTATCAACGATCAACAGGAGTTTGTTACATTGTGCGATCCGGCTACGTTTGAACCCCTTACCAGCTACACGGTTGACGTAAGACGTGTCGTGATTCAGAGGGCGGGCGTAATGAGGTCAAGACCTCGTTTTGAAAAATGGGCTTGTATTTTATCCTTACAGTTAGACGTTGATTCCCTGACACCAAAGTTGATAGAGGAGAGCCTTAACAATGCAGGTGCGATGATAGGAGTTGGCGATTTCCGCCCTTCAAAGAAGGGTATGTTTGGCAAATTTAAGGCAGAATTGATTGTTGATTAAAAGACTGATCTTAGTAAGGCAAGGCACGGCTTGGTCAGGTGAGGCATGGTGCGATGAGGCAAGGTAAGGCAGGGATATTAAGCAATATTAAAAGTGTGGTCAGGTCAGGTGAGGTTCGGCAAGGTCAGGCTTGGCTTGGTGGGGTAAGGCAGGGGTATTTAAAAAAGGTAAAGGAGATAAAAATGATAAAAAAAATGGATGCAAGTTTGCTTGTTGAGGATTTTAATTTATATCCAAGATCGTCAGTTGATTCTTCTGTAGTTTTAGAGATTATTGAATCTATATCTGCCGGTAAAACAATCCCGCCTATTGTTGTTGATAAAAAATCGTTACGGATTGTTGACGGTTTTCATAGGCGCAGGGCTATTTTAAGACTTTATAAAGATAACCCTTTAGTTGAGTGTGAATTAAAAGAATACGATACTGAAAACGATCTTTATCTTGATGCTATTAGATATAATAGGGGTAGAGGTAAAGATATAACAGGATCGGAGTTGACTGGAGCTATTTTAAAGGGACTTGAGTTAAAAATTGAGCCAGAGGCTTTAGCAAGCTGTGTAGGTGTTACAGTCGAAAAGATAAATAGTATTGTAAGTATGAAGGCTACAAATATTGAGCATAAAAACACTCTTATCCCTCTAAAGGGTAGTGTAAGGCACATGAGGGGTGTTGCAGTTTCAAGTAAACAAGCGAAAGCTATAGAGTCTGCATCTGGTACTCCTCAATGGTTGTTGATTAGCCAAGTTTCAGACTTGATAGAAAACAACCTGATTGATTATAATAATAAAAAGGTTATTTACGAATTGAAACGATTAAAGCAACTTATGAAAAACACTTGACATGGGTTTTGTTGTGTGTAATACACGCAAGCATGATACGGATAAGGAGAAGGAAATAAAACAAATAGCTCATAGGTGTCCCGTCTGCAAAGGATACTGCCAAGTTGGGTATCCGCCGGATCGCAAGCCGTGTCATGGCTGCGATGCTAAGGGGTACATCCTGATTCCGGTTGATCACAAGGCAATCAAGTGCCCTGCCTGTAACGGTCATGGATCGAAAACAAACAACGACACGTGTCCGGCCTGTAACGGTCATGGGTGGGTTGTCGTTGATAAAAATGTAGAGCCGGTGTGATGGACAAGTACGCCAAAGACTACTATCAGTTTCTAAATGGCCTATATAAGGACTTCCTGCATAATGGTATAGTTTTTGATTTGAAAGCTGTCAAAAAATATCCGGCCGATCCTATTATCAGGGAAATGTATCAGATCGATATGGCAGTCCTTTGGAGTATAAGGAACGAAATTAAGACATTAAAGAAGAGGTAAAAATGGAAAATGAAATTGAAAGGGATATTGGCAATCCGAATAATTTAAAATTCTTCAACGATATTGTTATGGAATTAGGGGATGCTGATCCGGCGTGGTTATCCATGCTTGAAATTCAGAAAGACGGCACTTTAAAAAAGATGCTTAACAACTATATCCTGATATTACAAAACCATCCTGCCTTTAAAGATAAAATAAAATTAAATAAATTCTCAAACAATATTGATAAGATTAAAGACATTCTTGATATGGAGATCGGGTCGTGGACAGACATTGACACGCTGTCGTTCCGGCAATGGTTAAACCAGAAATTCAGGTCAGACGCATCAAACGATCTTTTAAAAGACGCTGTTTTTAGATATGCCTCTTTAAATTCTTACCATCCTGTGCGGGAATATATAAAGTCTCTTACGTGGGATGGGGTTGAACGATTAAATACGTGGATACTGGACTACCTTAACCCAGAGGTCAAGGACACGAAGCATGAGATATATATACAACAAGTAAGTAGCTTACTGCTTGGTGCGGCCATAAAAAGGATATTTGAGCCGGGCTGTAAGGTTGACAATATCTTTTTATTTCAGGGCGGACAGGGAATCGGGAAGTCTTTGACAATGCAAATGCTTGCTGTAAAGCCTGAATGGTTCGCAAACGTCTATATGGCAGATGTATCAAATAAAGATATATTCATGATCCTTCGTGGTAAGTGGATTGTCGAGTTTCCTGAAATGTATTCCTTTTATCGGTCTGAAAACGAAGCTATTAAACAATTTATAACATCACAGATTGACACGTACCGGCCTCCGTATGGACATAATGCAGAAGACTTTCCGAGACAGTCGGTATTTGTAGCAACAACAAACCAGTATGAACACCATGACGATGAGACCGGATACCGGAGGTTTTTACCGATAACCTTGACCGGCAGTATCAAGATAAATGAATTGAAAGAAATAATACCACAATTATACGCTGAGGCGTATAGTGATTATTTGAAGGGTCATTTTGACCAGCTATATATCGAGGATACCGAGTCGGTTGACGTTGCCTATCAGGAACAGATGAACTGTATGTTTGAGGATACATGGCAGGAAAACATTGATGCGTTCCTTACCGGCCGTGAAGAGGTTACAACGATAGAAATAATGGAGAGTGTTCTTAATTTTAAGGACAAAAAAGACCAGTCAAAGACTAATCAGATGCGTATATCGAAGATATTGCGTCTCTTAGGGTATCAAAAAAAGACAATATGGAAAAATGGTAAGAGTGTAAAAGTTTGGCAAAAAGGGTGGAAAGGTGGAAAGGTGGAAAGGGGTGATTTTGATGAAATTAGGTAAAAAGGTGGAAAGGTGGTAAGAGGTGGTAAGGTTTTTTTTCTTTATTTATTATATAGTATTACTACCCTTACTACCCTTACCACCTTAATAGGGTAAACTAACTATAAGGAATATGGGGTGTATACACGCTAAAGGGTAACATATAGGAAAAGGTGGTAAAGGTGGAAAGGTGGAAATGAAATGAACATAAAAAATTTTATAACTAACATTCGTATAACTGATAAAATGTCGAAAAATACAACATCAGGTAAAAAGGTGTTTAAAAACCCTGAAATTAAAATTATTTTAAATATGGAATACCCGCAGGTTCAGACCGATTATTCACCCCTGCTTCAAGACAGGTATATTTATTGTCCAGACAACAATATAGCTCAAAAATTAAGAATACAGGGTTATCCGGTTTATAGTAATGAGTCTGTCCTTACAATGATGCTATCGGGGGATGGTGGTTATAATGATCACTTATACGACCTGCACAGGCGGTATAAAAAATTAGCGTTCCAACATAGGCAGGACTTATGAAAAATAAAATAGTAGTCCAGTATATACACGGCGATCGAGTTATAAAACAAGAAGTGGTCTCTAAAAGGTCTGCCGATAAAATATGTAAACACACCGGAGTAACTCTGACAAAATCCCACACTGAAAGTAACCCGCTTATGATAACATGGGGGAACCAAATATGGATGTTTATAGAGGAGAAAAAAAATAAAAGAAAACGGAGCGGGAAATTATTATAATTATAAATAAAATTAGGAGGATGATATAAAAAAAAGAATAACAGGTTTATTTAATTCAGAAGAAATAAAAAAACAAATCTCACATCGCACACGTAGTGTTATGGATAATTGGATAGAAGAAAATAAGGACTTTATACGCTGGCTTGGGCTATACAAACGCCCGCTTACGGTAAAGCAGTATGTTTATATCTTAAACAAGTTCATAAGTTCCGGCATGACGGTTTTGCAATATGCAAACACAATAGCGGATCGCAAAATGTTCTTGACGCAGTTCAGGGCTTCTGTTATGGCTTATGGTAAGTATTGCAGAGGTAAAGGAGAGAGGGACATTTATTCGCAAATAATAAATGAACTTGACTATATTTACACGCACAGGCTTTCATCACAAATACCGAAGACATTAAATGATGACGAAAAATCCCTTGTCATTGACAGAATAAAATACATTATCCTTCACTTTCAAAGCGACTACAATTCAAAAGTCCCGTTTATGATAATAGCCTTTCTCTATTACGCAGGGCTTAGAATCAATGAATGTATAAATCTTAAACGTGGGTATATCACAACAAAAGAGGGTGTTAAAATAATAATGATCCCCCGTGAAATAGGAAAGGGAGGCAAGGAACGGATAGTCGCCATGTCAAACACCCTTATCGAGCTTTATTCGGAGTTTACAAAAGACATTCCGGCAAATCAAGATTACTTGTTCTTAAAACCGAACGGTCAACCTTTCAAAAACGACAGTGCCCGGTACCGTGTCAAGCAAGCAGAAAAAATAATCGGATTATCAAGATATGTGAATCCTCATTTATTCAGGCATACATTCGCAACCGACAAGATAAACAAAGGCGTAGCCCTGCCGACATTGCAGGCCATCATGGGGCATACGTCAATAGCAACAACAGGTATTTATTTGCATTCAAGTTTCAAAGATCAAAAGGAGGCAGTAAACAAATGAACATAATTCCGAAAGACAAAACAAAAAAGAAGGGAATATGAACATATCTCTTATCGTCCCCATAAAAGAAAAGGACACAAAACTTATAAGTCAAAAAATTCAAACACTCTTTCCGATTGATGATGATACTGAAATAATACTTGTTGACGCTGGATGTTCAGAAGAGGTTACAAAGTATCTTAAATTTATTCAAGACGATAAAGACCATATCTACTACTTGCGTTTAAACGATAAAGAGTGTGCTATCCCCTTCAATCAGCCTATTGCACGAAACAGAGGGGCTGAAATGGCAACCGGAAGGTATTTGTGTTTTACAGACGTGGACATCCAGTTTAGTAATGAAAGCCTTAAAGAATTGTATAGAGTAGCAACACAGACCGTACACGAGGCCGTAATAGGGTACATACAAATCACAAGCGAGGCCGGTTTATTAAAAACTCATCTTGGCTGGCGAGACACCTTAACATGGTTTTCCCTTATCAAAAAGGACTTTTTTAAACGGATCGGAGGGTTCAACGAACTGTTCGCCGGTAACTATGGTTATGACGATATTGAACTCGTAAACCGTATCTACAAATATAAAGGCGGAATTGTAAAAACAAACAGTGCCGTAGCATACATGGCAAGACCAGATAAAGGTTCTTTTGTTGAGAATATTGATACCTCAATGAACGAGGTTTTATTAAATCACTGTATGAATACCTACGATTATGTCAAAGTGCCGGACAGTTTAATGAACTATCCCGGCCTTTTGACTTACAAGGACTTGCAGGTTTTAATCCACTATGCCTTGAATGCAAAGATCGGCACGCTTGAAATAGGGGCGTTCGCCGGTAAGTCCGCACTTGCGTTTTTGAGTAATTCAAAAGTTCCACACCATTCAATTGACAGCTACTATTTCGACTTTAATGTCTACACTGCCGTCCGTGATGACGGTTCTATAATCGGAGACTCTAAGCTCATAAACAGAGAGCAGGCAGAAAGCCTATACAGAAAAAATATATTAGATGTATTCACATATAGTGTCCGGCTGATAAAAGCGACCTCAGACGAAGTAAGCACTTCTAAAATAATGGAAACACTGAACCATAAATTTGACGTGCTTTTCATAGACGGAGATCACACGTATGAACAAGTTAAAAGGGACTTTAATAATTATGTCCCGCTATTAGCCGAAAACGGGGTTATAATATTTCACGACTATAAAAATGAGAAAGGGGTAAAGCAGTTTGTTGACAGTCTCGGTGTCGAAGAAATGGATGTGTGGGGACTTTGTGCAATAATAAAAAAGGAGGAACTAAAATGGGATTCGATTTATACAAGATAAGAGAGGAAGAAGAAAAAACAACAACAAGAGCCGAAGAATGGGAAAAGGGTCGAAGAGCATATCCCGTATACTTCGGTCTAAAGCAGGGGGTTTTGTTCTTGTTTCAAAAAGACGGTATATGGCTCAGGGGCGTTTTAAAAATACTAAGCATAGTTAAGACGCAGGTTATTCAGGACAGTATAATAAAAAGCGCAAAAGAACAAAAGGTTATTCAATACGAAGACGCAATGCCTATGCTTATTTTCAGAGAAACAACCATGTTCATATTTGCAGAAGGTGATTATGCGCCCCTTGAAAACGATCACCCTTTTGTAGAGTTTTACCACAAGACCATAGATAACCTGAACATGAAACGTAAGGAAGCAGAAAGCCAAAAGAAAAACTAATCAAAATGACCACGTACATAAAATACATCGGGGCTACCTTTGAGAACTGGTGGAGGGCAAAAGTACCAATGCAAGCACTTGAAAAGCTGGGCTACAAAACAGCGTATAGCACCCTTTTACCCCTTCCGGTCAATCCGTACGGTAAACCTTATGGCTCAGGAATGCCGGATATAATCGTTTTAAACTTCGTAATAGACAGTAATTGCCCTGATTTAGATTCCAAAGGCAAACGAAGTGTTATCGAAACATTGCAGGCATATAGGTCTTTATACAAGACCAAAATCGTTTACGACTTCGACGACAACATCTTTACGGATACCAAAATATATAACGATTTCAACAACAAAATCGAAGTGGTCGTTTCATATCTCGATTTTTCAGACACAATAACGGTAACTACCGAAGCGTTGAAAGGACTGCTTGCAGATAAAGAACTGAAATACGGAAAGCCAAAAGGTCATTGGACTGATAAAACGTATGTACTTCCGAACTGTATACCGGACAATATGTCATGTGCACCTGCCAATAAAACCGGTTTTTCAGATAAAAATCGTTTTATATTTCCGATAAACGGAAAGTATAACAACGAAGAAACGATTTACTACCGGAATGTTATCAAAGAACTGTCTGAAATCAGCGAAATACTGTATATAGGCGAATACAGTAAGGGATATGCTGGTACATCCGGTATTTACTGTATTCCGTTCGATTTAATAACCGAAACATACCTAAGCATACTTAAAGGGGCTTCCGTAAACAGGTTCAATGGGCTTTTAAAATTCATGAGTCCTCATACAAAAGGGTTTTCTATATATAAATCAAACATAAAGTTACTCGAAGCTGGTATTGGGGGGCTTGGACTTTTGATAGACGGGAACGCAAGCCCGAAGGTCTATGACGTAAAAAACCTGCAACATATTGAAATAACCGATTTTTCAGAGCCTTTAGTATGGATACCAGCTTCACAGTGCAGGGATGTTATGGAAGACTACCGGATAGGCAAACATATTGAAAAATATAGAAAGGCGTACGGATTATGAGTCAAGACATGATATGTCCAAAGTGTTATTATTCCGTTGATAAATGGGTCTCATACTGCCCGAAGTGCCGTATGCCCTATGCGTTCGGGCTTAAACCGAGAACAGTGGAGGTATCCCCTCAAAATTCTCCGTTTATAAACAGTAAAAGCGTTAAAAAGGCTATAATAAAACGTATCCCTACAGAACTTATAGACTCTGTCCTAAGAGGGGGTATAGCACGGGGTACGGCAGACCTATGGCATGGGGGGCCGGGATGCGGGAAAACAACGATAGCCTTACAGTGCGCCGGTGCAATAGCTAAACAAAACAAGGTTGTCGTGTTCTTACAGGTTGAGGAGATATTAAAAGAACAGCGTGGACGGTTAAGCTCATATTCAAAATTAGAGGAAGCCTATGATAGCGGATTTTATTTCTTGGTTGAGAAAACATGGGATGGGTTTTTAAGTAAAATCAAACTCGTAAAAAACAAAATTGATATTGTCTTTGTTGACAGTGTTAATGCGCTTGAAATGGGTAAGTCTTTATGGGATAAAGTCCAGAGCCTTACAAACTTCGCCCATAAGACAAACACGGCAGTTGTAATGATCATGCACGTCAATAAGGGTATGCAGATTGCAGGCAGAAAAGACAACGAGCATCTTGTAGACGGTATTTTAGAGTTTTCCGCATTGAAAAAAGGAACGACAAAGGTTGTAGTCAAAAAGGGTCGCTACTATCCCCTGCGTGAAGAGAAGCTGTTAGAACTGCACGAGGGTATAGGGTTTGAAGAACCTACAATAAAAGAGGATAAAAATGAAACACAAGAAAACGCCAAAGTGTAAAGTTTGCGGCCGCAGAAAACGTCTTGTAACCATGAGAGACAGAGACGGTGTTATAAGGACACGGTGGTTTTGCAGACATGGGATAGCCAGGTAAAAGTTTCACGGGAAACCAAAGGAGGTTTTATGAAATACTTATTAGACCTAAAGGAGAACACATGGAATCCATTTTAGTTCAAATAGAATGCGAGAGTGCCGATGAAGCGGAAAGCATAAAGGCAAGAATACCGATGATCCTATCGTTCACAAAGGGTTTTCTGTCCGGCAGTAAGTATAAAGTATCAGAGGATAAAATAATATCAATGATAAAAGGCAATGTTTTATCTGTGAGTATAGACCTTAAAGCTAAAGAGGGTTGAATATGAATGACGATATTGTTACCGGATGGTCTCAAATATCACAAGTCCTGCATGTTAGCGTAAGGACTGCTCAACGTATCCATAAAAGAAAAGGGCTTCCTATCAAAAGCGTGAACGGTATTATCATGGCCGTACGGGATGACCTTATTAAATTCGTTCGTTCCTGCCCGCCTAAAAAGTAACATCTTGTCTCAACAAATATCCATATAGACACATATAGCCTCAACATATAGCCTTATAGAAGCTTATAGACCTATTTAAACACCTGAATCGGTCTTTACACTCAATGTCCGTTATTTTATATTGTAGGCATGGGATTAGAGGGTATAAGACATTTAGGCAATGTTGACGATCAAGAACTCATAAGAAGGCTTGCGGATGTTACGATCGAATATCATCCGGTAAGCTATTCCAACAACTACGATACGGTCATTTACAAGACAATGGAGCTTATTGCAAAGCTCATAAACAAGGGCAAAATGAACCCGAAGGTTATTTACACTGCCCGATATATTGCAAAGTCAACAACTCAACGTGATAAAATGGCAGAAGTCCAAGCTATTCACGAATGGGTATTAGAACACAAGCATTATGCTAACGATCCTCTCAATTTTGAACTCTTAACCCCTGCCGACTGGCTTATAAGAGACATCGAGAAAGACGGTTCAACAACAATAGACTGCGATGAAGCCGTTATCCTTGAAGGCTCACTGCTTGAAGCACTTGGTTATCCGGTAACACTATCCGTTATCAGCACGACAATGAATCCATCGGATGACTATGAACATATATATCTGAGCACGGAAGTAGACGGTCAAAAGATTCCCCTTGATCCTATCATGGATGATAAACCTATGGGGTGGGAACTCGAAGGGATTTACGTAAAAAAAAAGCAAATTTACAATTAGGAGAAATTAAAATGAATCAAAATTCTGATTATTTACATGAACTTTACAACGAAGTCATGGGAGAACCTCAAAAAAGCGCAATGGTCAACTTTCCCCTACCGGCCAACACAATGGCAGTAGCACCGTATCACGAAGACGAATACGGCCAGGTAAACTTACCTGAATGGAATGGAATGCCTTTTGAAAACGAGCCAAGCATGTCAAATACAAACGCATCACCGGAAGCAAAAACATCCGCTTCTGTAACTCAACCAGCCGTTTCAAAACCTCCGGTAAACCCGTTTTTCAATTTCACATCACCATCGGCAACTCCAGCACCGATAAAAAATAAAAGTTTTTTTAACTTTGAAGGAGGCAGTATGAAAGGACTCGGTATGAATTGGGGCAATATATTTCTATCCATGTTACCCTATACGGTTACACAGAAGCTAAGGACAGGATCGCCGCTTACAGCACCGGAGGTCGCTCACGTTCAAAGCGTTCAGAGAAATATAAATCAGAAAGTTCAAAGCGGTGCAGCTCTTACGCCTCCAGAAAAAGAAGCGGTTCAGCTTATCTACTCGCATCCCGCCTTTAAAGCACCCTCTACCAGCGAAACGGGCTGGGCAAATATCGCCAGGTCTGCCCTACCTGAGGATAATGAACCAAGAAACGACAGAGGATACGACAATTTGAGACCTCGCCCCCTGCTCTTATCCGGTCTTGGGGACTGGACAAATGTCGCCACGTCTGCCCTAACTACCATGAGCAGTATATTCGGAAAAAATCAATCTTCTACCCCTGCCCCAGCACCGGCAACGGTTGTAGTTCAACAGCCTTCAAGTTCCACTAACATGACAAAGTATCTGGTATATGGAGGTATTGGACTTGGATTTTTAATAACCGGAGCTATTGCTTACAAAGCGGTTGCATAATGGGACTTGAATTTAACAATCAGAACACCTTACAAGGGTTAGGAACTACAAACGTATTTGCTAACCTTTTGAACAGTCCCTCCCTGATAACGGACATTAGCAAATATAGCCCTACCGTTGTTCAGGCTGCCGAGAATTTACTTAACTCTCCGAAAACAGGATCACCATCACAGCAATCAGTAACCCCTATTTCGCAAAGCAACACTGTAACAAGTACAGCAAATATACAACCGATTGAGACAAAATCGGCCGCACCTTCTTCGGCTTCTGTTCAGCCAAGCCTTGCTAAACCCTTGATTTATGCTGGAATCGGGGCGGGTGCGCTTCTTGCCATAAAGTACGGTGTAAAAATAGGGGCTTTGATTATCGGAGGGGTTGTTTTGTATAGCTTTGTATCGACCGAACTTAAAGGAGCTTCTGCATAATGGGGCTTTACGGTTCATATGATAGGCATTCTGATTTAAGAGGTCTTGGAGCTTTCGGGCTAGGAGATCAAGCAACTTTAGAGGAACTTGTTAAATCTACGAATTACCCCAACTACCCCGACCGTATTATGCCTCAGCAGGGCTTGAGTTTAAAGTGGAAACCATCAATAACATCAAAAAACGGACTGTTTAATTACGGGATAGGTTCAGACGGAAACACATGGATTGTAGACAATATCAGCGGTAAAGTATTAAGAAACTTCAATACAGAGGGTTCTACCGGAACTTGGATGGGTGTTGATGGCAATTACGGAGTATACGGAAACAACAAAACATATTTTAATACAGGCACTGTAAACCATCCAGGAGCATATCTTGTTTTACAGGATGACGGAAACCTTGTCCTAATCTACAATAATTCCGCAGTATGGAACTCAGGAACAGAACAGCCTTCAAGTCTCACGACAATGGAGGCTACAGAGGAACTTGTTAAATCTACGAATTACCCCAACTACCCCGACCGTATTATGCCTCAGCAGGGCTTGAGTTTAAAGTGGAAACCATCAATAACATCAAAAAACGGACTGTTTAATTACGGGATAGGTTCAGACGGAAACACATGGATTGTAGACAATATCAGCGGTAAAGTATTAAGAAACTTCAATACAGAGGGTTCTACCGGAACTTGGATGGGTGTTGATGGCAATTACGGAGTATACGGAAACAACAAAACATATTTTAGTACAGGCACTGTAAACCATCCAGGAGCATATCTCGTTTTACAGGATGACGGAAACCTTGTCCTAATCTACAATAATTCCGCAGTATGGAACTCAGGAACAGAACAAAGTATAAGCTATATAGCAGAAGACACAAAAACTCAACAATTTAATATAGCAAATCCTCTTGGCTCTGGTAGCCGAATCGAGGGACTTATAAATCAGCTTATGATCCAGAAAGATCATAACGGGACTATAAAGGCTCAATACTGGAAAAGTCCGCAGTTTTTAAATGCAACCGGAGACGGATGGTTATCTCCGCAAGACACGAAGACAAAAATATATGCTTCGATTGACGCTTACGTAGCAAAAATAAACAGTTCAGATTTGAGTTCTCTTACTATAGCGGACAAGAAATCTATCCTTTACTACCTCATGTATCCGTATTTTTATTTTGCAAATCAGACAATAAATCTTTCCCCATACCGTCAAACAGGACACAGCGGCCATCAAGTCTGGACAGCGGCTCAATGGAGTTCTGATTATACTTACGATATTTTAGGAAAGATAATTCCGGTTGTTCAAAAGCTCGGATTTACAGGCATGTATTCTTACTTAACCGGACTTGTTGTAACCTTCTGGGGTGCGTCTTATGGTGCAACCAATACCGGAGGCAAATATCCAACAGAAATTGGATTCCGAAAACTTATAGACGAAACATACAGGTCTCAATCAGATGCAGCGGCTAAAAATTCAAGCGTCATAGGTCAAGTCGGAGAGTTTTTTAATCAGCTTGGTACGGAAGCATGGCACGGACTTGTAATGCCAGCAATAGGGTTTGCGGCACTCGGTATCATGCTGACCGGATTTCAGGGCGTTACTTTCATTGTCGAGATATTTGATCCAAATCTACACCTTAACGCTTTGATATACGGATGGATTGGACATATGTTTCAAGGATTACCATTTCTCGGTCAATTCATAAACCGCCTTTTGCAGTGGTACGGCAAATTTCTTGACCATGTAGCTTTACAAATCACGAACATATTTTCTCCGAATGTCGATCCGAATAAGGCAAGAGACGAAGAAGAATATAAGATACTGACATCTTCTACAGATAATGAACTTATAAACTTTGAGAAAAACGTACAGGCAATTACGAAGATATTAAACGATTGGGACTCAGACAAGCGTGATGATTTAAAGGCCGGACTGATTACGAATATAAACAACCGTGCAAACGCAAAAGTGATCTGGGCTTCCTTGAATGTCATTGACAGTAAATTATTGGGGGTATCCTAATGGCTTTAGATAAACAAACCCTTGAAAACTGGTTAAAGGATTATTTGACATACTGGTCTACCTTGCCAGCACCGGAAAGTTTTAATCAGTGGGACAGTATAGGGCAGTCTATAGACGGCAAACTGTCCGGTTTGAAAGACACATTAAACGGTATTGATGACAACCAGTTTAAAGCTCTTGCGAGCTTTATGGATAACGGAGATCATGGGAATCCGCAGGCAAATCCGCCGATTCCCCCCACTCCGCCTCAGCCGTACATGATAAAACTCATTGTCCTTTGTATCATTTCCGGCCCGATATGGATCGCACAGAGGCTCAATTACTTACTCCCGACAGCAGGAGCTGATGCAGGTATAATGACATGGCTCTTCCAAGAATTTACTAATGCCGTAAATTCTGCAAAGCCGTGGTATCTGTCAAAGCAATTACAAACCCCAGTAGGGGATATTCTTGATTTATGGTTTCATGGTTCGGATTCAGACATTAAAAAGCAGTATCCATCAAGCGTAAACACGCATAGCATAGATACATTATGGAACACCATGAAACTTTTATCCATGCTTGATGACGGAAGCATAACCGGAAAGGTTTCCGATCCGACTCCGGCTTCGATGTCAGCTATGACTAACGCAATAATAGGGATAGAGGCAAACTGAAATGGCAACCGTACCGACAGCAGCATATCAGGAATTGACGCAGTACGCATCGGCAAGTGGAACAGCAACCCCTATAGATGCTGCTAAAACGTATCTTGAGAACTTATCATCAAACGTGTCAAAAACCGTGTCAAACCATAAACTTACCATAGGTATCAGTTTAGCAATAGCAACAGCGTTAGGGATAGGTACATATTACTACCTTAAAAACAAAAAGGGCAAAAGATGACCACGAACAGAGGCGGTTTATATCTTGTTGAAGACGATTATCAGGAAAATGACGGTCTTTCCGGTCTCGGCGGGAGTGCCTTAGTAGGAGAATCCGGCAATACATCCGTTGATTACTCTAATATAGGGACTTCGGCGGCTCAGGGGGCTTCCGCAGGGGGAACAGCGGGGCCGTACGGGGCTTTAATCGGAGGGGTCGCAGGCGGACTTCTCGGAACGACACAAGACGTGTTGGCAATATACCAGACAGACGATAACGCAAGAAAAGCAGTTGACTCTTACATGAACGCACACAAAAGCGACAGTCCCCCGAATGTCCTTCCTTCCGCACCCTTGTATATGAACAAATGGGTCTGGATAATAGGGTCATCGGTGGTAGCGGTTGCAATAGGGTCGGTTGCTTATTCAATGTATCGAAAGAAGCATAAGGCAAGGAGAGTAGCATAATGGGTATTGAAATCAATAAAGACTCAATCGGACTTCATGGTATATGGGAAGACATAACAGGCTCGTTTAGTGCCGCAGAAAGCAATATTGAAAACGTGGTACTTCCTTACTGGTCATCTAAGGTCAAGGCTGTAGCCGGTGAATCCGGTAAGACTCTGGGAGACCTCTTAGGGTGGTTGCAGGACATTGACGCTTCGATCTCTTCCGGCAATTCTTATTATCAACAACTTGTAGCGGCTGGTAAAAACACAAGCGAAGATGACGCTATGTCAAAAAACATTGCAACTTCGCAGACAGATTTGAATAACCAATTACAAGGCGTTGCGACATCAATACAAAGCGGTGCGACAAGCGGGAGTGGTTGGCAGACTGTCAATATAAGTTCAAATCCAGAAGAGGCTTCAAGTCCGAATACGTTTAATGTAACAACAGATTTATTGCCTTCCGGTACGTCAGGACTTGGCTTAGTGCCTGCAATAGCTGTAGCGGTTGTAGGGGTAGCCATTACAGGGGCTATTGTCTACAGGATTTATGAATTAAAGACAAATTCCGAACAATACAGTCAATATATGCAGGCAAGGGCAGAGGCAATAAAAAATGGGACTCCTTTACCCCCCCTGCCCCCTGCATTAGCACAGTATACGGCAAGCTCGGGGCTTGCATGGCTATTAGGGGGTGTCGTGGTTGCTGGTATCATGGTAACTGTTGTCTATGTTAAGTATTTTAGGAAACACGAAAAGCATATCGTGTATCAGAACCCCTATTCTACCGAAAATTACCAGCACATAGACATCGAGCCTTCAAGCCATTTCAGACCCGATACAATCCGTACAGTCAAAAGAGGATCGTACCGCTTCGTTGTCGGTAAGCCTAAGTCAAGGTATATGAGGCATACCGGCTATCACGGCGGGGCTACAAGAGCAATAGCGGAGTTGAAACCGAGATAAAACATGAGTATAGAATTTAATAGAAATCTTGGGGATACGCCAATCATAGCCTTACCGTCTTTCGATGTTTTACCGACACCGAATACCACTACAGGGGTTACGGATTCGTCTGCAACGGCAGACACGAATATATCCTTACAGAAAGAGGGGACTATAGCAACTCCATCGGTTGACCTTGCTAAGATGGGGGCACAGGCAGCACCCGACACCACTACCCCGACAGCCTCACCATATTTTAAACATGCGGCAATAGGGTTAGGCGGGCTTGTAATTGTAGGCTTGATATGGTTCTTGGCTAAGAGAAAACACAGTGAAAGAGCGGTGTACCAGAATCCAGAACGATACAAACCCGATTATAAGGTCGTCAATGACATAAAGGACAAGTTCGTAACCTTGTATAAGTCTGGCACAAAAGGACTCGGAACAATCGGATTAAACTTTATAAACGATCTTCAATATTATGGATTTACAAGGAAGGATGCAACAAAAACTGTTCAAGCTGCATTGGCTAAAGCATGGGATGAGATATATCAAAAAAATCCATCAAATAAAAAATACTATGTAGCTCTAAGGGATCAGCTTTTTAAAGGCAAACCATTTTTTACAGGTAAAGAGTTTAAAAGAAAAATGAGCGATGAAGAAGCAAAACATCTTTTAGAAAAAGGAATGATCCGAGAGTATATAGATGAACCAAGAAAATTTGTTACTGTTTACGATCCAGAGGAAGGGACAAAAACTATCACATGGGGAGAATATTTAAAGAAAAGAAGAAAAGCTACACATAATCCTTATAACCCCGCCGAAAAAGTCTTTACCGATTTTCATGGCTTTGAACCTACAAAACTGAAAGAAGTCAGCGTTCCCGATGAATACCCTGACGAACTGGTACTTATCGGAAAGGCAGATGAGGTTTTGTATAGAAGTAATAAAAAAAATGGTGCGCCGAACAGGGACGGTAAAGAAAAAACTTACGTTCACGACTTTAAAAAGGGTGCACTTTGGGCGACAGACAAAGAAGGAAAAGGCTTTTATCTTATAAATCCAGATTTAAAGGTGAAGCCGGAAGGACTGGTACACTAAAATGAAAACAGCAGTTTTATACAGTAATCCATACAAGAACCCCACAGCGTTAATTGGGATTCTAAATCCAAAGGAAAAGGGAGGTGTAAAGAATATGGCTAAGAAAAGTAGCAAGTCTCACAGGGCTACGATAAGAGGGCATGAGGGAAACTATTACATTCCGCTGAGGAGTCGGATGTTCCCACACCACGCCGGTCAGTCGGTCAGTTGGAATCCAAGACACCGCAGACATCACAAGAACCCACTCCCTAACATGGATTGGAAGGACATCGGCATTGTACTGGGTGCAGGCGCAGTTGGACTTCTTGTAGGTATAACGGGACCCGGATATTTAAACAAAATATCGTTCCTTAATACCAAGACAAGCGTCAACGAGCTTATCACCATCGGAATTGGTGCGGCTCTCGGTTACGGAACTTATAAGATGTTCCATTCTACCGAAGCGGGTGTTGTAGTAGCTACCCTTCCGGCATTGGCAATAGGCGCAACAGAGTTACAGGCAGCAGTCCCGTCAATATTCCCGTCATGGTCAATAAAGTCGACCACGACAGCGGCAGCTATTCCGGCAGCACCGGCAGCACCGGCAGTACCAGCGGGTACATCAGGGATTGCATTACCACAGGGCAGAGGCATGGGTAATGTAGTCAAGCTCCACCAGATAGGCGGTTAAGAGCTTAAACAAAAAAGATTTATGGCAACAAAAATAAACAAAAAATGAGGTGATTCAAATGGATATAGCAAGAAGCATGTTTGAAAACATGAGTTTACTGGAGGCAGTATCACGGGGTTATGTGCCCGATGTCGCAAGTTTTAATCTTGCACACAAACTGGCAAACGATCTGGATGAGAAAGGGAATAAACTTCCCCCTTCCCAGCAAAAGACCTTCCGTGCGACAATGATCCCGATAAGGGACAAACAGACCGTAACAGCATCAAACAAGTGGCTTTCAAGTGTATCGTACTTTACGGCAGCATCGACAAAGCCTATAAACGGCAGTCTCGGAGCTAACTTGACTCTTGTACCGAAGGACGAGATCGATTTCATTTATGATTTCGGTTACATTTTTACGGTGCATTCCGCTACAGGTGCGGATGAATTGGCAAGCTATCTTGACGACCTTGCGAACTTTATCGAGCTTTCAGGAGCAAACATAAAGATCGTGGAGACATCGTCAGGTGTAGCCCTGTTAAATCAGCCGTTAAGGACCCTGAAACACGTTACAAGGTACAGCGGATTTATGGCGGTGACTGGAGCAGGCCCCACGGCAAGTCCGGCAAGTCTGGTACAAACGGTCAAGCCAGATCCCGAGCAGGTAGGCGGAATATCCCCGATGCTTTTGGTAGAAGGTAGGCAGCTTAGCTGTGCAATTACCTTTGACGACTCTTCTACGACTATTACGAACACAATAGACATAGAGGTCGTTTTGGCAACCAAGCAGTTCAAGGTTATAGCCTAATGAAAAAACTAACTGTAAGGCAGAGTTAATCCTTACAGTTTTTTTAAAAAAAAGACTCAAAGAGAAGGTAAAAAAATGAACTCAGATAAACAAAACATATTGAACCACTTAAAGACAGCCAATAAAATGGGGAATTTCTTTTTACGCCCCTATATTTTCAATCTTGTAGTCAACAATATTACAGGAAGCAGTCCATTGGCATCGAGGTCTGGCATGGGTACACCCACAAATCCGGCTATCAGGCTATGGCCTCAAGATTATGAGTTCGGATGGGTGAAGTTCGCATATTCTTGTTCAACGAGGCTTTTGCGGCTCAATGTCGTTAAAAACGGCTTTCATGGACAAGTTGTGTTGACAGAGACAGCCGGTAATCCTACCCTTGCAGATTCAAGCTATCAGCCCGGATACATAGGGTTAGGAGAGATAGCAGGTTCAGGAGAATTGCCCTTTATCAAGGGTTCTCCAGACTGGCTTGACACTCAATACTCGTACTATTTCAAACTTGCAGACGAATCAGGATCAGCTTCGCCGTTGACTGCCTACCTTGCAATATCCGGTCAGCAAGTAGTACCACAGGGGGGCTGGCATGTTCAGCAGGACTGGACAGACTATCAGCCGAAATCATGGTCAACAAACAGGGTGAAAATACCGGCTAACGGATCGTTACAGGTAGACATAGATATAGCCGGAGGTGATGCTATTATTGACAAAATAACCGGAGATTTCTCAGGGGCTTGTACTATGGACATACAGTATGGGTCTATCCCGCTTACAAACGGCCCCATACACAGCGACAATATCAAAGGTGAGACCTCTCTTAATGGGGTTGTCCCCACGATATTGGCTCAGCAAATGGCAATAGCATACAACAAGTCCATAAGCATTATCTTTACGGACTTGTCCGGTTCAAACAACAATGTTTCTTTGACGTTTTCAGGATACAGCATGTACAGGTGATCATGTCTATTTCATTAAAAGACATAGAAAGTGGATTGAAATTCGTCAATAGGATGATGAAGCAGGGCGAGAAGTTTATTGATAACGGAAGATCGTTTATTGATAAAGTCTCTCAAAGTCCTACTGTTCAGAACAATCCAAACCTTAACATGGCTTCCGCTGTAGGAAAGTTCAAGCTGGACAGTTATAAAGAAAAGGTCAAGAGGATAAACGGGATCAGCACGGAAAAACTAAAGCACGCAAAAAAGGTGCTTGAAAATGTAATCAATGATCGTGAGGGAGAGAAGGACAAAAACGTCATTGATGCGGAGTATAAGGAGGTAAAATGAATTTAGAGATGCAAGAATTAAAAAAAATACTATTCATCGTAGAAGAATTAAAAGCAATCTCTCAATCTATTGATGAATTAAATCAATTTGCTACAAATTCTGGACTTTCTAAAGAAGATGAAAAAGAATACGATAAACTAAGCCGTAAAGCGGCTAAACTCGCCAATAAAATAGGTTTCAGTGTAGTTATTGATGGTGATCCAAGAGGTTCTGGTATTAAACTTATAAAAAACAAAAAAGAATATGATTTATATGGAGACATAGTCTCTATCTAAATAACATTTTAAAGGTAAAGGAGAGGACAAAATGGGTATTGAAAATAGTAATATAAACGAAAGCCAAGCCTTTGATACAACAAACATAAAGGTATGGCAGCATTTACACAAAGAGGCTCGGAAGTTATTTAAAGACAACCCCGAAGACATTGACGGCAATGTCGCTGTCATTGCTGAAAAGTACGGCTTTGATCCAGAACTTCTGAAAAAGAAGTTTGAAAAAAAGGGTTACTATAAGACTGAAAAGCCTATAATGGGAAACCCCGATAAAGAAACAGACGAACCTGCCGAACTCAGTCCTGAAAAGTACGATCTCATGGATGAAGAAAATGACGCAGAGACCAGCATATCAAGTATCTTGGGGCCTGGGACAGGGCAGTCTCAACCAACCAAACGCCCTATCCAACTGCTTCGTAAAAACGATAATGCCCCTGACGGTTGGGAAATGGTAACAGCTATTTACCGTATCCCTATAGACTGGGAGGGTATACAGAACAAGTACGGGGGAGGGAGTTATCAGGTAAAAGAATTGATGTCAGACGGCAAATGGAGGGTTATACGAGATGACAAGGGGCACCCTATGCTTCCTGTAACTATTGCACAGACCCTTGAACAGAAAAACCCCGTTGTTGCACAAAACCCATCACAAAGTACAAAGGAGAATCTTGACATCATGGGGGCTATGACGAGTGTTTTAAAAAACACGATGGAGATCACCCTTAACAGTGCAAAGCCGAGTCAGGACTTTGAAAAGTTTAAACTTGACCAGCTTGACAAGGCACATGAAAGGGAAATGCAGTTACAAAAACAGAACATGGATTCTCAAAAAGAGCTTCACATGGAGATCATGAAACGATACGACGAGAGGCTTGCGGATTTATCGAAGCAGAAAAGCGGGGGACTATTGGGAAACTTAAAAGAAATATCTTCCCTGAAAACCGAACTCTCTCAGGTACTTCAAATGCTCGGATATTCTGCGGTTGAGACCATAAAGCACGAAGAAGAGAGCAGTAAATTCTGGACTTTTGCAAAAAACCTTACCAACAACCCCTTGTTTGCAGAAAAGATAGGGGATGGAATAAACGGACTACTCGGAGGTCTCGGACTCTTGCTTGCGGGGTTTGCGGCTAAAGCACAGGGCAAAACAGAACCGGCAGCACCCGCTTCGCCAACACCCCCTGCCGAACAAAAACAGATAGAACAGCCTAAACCGGCAGAGACTAAAGAAGTTGCTAAGAAGGACGATCTTATTGTTCAGGGCTACCATGTGATGATAAAGAAGTTAAATGTCATTATTGACAGCAAACGGCTTACCTATGACCAGTATTTATGGTTTATGGAAGGCATGGAAGTCCCTATGTATTATCCGGTTCAAATAGCAAAGCTCGATGAGCTGATAGCACAGCTCGGTGCTTCGGTAAAGGCAAGCAATAAAGAACAATTTGAACAGACAGAAAAGCAGATCAGAAACGTCTTTTTGACAGATTTTGACTTCTCTCCGTCTCTGAAAGTTGAGAAAAAAGATAAAGACGGAAAGACGTACGAGGAAATAAATCCAAATGTAGAGGTATTCCTTAATAGGTTTATAGAATACAGCTTACCTCAAGACGATTCAGAAGGTAAACAAGAAACAAAGACATAAGGAGATATAAAACATGGGTATCGAAATCAATGATAATAATCGTGCAAGGCTTATGGGACTGGGGACGTTTGACTTTACCTCTGCTCTTGAGAGTGCCGGTGGTGCAATTCTCGGCTCTGCAATCCAGCAGTCCGGCGTTGGTACAGAGATAGCAAAGCAAGCCTCTGACGCTACAACAAAGACCACGACTTCACTTTTTAATCAGTACAAGTGGGAGTTCATACTTGGAGGTATCCTTGCAATCGTGATATTGGGAATTGTAGGATATGCTATCTGGGCAAGCGGATTACATCACGCAATAAAGGAATAAGCAAATGAATAAATTTAACGCTAAAATAGCTTTTCAGGAGTCCGAGCAAAACAAGAACCTTAACCTTGCCTACTCTACCGACCAGACATATCTGCTAAACCAAATATTGAAAAACAACACCATCATGGTTAAAACCATGAATCATATCGGAGAGATGATGAGGAAATATATATTGAGGACAAACCCCGATCCTGATACCATTCCGGCAAGTCCAACAACCCCTTATTGGGAGCATGAGGACAAGTTCAAGGTAAACCCAGCTTCTAACAGCGGGACTATATATTTACAGCCTTCAACTGGCTTAAATTCGGTATCTAAAGATGGGTATATCGTATTCCTTGAGTTCTTTTCTGATAGCACGGATGCTGACAATCCGGGCACATGGACATTTTACATCAATGGAATCCCTATATCGCCACTGACCAATAAATCATCGTCTTTGGTTACGAACAAATCAAACCAGATAGGAAGAAGTCCAACAGTAATACCGTTCAAAGCTGGGGATAAAATAACTTATATTGCAACCAATACTGCTACAGCCATTGTTGAATTTTCTCTTATAGCCGCTGGATGGTTTTTAGAATGACAACAAGTTTAGATAATGGATTTTTGGTACATTGGTTTAACTATCAAACCAATGTATACAATCTCGCCTTTTATAACTTTGCTGGGGAAGTTAAAAAGACAAAAGACATCACTTCCTTAATGACTGTCGGCTCTTATAAAGGCACAATGCCTATAGACTACAGTTTCGCAAACGGCATATCTGTTATCGATCAAAACTCTCAGCAATGGATTATCCTTGACAGACTTAGTTTTGATTTAGTAAATAAAAGGTCTTTATCTGGCGTGGTAAGTCCGTATTTACCGAACTCGTTTACTCAAAACTCACCGGCTCTCTTTGACTTCAACAAGGTAAGCGATGTCTCTTTATATCTTCCGAATCCGAGTTATAACGGCGGTATATATATAACAAAGTCCGATTATAAGTCTTTGACAGATGTTTTGTATTCCCCTGATTTAAAGCAATCCTCTCAGTCCAGTGCTCCCCTGATATTTAAAGATAATAACAATAATTCTTATGCAGTCTATTATTCTGTAAATGTTCAGGCGGGTGGAGATACTATCACTTTTACTGTCTATAAAAATAATCTACTTAAAAAGACTTTCACTTTCCCAATTAAAGATCAGGCAACTAACGGTGCTGGTGTTCAGGCTGGAGCAATGGTCGGGAAATATAATATCGTGGACAACTGTATATATATGGCACTGGGATATAAATTGGGCGTAGCCAGTAGTAATGGAACTTATCAATCCCAATTTACAGATGCGACCTTTAATCTTCCATCCGATATTGAAGTAAATTCTCATGGGGTTTTTATTTGTACTGGAAACCCTACCGTAGAATGCTATGATTTTAATAATAACTTAGTATGGTCGGTTAAAACTCCGGTAAACGTAAGAGGTGTCGGAACAGGGACAAGTGCTTATGGGCTTACATCTGATTTAAACAGCCTTTATGTTTCGGATTATATAAATGCGCTTGTATATGTTTATGATTTTAATGGTAACTTTAAAACAACATTGTATGTCGATCATGGTGAACCTTTTGGAAGCTATTTTGCGGCTGGTATTTATTCAGACGGAACTTATCTTTATGTATGCGATACTGGCAATAATATCATAAGCACGTATACAACCGCAGGGGCTCTAATTTCTACTTTCAACTGTGGGCTACAACCAGATTCTACTCATGTTAGACCGGTTGATGTTTATAAATACAATAACCTTCTTTATGTGTTAGCACAAAACGAATCTGCCGGAGAATACGGCGTTTATGTTTATAGTTTAAGCGGTGTACTGCAATTTAAATTCGGACTTTATGGAAGCGGCAATGGACAATTAGCTATACCAGGAAACTATTTCGGATTTTTGAATATATACGGGGGTCAGCTTTTTGTTGCGGACAGTGATAATAATAGAGTCCAGATATTTAATCCATCAAACGGTGTATATATAAATCAATTTATGAGTGCTGGAAGTGGTGATGGCCAAGGTCAACCTGCAAGTGCCTTTGGTTACAATAATAAAATATATGTTTCCGATAGTGCAAACAATAGAGTACAATTGTTTAGTTATTCAATAGGTATCCCCTTTGCACAACTCATAAATGTATACCGTTATGATCTATTGGACTCTATGATTGAGCTATTCAGCTATTACAATAAAACCGATCCTACGATTGAACCTTTATATCCGGTTGACATATCTTGGGACTACAATAAAACGATTCATCTTGCCATTGCAGATTTGAATATAACTGCAAATACAGGGGCGTTTAAGATAATACGGCTTGATACAAGCTCATCTTATACGCTTATTGCAACAGTCGATACGTTTACATCAGTAGCGGATTTAAACAATCAAAACTTTTTCAGTATAACCGATTTTTATATGGATACCCGTGCTCTTGCGCTTTCTCAAGGTGATGGACTTTTAGTTCCAAATAATATAGAGTCTTATAAGGCAGTTCCGGTATCTCAAGGTAAAAGAGGTATACGCAATGAATAGGAGGATGATATGAAGTTCATAAAAGTAATGGTCTTAATTGTATTGATGGGGTTGTTTTATAGCCCCACACATGCAGCACAGCTTACGACAACGCCGATAATTGCAAGTGGAACGAATGTAACGGTAGCCGCTAATACGATCCATGAGTTCGGTCCCTACCCGCTTTATCCTTATCCAAATGGATTTATAGGATACAGCATAAGCATAACAAGCGGGACTCCGAATTTCACACAGACAAGCGCATACCTTACTTATCAGGTTGCAGACGATTCTTCAACAGGTTCGTTTACGATAAATAAGACCGTATGGAATAGCCCTTATTTTCTGGGTAGCAATAGTCAAGCGGCTTATAATTTGATGCAGTTCACGACAACGGCAGGGGTAAGCGTAACACCGTTCAATGGGTCTATTCAGGCCGTGCCGTCAAATTATATCAAGTTCCAGATACAGAATAACGGTGCGGTTGCGGTTACGGCTACAAACTTTATTATGGTAAACTATTGAGATGACCTCTAAAGACTTATCAATAATCAGCTATGCCCTTCGTTCGGAAGAAGAGGCATACGATATGTATACCGAAATGATAAAACAGGCGACCGATAAAGAACTGATAAGGGTTTTAAAGCATAACAGGAAAGAAGAAAAGGAGCACATAAAAAAGCTTGAAAAGTTTTTTGGAGACATGCTTAATGAATAAACAACAAAAAACATTGGCAGTGATAGGCGGGGTTGTTACAATAGCAGCACTTGTGTTATTGTTCGGTAAAAAAGCCGCTGCCTCAGCTATCGGAGACACGGCAACCTTTGACGACCTCTTGCCTATCGTAAACAAGTATTCTGCTCAATACGGAGTCCCGCAAGCCCTTATATTCGCCATTATGCAGCAGGAAAGCGGGGATTACTGGCTCGGTAAGGGGTATTTCAATACAAAGGCAAGCCTTATGAAGAACCCGACTGAAATCAAGTCTGGGGGGTCTCAGGGGCTTATGCAGATACTTTTGTCAAGCGCACAGACACTTGGATACTCAGGAGATGCGGCAGGGCTTTACAACCCCGATACGGGTATTAAATACGGGGTTTTGTATATCAAATACATACACGACCATTTCGGAGTTGACTATTCAGACGTTTCGGATATTGCAAGCTATTATAACAGCAACCATGACGAGCTTGATGCGCCGGTGAGCACGGATACTGTCTATATCCCGAATGTTATGAATTATTACGGATATTATAGCAATTTGCTTGCAGAGTCAGGCATAACGAGTCCGCAGGCTCAGGTAGCTTTGACAACTCAAAATTTATTAACTGCTGGGCTTTTAAACTCAGGGGGTTCGGGTAGTTCAAGCGTACTGAATACTTTGACCAGTTGGTTATAGGAGGATAAAGATAATGAAGAAAGTAAACGGACTTATGAAGGGTGCAATTATCGGCTTGATAATAGGCGTGGTTGTTGGGTTATTTTTTACGTTTGTTGTAAAGGTTCACGCATGGGACAGTGAGGGTTGGAATTTTGGGGGTTATTACGTGGCAAACGGCTACAACCCATGTCCCGCCGGTACATCGTGTGTGTTGAGTTCCCCCCTCACCTTCTCGGCAGGCTCCTCCATCACAAGCATGATTACAGCACCATCTTTACCTGCGTACATTCTGCCTCATGTTGGCGTTCTCCCGACAATAACAACTGTTAATTTCACGAATGGATATTTACAGGAACGAAATTTGATCTACATAGATTCTGGTCTTTACGCAACCGCCGGTACAACCTCATGCGGTATTGAAGAGACAATAAACGAATTAAATAAGGAACAACTTACTTCGGAGGCTTTTATAAGACCTGAAAACCCATGTATATTGACTGCGCCATTGGTATTACAAAATGTAACAGGAGTTACGATTGGTGGTAACGGATCAGAGGGAAACAATGTGTTTTTTATTATCAATGCCCCGATGTCCTCTGCGATATACATCACAGGTACAGGGTCATACAATAATGTGAAAATGGGCAATATTGAAATTTTAGATTCGACACATAATGTAACCGGCTCATATATTTCCGAGTCAGGAAATTCGGAAGGTGTCTTCCATAATATCAAGATGTTGTCAAATTATAATCCTATTTATGCGTTTTATTCTACAGGGCAGGCATCCGAAGAATATTCTAACATAGAAGAGGATACCGGCTTAGGGTCATTCTTCTCAACTACAAACGGAAATAGCGCACAAAGCACTAAAGTTGACAATTATGTATCCCATGGCGGAAGCCTTGTATTTTATACCTATGGCGGCTTACAGGTAAGCAGGATATGGGCAGGGGGCGGTGGGGTATATATCACAGAAACGGTCGCAATTCCGGCAAACGTAACGCCTCCACTAAAACTCGATCAAATTGGGTACTTAGGTAACGGCTTGAATTTATACGGCGTATGGAATGCACTGATAACAAGTCCGTTTATAGACGGCGGTATCAACCTTGATCCGAATTGCGGGAATATCAAGATCATCGATCCAAACAAGTCAACGATAACAAACAACTCGGTTTACCCTGTCTATATTATTGGGAATATGAATAATACTCCTACAGGCAAATATATGCAGTTTGGGTCTTTTTATGGATCAACAAATGAAACAAGACAAGAATCCATAGTTACCGACAACGGCGCAATAACATTCTCGACATCAGGGATATGGATTACTACCTCCGGGAATACTATTCCTCCTTACAATGGTTTGCATTTAGACAATATGTCTGCAGATCTTTTTACGACCTCAGCATCGGGATTCACGACCCTAACGGCAGGATTTACAAACGTAACATTGCCTTTTTTAAGCATCGGTCAACTTACATTCAGTGGTCTCGGATATGGATGTATGTTTACTCCGATAAATGTTACAAACGCAAATGTCCATTCTTACGGCTTTACCCCGACAACTGTAGATACGTTTACTGTTGTCAGTTCAAGTGCGGCAGATACGAGTGAAGTCTTCTGGGAATGTCATGGTGATTAAATGACCTTTAGATACGTTTTAAAAGAAGGCTTGCGAGCTAAAGCTACACTTGACTGGTACTTATCAAGGGGCTGGATCATCGTTGGTTCGATACATCTTGGGGACTGTAAAAGCTACATTATGAAAAAGGGGGATGTATGAGTCATTTGATAGTACATTATCCGGTGTTTTTTCAGTATGCCGTTCCTGCAATGGTATGGCTGTGTATGGCTGGTATAACGGCACTCATGATCTAT